>ERZ1673752.2149-NODE-2149-length-23359-cov-6.795529_pt1 | contig 23359 bp, 21 predicted proteins | sample MGYA00580195_ERZ1673752 | MGnify/ENA primary metagenome ERZ1673752 (study PRJEB41218, sample SAMN15661744) | gut metagenome | host: Homo sapiens | place: Canada: London | collected 2015-08-20/2019-03-30 | study: EMG produced TPA metagenomics assembly of...
ACAATAGATTGTAAAGGTGGGCACTGATTAATTCGCGATTGAATTAATCAGTGCCTCCTTAAGGAAACGCTGATTAAAGGCTTGACGTTGTTTTACATCGTTTCCTCAAAAATTTTAAAAGTGACGATCTTTGGGCGGGCTGATTACGCGGCTAAATGCGAAAATACTGCTCACTGTCAAAATATAAACAGGATAAAAATCGGGGTGTTGAGACCTCGCAAGGGAATAGGAGATACAAAATGGCTGAAGGTGTTGAAAAAACTCTTACCGATATGTTGAATGAAGAAACGTGGACGCGGGCGGCGATTGGAAATTATTCCATAGCCGACTTCAATGGGTTGGATACTATCATTGCGACTGCAAAAAAAGAGAATAATCTTGAAAAAATTGAAGAAATTTGTGCTGAAAAGCTGTCAAGTTCAAAAAACAGCATTATATCGTTGTATATTTTAAGCATTACTTCACTCATGCATCAAAATCTTGATGATTCAAACATACGCGAATTAATAACGATTTTTAATGAAAACAAGCGGGTTCAAATTGTCGAGCATTTGTGTAAACAGGTTTTGAAATTCGGAGAATCAAAGTTTGCATTGCAGACGTTGAAAGAATTGTATGAAAAAAACGATGAAGAAAAATATTTTGATGTACTCGAGCGTTTAACGAAAATTGATTACGATGATCCCGAATCACCGAAAAAAATTGCCGAGCGTGCGGAAGCTGCCGGTGATAAGGATAAGGCGGTTGAATATTATAAAAAATCGATTTACCGTTTTATCGGCATTAAAAAATTAAGCAGCGTTAAAGAAGTGTGGTCAAAACTCGTATCGCTTATTCCTGAGGAAATTGAGTTTTTTTACCGCACGCAGGATAAAATTGCAACGAGTTCAAACGACACAAAAAAACCGTTTTTAATGCATGATTTATATGAATATTATGCAAAGACTGAAAATTGGGATGTTGCAATTGATATTCTCAAGTTGATGCTTCGCTACGACAGTGAAGATCCGAAGCCACGAGAGGAAATCATACAGGCATATCGAAACAAATACGCCGACCACAGCCACTTGGATGAATATATAAACGTGTCGAACCTCAACCAAAATTGGCGACCGGTGTTTGAAGCAATTGATGAGTTTGAAAAACATATTGCATTTGATACCGGAAGTTTTGTTTTCCATAAAACCTGGGGAGTCGGGCGAATCAGCAGTCTCGAAAACGAAATGCTGAAAATCGATTTTGCAAAACGTCGCGGTCATGAAATGAGCTTGAAAATGGCGCTTAGTTCACTGCAGACGCTTTCATCGGAGCATATTTGGGTTTTAAAAGCGACAAAGCAACGAGATCAACTCAGCGCAAAAGTGAAAAACGATGTCGAATGGACATTGAAAACGATTATTAAAAGTTTTGGCAATAACTGCACGATGAAAAAAGTGAAGCAGGAATTGGTGCCGTCGCTTTTAACGGCGAGTGAATGGACGAGCTGGAACACCCGAGCAAGAAATATTTTGAAGGAAAATTCGAGTTTCGGTATCAATCCCGACGATGCGGATTCATTTACCGTTCGGGAGCGTCCCGTTTCAATGGAAGAAAAGCTTTTTAATGAATTTAAAGCGCAGAAAAACTTTTTTGCACGCATTGAAATTTTGAATACCTTTATCGAAAAGGCTGATGTGAACGATGAAGTTTTCCATGATATGGTAAATTATTTTGAAGGTTTTTTGCGAACACTTTCGCAGATTAACGAACAGGTTGTCGCATCGCAGATGGTGGTTAATTCGATTGCGGCAAAAATACCGCATTTGGTAACGGAAAAATATATCAGCTTTGCGGATCTTTATCATCGGATTGACAATCCTGTGAGTATCTATGCGGAGATTAAAGATAAAGAACTCAAACAAACTTTTTTGAAAAACATCCGCTTACTGGTGCAAAATTGGGCGAACGAGTATATCACGCTTTTCCCGACAGTGCTTTCGCAGGATATTATTGATGCTTTGATTGAAGAAGGTTACACCGAAAAGTTACAGGAATTTATCCGCACTTGCTTTGAAAATCCCGGCGTGTTCCGTGATGCGGTTATTTGGTTTTTCAAAAATGGCGGTGATGCCGAGTGGTTTACGGGCGCGGAAATTGATTATGAAAAACAACTCATTTCGCTCATTAATATTTTAGCGCTCTGTTATCGGGAAATTGATAATAAACAGAATACGACGGATAACCGCCGCACGATAAAGCAAATTACCGACTTGCTGTTTGAAAAAGAAAAGCAGCTTGAACAGTTTGTGGATAGTTCCGACGAGTCAACCGTTTCACGTCTTTACATGTTGATTGCGGATGTCAAGGGGCTGGATTCTGCATTAAAATCGCAGTTGAAAGTCTATATTCAAAAGAAATTCCCCGGTTTCAGTTTTGTTGATTCAGGCGAAAAAGAAGTTACCGCAATGGGCTTGATTGTTACCGCGAGTAAGTTGGAAGAAAAGAAAAAGGAATTGCAGCATATCATCGATGTGCGGATTCCGCAAAATCAGCGCGATTTGAGCTATGCGCTTTCGTTGGGAGATTTACGTGAAAACTCTGAATACAAGTCGGCACGCGAAGAACAGGCTAAACTGAGCAATTTGAGCTCACGTTTGCAGGCTGATATTGAGCGGGCGGAAATTTTTGATCCGACGAGTGCCAGTTCTAAAAAGGTCAGTTTCGGAACGCGGGTAAGTGTTCAAAACCTCACCGATGACAAAACCGAAACGTATACTATTTTGGGACCGTGGGAATCGGATCCGGAAAACGGTATTATTTCCTATCTTTCACCACTGGGACATGCGTTGTTAAATAAAAAGAAAGATGAAACCTTTGACGCTCTCATTATGGATGGAAACAAAACGTTCAAGGTTTTGGAAATTAAGGTTGCCGAGGGTGTCCAATAGAGGATGCAGATGCCTGTGTTGTAAAAAGGAGTTGATCGTATGAAACGAATCTTTGCTTGTTTGATTGCCTGTTTTTTGCTGTTCGGAGTGCTATATCCCCAAGTGCGGCAGGAGCAGGCGGATATTGTGGTTATGATGGACACGTCCGGTACGATTTTACCGTACTACGATGATATTAATAAGCGGGTTTTGAATGAAATTAACTCGAAGTTTATTCGGGAAGGCGATATGTTTCATTTGATTTCGTTCACCGCAAAGCCGCATCATGAAATTTCACAAAAAATAACCGGTGAAGCGGACCTTTCAAAGATAGTTTCGCGTTTTATGCTTCTGTATCAGTTGGGGCAAAATTCCGATCTGTTGACAGCGTTTGATTACGCCAAGGATTTTACCCGCACTTTAAATACGGCTAACAAAGAAAAAATTTTAATTATTATCTCGGACGGTATTTTTAATCCGCCGAAAACGAGTCCCTATGCGACCTATACATCGGAGCAGCTCAAAAATAAAATTTCACGGATTGCAAGTGATATTCGTTCGGACAACTGGAAAGTGTATTTTGTCAAGCTGCCATTTCCCGATAATGTTATTATCCGAAATCTTGACGGAGATGTCGTTTCAGGGATTGCAGAGACGGCAGGTACAAGCAGTACAGGCGGAACATCAACCGATAGGAACAACACGACTGCAAATGCCGGCGGCAACGGAACAACGACTACTTCGTCCGAAAATAACGGAACGGTGGGGCGGGGGAGCGATACAACGGGAAGCGGTTTCTCCGGCAACAGTGCGGATTCAACCGTCGGTTCGGGCGAAAATACCGACACCGGCATAAACGGCACCGGACAAGCTGACACTTCACGTGATGTGCTTGCAAACGGTAGCGGTGCGGATCCAACCGGCATTACAGATGATTCTGACGGCAGAAAAAAAAGCGACACGAGTGGGTGGACTTCAACGGCGAATGAAGATGCCGCAAACGGTTCGGCAAACGTCGATTCCGGTAAGGCGGAAACGGGTGATAACGGTGTTCGGGATATTTCAGGCGATGTCACCGGCAGTTTGGGAGTAACACCGAGCGAATTAAGTCCGGATCCGAACATCGCTTTAACGCTCAATGAGGATAGGCAAAAATTGCCGAAAGTGCAGTTTCCGTCATCGCTTGAAGCGTTGGGAACGCAGTTATCGGTACCTTTAAAAATTACAAATGAATCGGACGAGCCGGTTCAGCTGACGTTGGAAAATATTACCATGTCGAACGGAGTACAGTCTGCAACGCTTCCGGTGAAAAACGGAGCTATTACGATTAATCCGGGCGAAACGGTGAATCTTGACGCAAAAGTGCAGCTCCCGAAAAAAGCATTTCCGAAAGGCAATTATAATCCGGAGCTACGCCTCAATTTTGCCGATAATAAATCGGTACTACCGCAGGTTGCAACGCTTCCGCTAACGGTGAAGCCGACTTGGTTTGAAAATTTCTATCAGAGTGGACGTTTTTGGATAGCGCTGGCGATTTTGGGTGCAATATTACTGTTACTGCTTTTGCTCCTGTTTTTTCTGCTTCGCGGACGCGGTTCACATTCGATTTCGCACGCCTTGGATGATTCAACGGGGCATGAGAGCTTAAATAAATTCAGTGCGGCGAGTACGGGAGCGGAACAGGCAACGTGGCAAGCGTCGAACGCCTATGCAAATACCCTCGTGGAACAGCGCCTTGCAGAAGCCCGAGAGCATTCCGCTTTTTTGAATAAAACTTCAAATGAGTATTCGCCGAATACGCATTATACGGAGCAGCCGCGACTTCACGTAAACCGCAATCTCTCCGGTATGACTGAAATTTACGTGTTCAACCAAACGCGATCAATCGGCAAACGGAATATTCATGTGATGAAACCGGGAACGCAGCTTTCGGTTGGGGGCGGAAAAGGTGATGATTTTCTCATCTTTTTGGTAAAATTTCCGGCGAATCTCGCAAGTGTCCGTTACGACGGCAAGGACTACCATCTCACTATCCACAAGCCGCAGTATTTTCCGTATATAAAAGGCGGCTCGGTGAATAATTGCATCGGAAAAACGATAACGATTGTTTCAGATAAAGGGTACCACGTGGGCTTTACGTTCCGTGAGTACGAAGACCCAATCAGCAAGTTGAATACGATTTTAACGTCGATTGATTACAACTAAAAGAATTGTTTATTTTTCTTTTTCGTTGTACAATATCCCATACTACCGGTTAATTGTGGAGGAACCCGTATGATTAAAACTTGTAAGGATATTGACTTGAAGGGAAAACGCGTTATTATGCGTGTGGATTTTAATGTCCCGATGAAAGACGGCGTGATTCAAGACGACACGCGTATTATGGCGACACTTCCGACGATTCATTCGATTTTGGAGCAAGGGGCGCGTTCGCTCGTGCTGATGAGCCATTTAGGCGACCCGAAAAAAGATTCCGCTAAGGCGGAGGCAAAAGTAAAAGCGAACGGCGAAGCTTTTGACTTGGAAAAATATTTGAACGGGAAGCATCGCATGAAACCGGTCGCCGATTATTTAGCGAAAAAACTGGGAAAACCGGTTGCATTTGCAGAATCCTGCTTCGGGGCGGGAAAACAAGTTGCCGATTTACCGGAAGGCGGTATTTTGCTTTTAGAAAACACCCGCTTCCATGAAGAAGAAACCAGCAAAGATACTGCAAAACAGGAAGTACTTGCAAAAGAGCTGGCAACGTACGGTGATGTGTTTGTCAATGATGCGTTCGGGACGGCGCATCGGGCGCATGCTTCGACGGCAACGATTGCAAAGTTTATGAAAACATGTGTCGGCGGTCTTTTGATGGAAAAGGAAGTTCGCTATTTGGAACCGATGGTTAAGGAGCCAAAAAAACCGATGGTTGCAATTATCGGTGGGGCAAAAGTGTCTTCGAAAATCGGTGTTCTGTCAAGCCTTTTGAAAAATGCACATTGTTTGATTATCGGCGGCGGTATGGCGTATACGTTTTTGAAAGTGCAGGGGCATTCCGTGGGGGCGTCCCTCGTTGAAGACGATTATGCCGACACGGCAAAAAAGCTCTTGGAGGACGCAAAAGCGAAGGGCGTAAAAATCATTTTGCCGGTTGATCATCTCGTTGCAAAAAAGTTCGATGCGAATGAAAAAGCAATCGCGATTGATACGGCAGATATTCCTGACGGTATGATTGCGATGGATGTCGGTAAAAAAACACTAGCACTTGCCAAGAAAGAAATTATGAATGCAGCCTCAATCGTATGGAACGGTCCGGTCGGCGTTTTTGAGTTTCCGGCTTTTGCGGAAGGTACGGAGCAAATCGCGAAAATGCTCGCCGCTGCATCTGAAAAAGGCTGTATCACGGTTGTCGGCGGCGGCGACTCGGTTGCTGCCGTTAACAAGTTTCACCTTGCGTCAAAGATGACCCACGTGTCAACCGGCGGCGGCGCTTCGCTTGAAATGCTTGAAGGAAAAGAACTGCCGGGCATTGCCTGCCTCGAACGAAAATAGGCGAGAGGTGCCGGTTCCTAAAGGAGACACTGATTAATTCAATCGAGAATTAATCAGTGCTTTCTTATGGAGCGTAAAATCCGATTTCCGGTGCTTCAATCCGCACTAACGAAATAAAAGCATCCTTATTGATAGCGATAAATTTTTCCAAATCGGTTGCTTGGGCGTTTTCGTACACGGCAACATGGAACGCTCCCAGTAAATCAAAATACGGAAAAAATACCGCCACATGGTTGTATTGCCGCAATGGTGGGGTGCCTGTTTCCCGATTGATGCTTGCAAGGTAAAAATTTCCCGGTTCGGTAATCGCGAGATAGTATAAAAGCGGTTTTAAGTACTCGATTTGGTAGCCAACCGATCTAAAATAACCGGCAAATTTTTGCTTGATAACGGGATGCGGCTGCACCGGCAGTGAAAATGAAAACGGTTCCACCGTTACGTCAATTCCCGCTTGATACGGATACACGGTTTTTTGCATGGTGAGTGAAAGACGGGCTGCGGCTAAATTCCGAATCCAGTCCAAGCCGAAAAATAAATCGCGCTTTTCAACATAGTTTTGGGTAAAGCCGGTGTTGGGAACATCGGTCGGTTTTTGCAGTGATGCAATATAGGTGCCGCTTCCCGCAATCGGCTTGATAATACCGTCAATAATCCACTTTACAAAGCCGGAGCAGTTTACGCCGCCGATAATTTTTCGCCCTGCAGGAATTTCCGCAATGTTTGCCGCATACTTGATTTCTTCTTTCGTTTGCACTTTGCCCGTTTCGATGTAACGCGGTATTCCATCCTCGTCAAATGCTCCGTCGTCGATATAGACGAGCTGCTTCAGACGTTCTGCAGTGATTTTCGACGTCGCTTCAACGGTACTGTACACCGCAGGCGGATCAAAAATGTCCCACGGTAAAATACTTTGTGTCCGCTCTTTTAACTGAACGAGTGAGGTGTAATATAAACTTTCAAAGCTAAAACTGATCGGCACATCGCGGCGGACATACGCGCCAAAAAGGCAAAAGTCGATGAGCGATTTATCCCGAATGCGTTCCAGTTTTGCCGGATGCAAAACGATAAAAAGTTCGCTGCTTTCCCGTAAATAAATCGTAATGGAAATCGGCTCGCCGGTTTTTTTGTTGCGACGCAGTACCCACGTTCCTTGCGGTATTTGTGCGGCAAAATCGGTCGGCACAAGATTTTCCGGCAGCGCATCCGGCTCTTTGGGCGGCTGTTCCGCCGTAGCCGTATCCGCTGCGGTATCATTTTTTGCAGGTTCGTCGTTTGTATTGGCTTGGGCGGTTTCGTCAGCCGCTGCAGGAGCCGCTTTGAGTTGCATTTTCGCCGTTACGGTTTCTCGCTCCGCATCAATAACTTTTGCGGCTTTTTTTTTGTTGTAAAAATTCGTATCGTAGGGAATAATCCGCACTTCGATCACATCGTCATAGACGACACTTTCGACTGAAAATCTTTTTCCGGTACCGTCCGTGTAATCGGTCGGTTTCAATACCGCAACACTGCCGGGTTCCGCCGAAAGCCAAACTCCCGCAATTGTTTTTCGCAAGCGAGTACTGTCAGGAATGTGGTCAAACGATGCAAGCGGAATATTTTCCTGTGCCGTCACCGTCCAGCACAGCCCGAGCATAATCAATACTTTAAAAAAGACTTTCATATCCTAATTTTCGGCAGAGAAACACCTTTTCTTTAGATTATGCAGGACTGTCATGATATCTTTCACCGAAAGATTTTTGAGCTTATTTCCGTTTCCTTAAAGTCCGAATTCCGCTTCGTCGGGATCTACCGTTTTATCCGTTTCAGTACTGTTTTTTTCTATTTCCGTTGTCGGATTAACCGAAAACTCCGGATCCGGATCAAACTGTTCAAAATCGGCTTGCAGTTCATTTACAATTTCCAGCAAGTTGTTTTGATCGAGTCGGAGTAAAAATTCCTGGCATTTTGCAGGCGATAATGCAATCCGAATTGCAATACTATTCGCCTCATCATTACCGAGCGCCTTTTGCGATGCCGTTGCAAGAATAAAGTAGGGGAGTTGTTTTTGTCCCATCAGCTGATACTCAAAGCGAAGCACCGGTTTTGCTTCGTGTACCAATCCTAAAAGTCCCCAACGCATATACGACGGCGTTTTTCCGAAAAAGGCTTTTTTCTTGTTATTTTCTGCGGTGAGTTCACCTTTTTTGAATGCTTCCAAATAAGCGTTAATCGCGGCAATCATCGTTTGACGCTCTTCATAGTTCAGTGAAATCCAAATATTATCTCCCATATATTTGTGGTGAAAGGAAAGAATATTTGTTTTCGGCTCAAAAACAAATGATATTTCGCGCGGTGAAAGTTCCGACTTCGTTCGCGGTACAATCGCCGCCATCATTTTGTCAAGGTTTATCGCATTAAAGTCGCCTAAAAAGTTTTTATCCCTTTTGGGTGTGCTTTTACACGAAAAACTTAAAAGAATCAACAGACTTGCTAAAATTTTGCATAGATTTTTTTTCATAAATATTTCCTCATTGAATAGCTTAACAACGGTGCACTATGATAAGTTACTGTAAATAGCACTGTTGTAAAAACTTTGCAAGATTATTGCTGATGTATTTCCAGCCAAGGTTTACAATTTCATTGAAATTAAAATTATTCGCATGATATCGTGCAACTTTTTAGCCGTTTAAATGTTTTATTTTATGTCTACGGTGAAAACCGTTATATAGAATAAAGAGGTTGTTATGATACAAAATGTTTTTCGAGTTTGTGTATGTGCATTAGTGAGTTTGGCCTTTTTTTCCTGTTCGCCGGTTGCGGAAGTGACGGTGGCGCCGAGCGGCGATGTAATGCTCAATTTATCGGTAAAGCCAAGTGAAAATACCAAAGTATTGGTAAAAAATGCCGTCGGTGAAGGAAATTCCCTTTTTGATCCCGAGCAGATTACTGCCAACTTAAAAACAGAAAATATTGAAACGATGAAATTTAAAACCGATACGGACGCTTCCGTTGATGCCGCTTTTAGAATTCCGAAAGGGCGTGTTGAAGCGTCGCAGCTTTTTGGGATTGACGTGGAAAATAAAAAAGTTACTTGTAATATCGGGCGGGAAACACTTTCAAAGCTTATTGAAACGTTTCCGCAGGATGTAAAAGATTATTTGGATTTATTCGCGTCTCCGATTACCACGGGTGAAATAATGACGGCGACGGACTATGAAGAGTTGATTGCGAGCGCTTACGGACCGAAAATATCCAACGAGCTGAAAACCGCCTTTTTCAAAGTGGTGCTGACTTGTCCGGGTGTTATCGACAGCGTAAAATCGGAACCGGAAGGTCGTGTCCATTATTTTGCGGGAAACAGTGCGACTTTAACGGTACCGCTTTCCTATATGCTTTCTCTGGAAAAGCCGCTCGTTATCACGGTTGTGTACAAATAATCCGTTCGTGAAAAACGGTAAACGCAGCAAAAAGTTCGTTATCCGAGGTCGAGGTTTTAAATAAATTTTAACCAACAGTATTCTTGATTTTTTTTCTTTTTTTTGATATTCTTATCCGTTAACTTATGCTTTCACTTGATTTAAGCTACGGGCGAAAAAAGGATGTACCGTTAAGTATTGCGGCAAAAAATAAAACGATTTGGCGTATTCTCAATTTGATTATGTCAAACGGTTCGTTTTTAATTTTCGGGCATACGTTTCCTGATGAAGATTGCGTTGCTTCTTTGACGGCGTTTGGACTTCTTTTACGTAAATTCAACAAAAAGGTGTGTATTTATTTGGAGTCGGCAATCCAGCGTCCGCTCGAATTTTTAGGTGATGTTATCGAATACAACGGCATTGAATTTTACACCGATGCGTTGGGGGCTATTCCGAAACCGGATGTGATTTTTGTGCTTGACACACCGAAGCCCGATATGATTGCTGCCGATGATTACGGTTTCAGGCTCTTAGCTGATCCGACTATTCCGAAAGTTGAAATTGACCATCACTTCGATGCGGATGCACACACGGTCAGCACTCCCGATTTTTCGCTTTTACTAGCGGCATCAAGTACCTGTGAAATTATCGCGCAAATATGCTATAAACTGAGTAAACGTTCGGATGTGTTGCAGTTGTATGAAATTTCCGAGTTGTATTCTCGAAATATTGTGCTGGCGATGCTCACCGGTATGGTCGGTGACGCCAAAACCGGCGGTTACCTTTTTAAAAAACGAGATAAAAAAATATTCGATTATTTTTTCAATCATCTCAATGAGTTACTTGCACAAAAAAGGCGGCGGAATACAACGAATATTGCCAATGCGACGGAATTGCTCAATATGATTGATTCTCTTTCAACGGCGGAGCATAAAATTCTCAATAAAATTTTAGATTATTCCGTTTACGATCATGAAATCGGCGCTATTTTTTTGGATAGAAAAGCATCTCATGAGTTCTTTGATCTTGCCGATTATACTCAGGTTGTGGGAGTTGTTAAAACGGCGACGAATGCGATTGCCGAAAATGCCGGCTTAATTGGTATTTCCGCATTTTATGACCCTGATGACGTTTCCAATAAAGTGCAGTATCGAGTGCGGGCTTCAAAAGCCGGAAATTATCTTAATTTGCTTACCGTACTCCTTGATTTGAAACTTGAAGACGGTGGCGGGCATCCGGGCGCAATCGCTTTTCGTTTTAACAAAAACACCGTTTCCGATGAGGCGTTTGCAGAATTTAACCGCACCCTGATACAAAAGTTGCAGCAAATTATTGTTATTGATAAAGGTATCCAATCAGCGGAATGAATACGACACAAAACAAAATTCAAAATTACAACCGCGAGTGTGCCGACTGCCTCGCCGAAATCAGCCGTTCCGGTAAAAAGCCGTCGCTTTTTTTGCACGTGTGCTGCGCTCCCTGTTCTTCGGCGGTTTTACTCAAACTGAAAGATTATTTTCGTTTGACGCTTTTTTACTATAACCCGAACATTGCGCCGCTTGAAGAGTATTCCAAACGTTTCGGTGAATTGGAAAAATTGCAGGAGTTTTACCGAAAAGATTTTCAGCTGCAGTGTGAAATTTTTCCGGCATCCTACATTCACGAAGAATTTTTAGCCGCGGTTGCGGGTTTGGAAATGGAGCCGGAAGGCGGAAGTCGCTGCGAAAGGTGCCATGCGCTTTGGCTCGGAAAAACGGCGGAAATCGCAAAAAAAAACGGTTTTGATTATTTTTGTTCAACGCTTTCGATCAGCCCTTTAAAAAATGCCGCTCTCATCAATAAACTGGGTTTTTCGCTCCAAACGGAAAATTGCCTTTGGTTGCCGAACGACTTTAAAAAAGAAAACGGCTTTTTACAATCAACACAGATTTCCCAAAAATACGGTTTGTATCGGCAAGATTTTTGCGGTTGTGAATTTTCACGACACAAACCTGTCGGTTCCCAATGAGCGGCACCGGCTTTTCAGCCCTTTCTTCGTTGAAAGAGCCGAAAAACCACAGGTATTTTGTCTGAATTACGCGACATAGTCGTACATTGCATTGTAATTGCGGGTGGTGTTTAATTTTTCGAGCCCGCGCTTTTCAATTTGGCGAATGCGCTCCTTGGTTAGATTGTACATGTCGCCGAGTTCGCCGAGTGAAAGCTGCGGATAGCCGTTCAAACCGAAGCGGTACCGGATAATTTCCGCTTCACGATCGGTCAGTCGCTCCAGCATCGTATCAATCTCACGCTTCACATACTGTGCTTCGGCGTATTTTTCAGGAGCCACTGCTTGGTTGTCTTCGATGGTATCGCCGACGGTTAACTCATCAGCCGCACCGGAAATTTTTGCATCAAATGAAACCGGCGTGCGGCATGCTTGTAAAATATTTCGGACGGTTTGTTCGGACATTCCCATGTGATTGGAAATTTTTGTCATTTTTTCATGTTCCGTTTCGGAACCGTCAAATTTTTGTGCGTATTTTTTGATTTCCAGTAATTCGTTTACGCGGTTTTCGGGGAGACGGATTGCCCGTGTTGTTTGCGAAAGCGCTTTCAAAATTGCTTGGCGGATCCACCACACGGCGTATGAAGTGAGCCGTACCTCATGTGAAGGTTCAAACCGCTCAATGGCGGCAATTAAGCCTAAATTGCCTTCGCTGATTAAATCTGCAAGCGGCAAGCCGCGGTTTGTATATTCTTTTGCAATTTTTACTACAAAGCGTAAATTTGCGGTGATGAGGGCGTCTTTTGCCCGTGCGTCGCCGTTTTTTGCTCTGACTGCGAGGTCATACTCTTCTTCCGCGCTTAAAAGTGCATATTTACTGATGTCGTCAAAGTAGGTGCCGATAAGACTGTGTTTTTTTTTCATATATTATACCTCGTTTAATTTTAGTTTCACTTACAAGCAAGCAAAAAGCGTGCCAAAATTATATTTTTTTTATTTATGAGTTTTGGTATAAAAATATTCATCAAAAATGAAAAAGAGCGGGAAAACAATGTGCTTTTTACAAAATTTCAAAAAAAGTTTGTATTTTCTCTTGCCTTGATTTGAGAAATTTAGTATATTAGTATTCGAAAAAGAGGCGGATACGAGTCAATTTGACACCGCTACGTTCTCTTTTTACTATTTTTGTGTCAAAATGACCCACTATGGAGGCGGTTATATGAAAATTAGACCCTTATCGGACAGAGTTTTGGTAAAGCCGATTGAAGCGCAGGAAAAAACAGCCGGCGGAATTTATATTCCGGCTACGGCTCAGGAAAAGACCCAGGAAGCGTCGGTTGTGGCAATCGGTGACGACAAAGAAAAAATCAAAGTCGCGGTCGGTGATAAAATTATATACGACAAATATGCCGGAACTCAGCTGAAAATTGACGGTGAGGAACACCTGATTCTCAAGGCAAATGACATTATTGCCGTGATTGAATAATCTCAATCGAGTTATCATAAAGTCTACAAAGTTTTTGTAGACTTTATTATTTTACGGAAAATCGTTTATAAAACGGCAATAATAGGGGTAAAAATGAAAGCAATTATTTCTTCCAATACGTGTCGAGATACGTATTTCAGTAAAACTTTAATACAGGACTTGCAAGCTGCAGGCGTTGAAGTGATTGCTTTTACCAACGCGGATGAAAGTTTGGAAAAACTGCAAGCCGTTTGTAAAGTTATCACGACGAATTATAATCCTCGCGGAACATCTCCGCTCAAAGAATTATCCGTTTTGGCGCAGTACCGGCGCTTGTATAAAGCCGAAAAACCCGATGTGGTGCTGAATTACAATGCGAAACCGGTAATTTACGGTGGTATTGCGGCAAAAAAACTGCATATCCCGTCAATTTCCAATATGACTGGTTTGGGCAAAGTTTATTTGAAGCCGTCGCTCTTGCAAAACTTCATGAGCTTTTTGTATCGGAAAGCCTTACATGCACATACGGCGTTTACTTTTTTTGTGAACCCCGATGACCAAGCCGTTTTTTTGCAAAAACGTATCGTTTCGGAAAATGCGTGTGCGGTTTTGCCCGGACGCGGCGTTAATTTGGATTATTATAAAACGGCGGGCAAACCGAAAAATACCGATTGTATCCGTTTTGTATTTGCGGGGAGACTTTTAGTTTCCAAAGGACTGGATGACTATTTGCAGGCGGCAAAACTACTCAAAGAAAAATATGGGAATAAAGTATCTTTTGCAATTTGCGGCAGTTTTGAAAACACGAAAAAAGCCGATCCCGACTTTATTGAAAAATCCGCATTGGATCGATATGTTTCGGACGGCATTGTAACGTTTGAAGGTTTTGTGCTCAATATGAAAACCTACATCGATGAGTCGTGCGATTGTATGGTGCTGCCTTCATATTATCGGGAAGGAGTGCCGCGGGTATTGTTGCAAGCAATTTCGCTATCAAAGGCGATTATCGGCTGCGATAGTGCGGGGACGCGGGAACCCGTGTTTGACGGCGAAAACGGATTTTTGTGTCAAAAGCAAAATCCGCACGATTTGGCGGAAAAAATGGAGCGATATGTGCTTTTGTCCGATGCGCAAAAAGCCGCAATGAGTAAAAGGGCGCGCGAAATTGCGGAAAAATACTTTGATGAAAAAATCATTTCGCAGCGGTATCTTGAGCTGATAAAATCATTTTGCAGACGTTAGTATTTTGTACCATTCCGCGGTTTTACCGCGAGAATATTTATTTTATACTGTCCGTATTAAATCGAGTTGAAAAAATGGTCGATATCGAAATCAGTGTGAAAGTTATTCTTTTTGATACGAATAATATCGATTTAGCAAAAGTTGTTTATTTTTTTAGGAAAAACAAAATTCCGGTTGAGTCTGCAGATGCTGTCTTCGATTTGGAACGTGCCTGTATCGATAAAACCTGTATCGTTTACCAAAAGGTCAATGCGGAAAAAATTTTGGCGCTCAAGCGTAAAAAAAGAAGGTGTCGGTTTGCGTTAATTCAATGTGCGGTTGAAATTGAAAAAAAGTGGGTAACCGTACAGATGAACGAAAATCTTTGTCCGGCGGAAAAGTTGACGGTATTAAAAATTCGTAACTATTTAGAACTGTTTTTCATTGAAAAAGAATTTAACCTCTCCAATCGCGAATATCGCACATCTGCAAATTTAAAACACTCCTACTATTTTGATGAAGTCCTTTTTGATAACTTACCGAAATCCCTCTACAAACTATTTATTAAAATATGCGAACATGACGGAGGCATTTCTCCCGCAGATCTGTACGCACAGGAATTCTCCAATGAATACCGCACCGCAAACTTGATGTATGTCCAAGTTTCTAAACTTCGGAAAGCACTGGGAACCATTCCGGATTGCGATTATCGACTCACGGTGAAAGATAAAAAATACCGTGTAGAAAAAATTATGTAACGGAAAATACGAATTATGCCGTTCCGGTCGGTTTGTCAATCCTCATCATATTCTTTTTAATATCCTTCACTGCGTGCGATTGCAACGATACAGAGAACTAACGTTAAAAGTGTGTACACATATTTTCCGATATTGTACCACAGCTCACCGTAAACGCGTTTTGAGCCGGTGTTGATTTCATCCAGAATTTCTTCTTTTTTCATAATCCAGAACCAGGAAATTGCGCCGAGGACTGCGCCGATGGGAATAATGTATGTCGAAACCAAATCCATCCACAGTCCCCAACCGCCGAGAATTGCGCCTTTTGTTTCCGCAATCGGTTCCATAAAAATACCGGTGCCGAATACGATGGTCCCGAGAATAATCATAATCCCAGCTCTCTGTAATTTTGGAAATTTGTGTAACAGGGATTCTGCAACAACTTCCAACATATTTTGCAAAGATGAAATACCTGCGAACACAACCGCAATGTAGAGAATGATTCCGAATATTCTGCCGGCGGGCATTTGTTGTAAAATTTCCGGTAATACGACGAACAACAAGCCGGAACCGGCTGCCGGATCATTATTGTATGCAAAGCAGGCGGGTATCATCACCAAGGCTGCGACCAGTGCGGCAATGGTATCGAATAATGCCGTGTTTTTTGCACCGTCAACACAATCATGGTCTTTACGTAAATATGCACCGTAGACAATCATACCGGAGCCGGTAATTGACAGTGAAAAAAACGCCTGCCCCATTGCGGTAATCCAAACAGTCGGATTTAGTAAATGCGACCAGTCCGGAATAAAGAGAAATTTATAGCCTTCAAAAGCGCCGGGTAAAAAGAGAATCCGAATGGCAAGGATAATGAACAGAATAAAGAAAAGTGGCATCATAATTTTATTTGTTTTTTCGATCGTTTTTGCGCCGAACATTATTGTAAACAGCGTAACGATGATGATAACGAGATGATAGGGAACAACGCTGAAATTTTTAAATGCGAACGATTCAAACCACGCAGCCGGCGGTTGATTCATAATCGAGCCGGTTAGTGATTGCATAAATGCTTTGAGTACATACGAAATAATAACCGCATAGCCGATGGCGATGGTTATCGAACCGATCAGCGGAATCCAGCCGATAAACTTTCCGATTTTTTCACGATCTTTTTTGCCGTGTTTCCACGCAAATGCGTATGAACCGAGTGTTCCGGTTCCGCTGCGCCTGCCGATTGCATATTCTGCTGAAAGTCCGACATAGCCGAATAAAACGACAAAGAAGATATATATGAGTAAAAAAGCTCCGCCGCCGTTGCTTCCCAGTTTGTAAGGAAAGCCCCATACATTCGCCATTCCTACGGTGGATCCAACGCAGGATAAGATAAAGCCCCACTTTGTTGCAAATTGATGACGTTCATTTGCCATGTATGCCTCCTAAAAGCGAATGTAGTGCGTTATATTCCGATGCAATCCATCAGTGCTTTCGTGGTGTCGGAGACGTCTCCTTTCAAGATGCCTTTGGTTAACACTTTTCCGAGCTGCACGCCTTCTTGGTCGAAGCTATTGAGGTTCCATAAAAAGCCTTGGAACATCACTTTGTTTTCAAAGTGTGAAAGTATATAGCCGAGCGCTTTCGGTGAAAGTTCTTTTTTACAAAAGAGTAAACTTGCGGGGCGTTCTCCTTTAAAGTTTTTGTTTAAATTGGCGTCTGATTTTCCCGTTGCAAAAGCGATAATTTGCGCTAAAAGGTTTGCATTCAGTTTTGTTTGACTCGTTGAGCCTTCGCTGTTGATATCAAAATCAGCCTGGCTTTTTGCGAAGCCGATAAATTGGAGCGGCACCGGATGACTGCCCTGGTGGAGGCCTTGATAAAACGAGTGCTGTCCGTTGGTGCCGCTTTCACCGAAGACAACCGGACCCGTTTTGTAGTGCACCGGCATACCGAACCGGTTGACGGTTTTGCCGTTGGATTCCATATCCAGCTGCTGCAAGTGAGCCGGAAAGCGGGAAAGGGCTTGACTGTACGGGAGAATAGCGGTCATCGGAAATCCGAGCACGCTGGTTTCATATACTCCGATGAGCGCATCAAATAAGGCGGGGTTTTCTAAAACGTTTGCGTTTAAAGCTTCGGCATCGCCACAGTGAGCGCCTTGCAAAAATGCGGCGAATGTGTCATAGCCGAAACTGAGCGAAAGAACTACCCCGCCGCACACGGACGTTGAAGAATACCGTCCGCCGATATGGTCGTCCATAAAAAAGACGTGACGGTATGCACTGCTTTTTGCGAGCGGACTGGTTTCGCTTGTTACGGCAATAAAATGCGAAGCGGGGTTGAGGTTTGCTTTTGCAAGATACTGTTTTACGAGCGCTTCATTGGCAAGTGTTTCCTGCGTTGTCCCGCTTTTTGACACTAAAATAAAAAGTGTCGTTGCAAGTCTATCACGCAATTCCTCCAAAACGCTAAACGCATCGTCAGGGTCGACATTTGAAATAAAGTGCGCATTTAGCCTGTTACACCGGTTTTTTACCGCCCAATTTTTTAAAGCGAGGTAACAAGCCCGCGGTCCCAAATCGGAGCCGCCGATTCCAATTTGCACAACATCGGTGAATTTTTCACCGGCATCGTTGGTGATTTTTCCGCTGTGAACTGCTGCGGCGAATGCTTTCATTTTTGTACATTCGTTTTCGTAAAAGCGGCGTTTATTTACCGCGCCTTCATACACATCGGAGGCAAGCTGTCCGCGCGTTAAATGATGCAGCACCATGCGGTGTTCACCGGTATTGACAACTTCGCCCGACAACAATGTCCGATACTTTTTAATCACCGCCGCTTCGTCGGCAAGCTCCTGAAAAAGTGCGAGTATCGACTCATTTACCTGCTTTGCCGCCGCGCAAAATATAAAATCACAAGCAGCCGAAACGGTGTATTTTTTTATCCGATTCGGTGTTAAAACTTCTTTCAATGAAACTTTTTTTTCACGACACAATTTTTCAAACGCAGCGTATTCATCCAAATTTTTCCACATAAAACGTTCCCCCGATTGGAATTGCAATTATCGGCAGTATTATAAACGGAAAAATTTATTTTTACAAGGCGGATTATTTTATAGAATTATCACCCTTGTAATTTTGTCCGAAAGGAAGTAAAATAGTTAAAATTTAAGATCGGGTATTTTAAAATAGCTGCGACGCTGTTTTATGCCCCCAATAAAAGAAGGTATTGTATGCAAAAACCGCTTTGTATTATTTTGATGGGCTCGTCGAGCGATGTTGATCACGCGCAGATAATCGCCGATGAGTTAAAAAAATTCGAGATTGATTTTGTAATGCGTGTCGGCTCGGCTCATAAAACTCCCGCGCACGTGATGAAACTGCTCGCCGACTATGAAGCGTGCGACCGTCCGAAATTGTACATCACGATCGCCGGTCGTAGCAATGCGCTATCCGGTTTTGTTGACGGGGCGGTATTATCGCCGGTTATCGCCTGTCCGCCGAAAAGCGACAGTTTCGGAGGCGCCGATATTTTTTCTTCGCTCCGTATGCCGTCCGGGATCGCGTGTGCGACGATTTGCGAACCGAAAAATGCGGCGCTGTTTGCTGCAAAGCTGTTTTCATCGGTTGACTCCGACATTTATGCTAAACTGAAAGCCTATGTGCAAAAAAATGCCGACAAAGTAATCGCCGATGATGTAAAACTGCAAAACGAACAGGCGTAGGTTGAATGATTTTAACCGTGCACAATATTACCTTCCGCTATCCGAACGCTGAAAAAGTGATTTTGGACGGTATTTCGTTTTCCGTGGCGGAAGGTTCGTACCTTTCCGTGCTCGGCGAAAACGGTAGTGGAAAGAGTACCCTGATAAAATTGATTTTAGGTTTGCTCCAAAGCGGCAGCGGATCAATTCACTGTACGGCAAAGCGAATCGGGTATGTGCCGCAGCAAAAGGCGAGTTTTTTCCAACTACCGCTCACCGTTGCCGAGCTTTTGTCCGCTGCGCGAAAATCGCAAAGGTTAAAAACTTCATATCGTACGGATGAAGTTTTGGAGCTGGTCGGGATTGCCGCAAAAAAGAATGCTCTCCTCGGTGAGCTTTCCGGTGGAGAACTGCAACGGGTTTTTATCGCGCAGGCGATTTTAGGACAACCCGATTTATTGATCTTGGATGAGCCTTCAACTGCCGTTGACATTGACGGACAAGCGAAACTCTATACGCTCATCAGCCGCCTCAACAAAGAAAAAAACATGACTATCATTGCCGTTGAACATAATCTCCAAGCAGCGATGCACCATTCAACGGAGATTTTTCACCTTGCAAACGGACATGGACACCTTTGCAGCCCAGAACAATATGCGCAAGAGTATTTGGGACGGAGCAATTTGTCCGAAAATATGTAAAAGTATATCGGCTACACGGTTATTTTTTCCGTGCTTCGCCGGAGTTGCGTTCCCAAAAAACGCCGTCGGAAAAACCTTGTATTGCAGTGTCGGTATCCGCATTTTGTAAGCGTTTTTCCGCCCACAAGCAGTATGTCTCGTTGATTTCAATTCCGAAATAGTTTCGTTTTAGCTTTTTTGCGGTAACGCTTGCTGTACCGCTTCCCAAAAACGGGTCGAATACCACGTCTCCTTCTTTGCTCGATGCTAAAATCAATTTCGCGTAGAGTTTTTCCGGTTTTTGGGTTGGATGGTCGGTGTTTTCCGGCATTGACCAAAACGGGACGGTGATGTCGTCCCAAAAGTTGGAAGGGTAGGTGAGGCGGAAATTTCCGTTTTCGGTTTTTTCCCAGTCTTTCGGTTTTCCCGCGCTGGTGTATGGCGCCAGCACTTTCCGCTTTATTTTTACGGCGTCGGCGTTAAAATAATAATGCTGCGCATCTTTCACGGCGAACCAAATATCTTCCATTGCGTTTTTCCAATTCGCCGTCGCCCCGCGTCCTTTTTCACGCTGCCAGGTAATGCGGTTGATAACGGTTAATTCATTTTCCAGCGCTTTCTGGAGGGACGCACTGCATTTCCAGTCGCCGCACATATAGAGCGAACCGTGAGGTTTGAGCTTTTTACAGAGTTCCGGAACCCAGCTTGCAAGGTATGCTTCATAGGAATCAGCGCTGCGCGCATTGAATTGCAGCCCGTGAAAATTTTTAGTTAAATTATAGGGCGGGTCGACGATGATTAAATCGGCAAATGCATCCGGTACGCGCGGCAGCACCCGCAATGTGTCGGCGATGAGCGTTTTATTCATCAGCGCCTCGCTTGAAAGCGGTGCTGCACTGAGTGCTTTTTCCGTTAAAAGCCGCTTTTTTAGCTTTTCGGCTTCATCGGCGTTCAGTTCGAGCGTGCGGTTATTTTTTGCTCGTTTCCGTGTGGTATCCGTCAAAAGGCTATCCTATCCGGTAACTGCATCAAGGGCAATTTGCATCATCTGCGTAAAGGTTTGCTCCCGTTCGTGTGCCGAAGTGGTTTCGCCCGTGACCATACTGTCGGAAACGGTAAAAAGCGCCAACGCTTTCCGGTGATAATGCGCCGCAAGCGAGTACAGTTCCGCCGTTTCCATTTCAACCGCCAAAGCGCCGTATTTTGCAAAAAGCTTCCAATGTTCCGCTTCATCATAAAAAATGTCGGTTGAAAAGATTGTTCCGACAGACACTTTTTGCTTGAGTGAAACTGCGGCGTCATATGCTTTTTTGAGTAAATCCCAATCGGCGGTCGGTGCAAACGTTAAGCCGCCGAAACGGTGTACGTTGATTGCCGAATCGGTACATGCCGACTGCGCTAATACCACGGAACGGAGTTCAACATTTTTTTGTAGTGAGCCCGCCGTTCCGATTCGGATCGCTTTTTGTACGTTATAAAAGTTAAAAAGTTCGTTCGCATAAATCGACAGGGACGGCATTCCCATGCCCGTACCCTGCACCGAAACTTTAACGCCCTTGTACAAACCGGTAAAGCCGAACATATTCCGTACTTTGTTATAGCAAACGCTGTCGGTTAAAAAATTTTCGGCAACGAACTTTGCTCGTAAGGGGTCGCCCGGCAGTAACACGCGTTCGGCAACCGCCTCTTTTTCCGCTTCAATATGAATACTCATTATACTACTCCTCCATGAGATAGAACTTGATAGAACACGGTAGCATTATAGTCCTATCTCGGTTAAAAAAGTTCTGTCGCATCTGCGAGCGGTTCCGATACGGGAGCCGCTTCTTTTTTTGTCCGCTTTGAAGCGTTGCCGCTTGCTCCCTCTTCAGTCGGCTTTTCCGCGTTTGCAGTGCCGGTTTCCGTCGGTGCTGTTTCCTGCGGTGCAAATGAAGAAACAAACTTTTTCCCGGGAAACAATTTTTCCCGTAATTCTTTTTCAATCGATTGGGTAAGGGCAAGGTTTTCCTCTAAAAATTTCATAGCGTTATCTTTACCCTGTCCGATTTTATCCTCGCCGTATGAATACCAAGAACCGCTTTTTTTAATAATTTCATACTTGCAGGCACAGTCAAGTAATCCGCCGAGAGCGGAAAGTCCCTTTCCGAAAAGAATTTCGGTTTCGACTTTTCTGAAAGGAGGTGCTACTTTGTTTTTTACCACTTTAATACGGATTCGGTTTCCCCAGGCTTCGTCTTCGCCTTTGCCGAGCGTTTCAATTTTCCGCACCTCCAACCGTACCGAGGCGTAAAACTTTAAAGCATTGCCGCCGGTCGTTGTTTCAGGATTGCCAAACATTACACCGATTTTCATGCGGATTTGGTTGATAAAAATAATAATACACTTCGATTTATTTAAAATCGCGGTCAGTTTTCGCAATGCTTGGCTCATGAGGCGCGCTTGTAAGCCCATGTGCGAAGCACCCATTTCGCCTTCGATTTCTGCTTGCGGGGTAAGGGCGGCAACTGAGTCGACCACAATAATGTCAATCGCACCGGAGCGAACCAGATTTTCCGCAATTTCGAGTGCCTGCTCACCGCTGTCCGGCTGCGACACCCACAGTTCGTCGATATTGACGCCCAGTTGTTTTGCATATACCGGGTCAAGTGCGTGTTCCGCATCGATAAATGCCGCAATGCCGCCCATTTTTTGGGCTTCGGCAACGGCGTGCAGCGCAAGCGTTGTTTTACCGGAAGATTCGGGACCGTAAATTTCGATAACGCGACCGCGCGGATAGCCGCCGACGCCCAACGCTTCGTCAACCAAAATGGAACCGGAAGGAATAACGTCTACGCCTGCTGCTAAATCTTTATTGTCTCCCAATTTCATCAGTGAACCTTGCCCGAACTGTTTTTCAATTTGCTGGCGGGCAGCTTCGAGAACCTTTAATTTTTCCTCACTTTCCAAATCGGGAAATTCCGTATTTTTTGTAATTTTAGCCAAAAGAGCCTCCACAATCTAATCTCTATAATCATTATAGTAAAAAAAATTATAAAATACATCATTTATTATAAACTTTTTTTAATTTTTTTCAATTTAGTGATACAAATAATTGAGTAACCGTATGAAATGCCGGCGGATATAAAATCTTTTTTTAAATTGGTCGACCGTTTATATGATACCGTACGACCGCTGCATGTTCTACGCATAAAAATATCTCAAGCCTTTTTATTACATGCCGAAATTTAAAATAGTTACGGCGGAGGTTTTTATGTTATCGACAAACACACAAGTAAATACGCTTTCTTATGTTGCGGCTCAGCAAGCGTCGGCAGGAAGCCGTTCTTTTTTACCGGTTCCGCCGAGTCAGTATATTTATTCGCAGTTTGAGCATGTATCCGGTGTTCCGGCAAATGAAGGCGGAATTTCCGTTAGTCAGCTGCAAATTCTGAATAGCTTAATCGACAATATTATGCAAAAAAAATCAACGGAGCAGCTGAAAAAATTAAAAGCCGAAGATCATTATCAGGCAAACATTGAAAAACTGATTTTAGAAGCGCAGAAAAAAATGCAAAAACAGGATGCGCTCGCCGAAGAAATTCCGTACCTCAAAAAAGCACTTGAAGCGGGGACTTTCCTTTCGCTACATGCGTAATACCGCTGCGGGCGAATTTTCGCATTTTGTGCGGTTAAGGAAACGCTGATTAAAGTCTTGACGGTCGTTTACCGGCAACTTTGCAAAACAAAGTTTTTTTGCA
>ERZ1673752.2153-NODE-2153-length-23334-cov-10.902874_pt1 | contig 23334 bp, 21 predicted proteins | sample MGYA00580195_ERZ1673752 | MGnify/ENA primary metagenome ERZ1673752 (study PRJEB41218, sample SAMN15661744) | gut metagenome | host: Homo sapiens | place: Canada: London | collected 2015-08-20/2019-03-30 | study: EMG produced TPA metagenomics assembly of...
CAGTATTGCTACTTGGAATGTCTATTTACGGTATAATATTTAATATCCCATTAGGACAAGTGCAATTTTTAATAGAAAATAGCTTCAAATAAAAAAATGATAAAAAAGACAAATGTAAAGAACAGTAAACCACAAAAGATTTACTGTTCTTTTTTTTAGGTTCAAAATTAGCAAGAGAGTATAAGCAAAGAAGAAACTACAATAACAAACTAACATCAAATATCACCCAAAAGCTGGTGAAAAACTGATTACCATGGATTTTGAAAATCTGACCGTCAAAGAAGCAACTATTGTTGGATAGGTATATATTTATTAAGCAGACAAGGAGGGAGAGCATGGAACTATCCATACAAGAACGATTGAAAGACCTGCGTGTGGAGCGTGGGCTGACGCTGGAACAGCTTGCGGAGGAAACCAAACTCTCCAAATCTGCGCTGGGCAGCTATGAAGCGGACGACCTCAAGGACATCAGCCACTATGCCCTTATCAAGCTGGCGAAGTTTTACGAGGTAACAATTGATAAGTTTCCACGAACGGACAATACGACTTGTTATTCATACTGTTTTTGCGAGCCATGTTGAGACGGTGGTATTGATGTCTCGTGAGGGCCAAAACACATAATATCCCGAAAAATGGTAGTTCATTGCATAATAAAGTCACAGTTTATTCTAGCCTATTCCCTTATTTTGAGCTAATATTTAAGGGAATAGGCTAGGAGGTAAGGGAATGAGAGAGTTCAACTACTCTTTGATAAGAGAACACAAGTGGGATTCAGAGATGCTGGAACTCATTGCAGCTATATATAAGGAAGCCGGTAAACAGGAGATGTATTTGAAAAGGCGACCGGAAGAACTCGAAGAGCTGGTGAATATTGCAAAAATACAAAGTACCGAGGCATCGAATGCCATTGAAGGAATTGTCACAACCAATACACGCATTAGGCAGCTTGCTTTGGAAAAAACAACACCTAAAAATCGTGATGAGCAGGAAATTGCGGGCTATCGGGATGTACTTGGCATTATTCATGAAAGCTTTGATGCGATTTCGATCACGCAAAATTACATTCTTCAGCTTCACAAGGCTTTATACAGTTATGTGAATAATCCCATAGCCGGCAGAACGAAAACAGTGCAGAACTATATCACTGCGTCTTATCCTGACGGGCATACGGAAACGCTGTTTACTCCGCTTGCGCCTTATGAAACGCCGGATGCGCTTGATCGGCTTTGCGAAGAGTATAATCGTGTGATTGGGAACATGGAGCTTGAACCGCTGATTGCAATTCCCATCTTCATTCATGATTTTCTTTGCATTCACCCGTTTAATGATGGGAACGGGCGCATGAGCAGATTGCTTACAACACTGCTTCTGTACAGAAATGGGTTTTATGTAGGAAAATATATATCCCTTGAGGCAAAAATCGCAAAGAACAAGGATCTTTACTATGACGCGCTCTATGAATCACAGATTGGATGGCATGATGGAACGGATGATCCTGTTCCATTTATTAAATATCTGCTTGGAACGATTCTTTCAGCCTATCGGGATTTTGAAGATCGCTTTGAACTCGTAGAAATAAAGCGTCCCGCCCTTGATACAGTAAGGCTTGCCACTCGAAGCAAAATAGGCAGTTTTACCAAGCAAGATATTAGGGAACTTTGCCCATCGCTCAGTGTCAGCTCCATCGAAGGAGCCCTTCGAAAGTTGGTGTCTTCCGGCGAACTGAAAAGAGAGGGCAAAGGGAAAAACACCTGCTATTTTAGAACAAAATAGCATTCCCTAGCCTGCGGGAAGAAAAGCATGAACGCATACGGTAAAGGGCCTGCAAAAAGAAGCGTCTTGCTTGTGCATTGACGGATAAGATCAACGACCGAGAGCTTTTCATAAAGGGATTGGAACTTATTGAGTAGACTGGTTAGAAAACCGCTCCTTTGCGTTTGTGCCTTAGATGTTTTTGTCGATGGAGTTCGTGGGATAGAAGTATTTTTTGGTTGAGGTTGTGGGATAGAGATTTCTAATGGAATGACTCTGGCTTGTAACAAAAGGAGGCTGATTTTGTCAGAATCTAGTAAGGGAAATTGTCGAGGATGGCAAATTACGGAAATCATATCAGAGATTGAAAGATGCTTAGAGAATGAACATTTTTTTGCTGCCATTAGTTTGGCGGTAATCCTTCCGGATATTTGTGGGGCAGTGGAATATGGAGAAAAGGAAAGAGTGGGCGCTAGATACAGAAAGTGGTGTGATTTGTATTTTCTTCGCACCTCAAGAAGCGAAGAAATACATAGAGAAAATCAAGCAGTCTTTAGCTCAAAACGCATTGCCAGCATAGATTTTCTTTCACCAGAACTTATGTATAAATTACGAAATCAAGTTCTTCATGTCGGCGGATACTCGGCAACAGCTGATTTAGAGGGAAATGATGGAAGCCTTAAACAAAATCTGAAACTGTGTATTTCTGAAGAAATGGATATAGGGACCACACGCACTCCCGGTTCCCCAAATGCCGTGGACTGTACAGAAACAATTGAATTTAATTTAATCATTTACTGTCGATATTTATGTGCAGCTGCTAAGAGCTATTTCGAGAAAAACAAGGATAAGTTTAATGATAGTCTGATGCCAATCCTAGACTACAGGGAAGAATTTAAGCTGATTTAATAAAATAATGAAAAAGCTATTCAGTTTTCACTCTTTCACTATCACCTTCGCCCTGCCGCTAGCGAAAATGTAGCCCAGCTCACGTTTTGAGAAAACGACTGGCTTTCCGGCTGAGTCAGGGAAGCCATAATGGTCAAGAGCACCTCAGATAAATCGTGAAAGGATCTTTTTGACAGCAACACGCTTTCGAGCGGATACGCTTTATTTTTATAGTGACATTTATAGTGAAATCAATGTCACTTTTGTGCTATGATCATGTCAGTTTAGGAGGTGCGTATGAAGTTTGATTTGGAATCGGAGACACTGGAATTTAAGAAGAGTACCTCCGAACTGAAAGAAGCCTGCATCTCTATTGGCGCAATCTTGAATAAACATGGTGTAGGTACCCTTTACTTTGGCATAAAGCCCGACGGGACGGTAATCGGGCAGAACGTATCTGAATCAACTCTTCGTGATGTTTCTCGTGCTATCTATGAAAGTATTCATCCTCAAATCTATCCGGTCATCGATAAAGTAGCCTTGGAAGATAAGGCAGTCATTAAGGTGGAATTTAACGGTTCTGAAGCCCCCTATTCGGTCTTTGGGAAATACTATTTACGAACAGCGGATGAAGATCGTACTGTCACTCCCCATGCACTTCAAAAGATTTTTGCCGATAAGGCCTATCGGGAAAGTTGGGAAACGGCTGATTCGGGGCTTTCAGCCGACGATGTCGATCGCAATGCGCTCAAACGTTTTTTTGAGACGTCACAATCGGTTGGGCGCATGCCATATGGACGGTTTCAAGCGAAAGGTTTATTGACGAAGCTTGGACTTCTCAAGGATAATCACTTAAACCATGCGGGCGAAGTGCTTTTTGGAAACGATCAGCCGCTCACTCTCAAGATGGCTTTGTTTGCCACGCCGGAAAAAATCACCTTTTTGGATCAGCGCCAAGAATCGGATCATGTGATGAATCTTATTTCGCTCGCAGAGAACTATATTTTGAAAAATTTGAACTGGAAAAGTGAGATTGAAGGCTTAGAACGCGTTGAAACACCGGAAATTCCAGTGCCTGTCGTGCGCGAAGTCATTGCGAACTGTTTTGCACATGCACGTTATCAGACGAATATGCAGCATGAGATTTGCGTGTATCCGGACCGTATCACAATATTCAATCCCGGTTCTTTTGCCAATCCTTTTACCCCGGAAGATTATGTGCGAAAGAATTTGCCCTCGGTCACTCGAAATGCCTTAATTGCCAAATGTATGTACCTCTGTAAAAAGATTGAAGCTTTCGGCAGTGGCATAAAACGGATTGACAGTCTGTGTAAGGATGCTGGCATTGAATACACCTACGACAATACGGATGTAGGATTCACATTCATTTTAAAACGGAAACAAGACAGAAATGTTACTCTAAACGTTTCTCCAGATGTCACTTTAACGACGAGCGAGCAGGCGATCTTAGTACTGCTGAAGGAAAATCCTGAACTTACCCGAGAAGAACTAGCCGAAAGGATTTCTAAAACTGTCCGAACCGTACAACGAGCGCTCAATGCCCTGCGTGAAAAAGGCTATGTGCGTCGTATTGGATCAAAACGAGCCGGCCGATGGGAAGTTGTTCTTCAAGCCCCCTCAGCATCCAGAGGATCACGCTAGAAAGCGAATTTACGGATAATTTTCAAGCTCAAAAGTTCCGACGATCAAAGGAGAAAAAACGAATGGACAATCAGGTTCATAATCAAATAGTAAGTTTTATATGGGGAATCGCGGACGACTGCCTGCGCGACGTTTACGTGCGAGGCAAGTATCGTGACGTTATCCTGCCGATGACGGTCATCCGCCGTCTGGATGCCATGCTGGAAGAAACGAAACCGGCAGTGCTGACAATGAAGAAGCAGCTGGATGTGGCAAAGATCGATAACCAGTGGCCTGCACTGTGCAATGCAGCGGGACAGGCTTTCTGCAATGCGTCTCCCTTTCTTCTGAAGGATTTAACGAGCCGTTCCAAGGCACAAACCTTGAAGGCTGACTTTATCGCCTATCTTGATGGTTTCTCACCGAATGTTCAGGTTATCCTAGATAAGTTCAAGTTCCGTAACCAGATCGACACGATGGTGGACGCGGATATACTTGGCGCAGTCATTGGGAAGTTCACGTCTTCTGATATTAACCTGAGCCCGAATCCGATTTATAAGGACGAGGCAAAGACCATACTCAAGCATCCCGGCCTTGATAACCACGGCATGGGTACCATCTTCGAGGAGCTGATCCGTAAATTCAATGAGGAGAATAACGAGGAAGCCGGAGAACACTGGACGCCTCGGGATGTGGTTGAGCTTATGGCTGACCTTATCTTTATTCCAATAGCCGACAAGATCAAGGATGCTTCTTATTCCTGCTATGACGGAGCCTGCGGTACGGGAGGGATGCTCACGGTAGCCCAGGATAGACTTTTGACCCTTGCCAAGGGGCGAGGCAAGGAAGTTGCCATTCACCTGTTCGGACAGGAAATCAATCCGGAAACCTATGCTATTTGTACTGCGGATATGCTTTTAAAGGGCGATGGCGAAGAAGCCAAGCATATTATGTATGGCTCCACACTTTCTGATGATCAGCACGCATCTCGTCAGTTTGACTTCATGCTTTCTAATCCGCCTTACGGAAAGAGCTGGAAGACCGATGCAGAGAAGATGGGCGGCAAAAAGGACATCCTTGACACTCGCTTCAATAGATATCTTGAAGGTGGAGAAAGTCTGCAAATGCTTCCAAGCGTCAGGGATGGCCAGCTGCTTTTCCTTTTGAATAATGTGGCTAAGATGAAAAAAGATACGCCTATTGGGAGCAGGATCGCTGAGGTTCATAATGGGTCTTCTTTATTTACAGGTGACGCGGGAAGTGGCGAGAGTAATGCGAGAAGATATCTTTTTGAGAACGACCTCGTTGAAGCAATTATTGCATTACCTGAAGGAATGTTTTACAACACACCTCTTGGAACCTTTATCTGGGTGTTGAGCAACAAGAAAAGTGATGAGCGGAAAGGAAAAGTTCAGCTTATCAATGCGACAGAAATGAAAGCCTCAATGTGGAAGAATATGGGGAAGAAAAATGCTGAATTGAGTCCTGACATAAGAAAAGAAATCGTTCGTATTTTCATGGACATGGATGAGAGCGATATAAGCCGTGTGTATGAAAACAGAGAGTTCGGCCATTGGAGAATAACAGTTGTCCATCCTTTGCGAGGCGCACATGGCGAGATTGTGAAAGATAAAAAAGGAAGGGTTCAGATAGACAAGCCCAAGACGGAGACAGAAATTGTTCCCTTCACATATCCCGGTGGGATAGATGCGTATATGGCTACGGAAGTACTTCCGTATACTCCGGATGCAAAAATTGACGATAAGAAAACACAAATAGGCTATGAGCTTACTTTCACGAAGTACTTCTTTGAGCATCGCCCAATACGAGATATTGATTCGATTGCGGCAGATATCAAAGATGTGATAGGTCAAATGTCAGGTGTTTTAAGCGAGGTGCTGTCTTGAGTACATTTCATAGTTATACAGAATACAAGCCAACAGGCGTTAGCTGGATTGAGAAAATTCCCGCTCATTGGGAAATGAAGAAAATCAACGATCTATTTTCAGAAAGATCAGAAAAGTGTTCGGATAAGGATTTCATGCCATTATCCGTGACGAAATTTGGCGTTACAAAACAGCTGGATACAGCAGTAAAGTCGAAGGATAGTGATAATCGAAAGAAAGTACTCAAGGGTGATTTCGTCATAAATAGCCGCTCTGATAGACGCGGGTCAAGTGGCTTTTCACAATACGATGGGTCGGTCTCGCTGATCAATATCATTCTTTGCCCAAGAGAAAATACGTCTATGTATTATCACTATCTGCTCAGAAGCCATAAGTTCATAGAGGAGTTTTATCGTAACGGACGTGGCATAGTGGCAGACCTTTGGACGACTCGATACAGTGAGATGAAGAACATATACGTTCCGGTTCCTCCGATTGAGGAACAAAATCATATCTATGAGTTTTTACTCTGGAAGACTTCAGTTTTTAACGGGCTGATTCCTGAAAAAGCAATCACAAAAGGGAACATGATTGCTTCGAGTAAATCGTTACTTGCACGGGAAATGGTGCTTATTGATGAATATCGAACAAGCCTAATCTCCGCTGCAGTGACTGGCGAAATTGATGTCAGAGACGTGTTTATTCCTGAGTACGAATATATCGAAGATGAAGAAGAGATTGATAGCGAAGATCTTGAAGGCGAAGAAACCGAGGAACAGGAGGATTAACAATGGCTTTTACCAACACAAAGGAAAACGGCCTTGAATCCTTAATTGTGAAGTGGCTGGTTGTGCAGAACGGGTACGAGGAAGGAATAAACGCCGACTATAACAAAGAATACGCTGTCGACGAAACTCGGCTGTTCCGCTTCCTGCAGGACACGCAGCCGAAGGAAATGGATAAGCTGGGCGTGTTCACTTCGGATACGAAAAAGCGACAGTTCCTGAACCGGCTGTCCGGAGAGATTGCCAAGCGTGGCATTATTGATGTGCTGCGTAATGGCGTGAAGGTTTACCCGGCAGACCTCATCATGTTTTATCTGACGCCGACCGAGAATAACGCGCAGGCCAGGATCATGTATGAGAAGAACATCTTCAGTGTGACGAGGCAGCTGCGTTATTCGCAGGACGCCGGAAAGTTGGCGCTGGATGTTTGTCTGTTCATCAATGGCCTTCCGGTCATCACGATGGAGTTGAAGAACCAGCTTACAAAGCAGAATACCGAGAATGCTGTGCGCCAGTATAAGGAAGACCGCGATTTCCATGATCTTCTGTTTTCTTTCAAGCGTTGCATGGTTCATTTCGCTGTGGATGACGCCACGATTCAGTTCTGCACAAAGCTCGCCGGAAAAAGCAGCTGGTTTTTGCCGTTCAACAAGGGCTATGACGACGGCGCGGGAAATCCGCCGAATCCGGACGGCCTTATGACGGACTATCTCTGGAAGGACATCCTTACCAAGAGAAAGCTGTCCCGCATTATAGAAAATTATGCACAGGTCATTGAAGAGGTGGATGAGGATACCAAGAAGAAGTCCATCAAGCAGATCTGGCCGCGTTACCAGCAGCTGGATTGCGTGGAGAAGCTGCTGGCCGATGTGAAAGAGAATGGTGTCGGGAAGAAATACCTGATCCAGCACAGCGCCGGAAGCGGAAAGTCCAATTCTATCGCATGGCTTGCTCACCAGTTGATCGGCCTTGAAAAAGACGGTCATCCGATGATCGACTCCGTTCTTGTGGTTACCGACCGTCGTATTCTGGATAAGCAGATCCGCAATACGATCAAGCAGTTCATGCAGGTCAAGAATACCGTAACATGGGCAGAGCATTCCGGAGACTTGCGTAAAGCCATTCAGGACGGCAAGCGTATTATTATATCTACGATTGAAAAGTTCCCATACATAATTTCTGAGATTGGACAGGAACACAAGAATAACAAATTCGCTATCATCATCGATGAGGCGCATTCCGGGCAGAGCGGGCGTAATTCTGCGAATATGAATCTGGCATTGTCCGGGCTTGCTACAGACGATGAGGCGGACAACGAGGATAAGATCAATGCCATGATGGAGGGACGCAAACTCGTCTCCTCTGCCAGCTACTTTGCCTTCACCGCCACTCCGAAAAATAAGACCGAGGAGATGTTTGGTGTTCCTTATGAAGAGGACGGAGAGATCAAGCATCGCCCGTTCCATGTCTACACCATGAAGCAGGCCATTCAGGAAGGCTTCATTTTGGATGTACTCCGCAACTATACGACCATCGACAGCTGGTACAAGCTCATGAAGACGGTCGAGGATGATCCGATGTTCGATAAGAAACGTGCGCAGAAAAAGCTGCGTGCCTTTGTCGAGGGCAATCCGGACGTCATCGCAAAGAAGGCCGCTATGATGGTGGAGCACTTCCACGAGCTGGTTATCGCCAAGAAAAAGATCGGCAGCAAGGCTCGTGCGATGGTGGTTACGGCCAGTATTCCGAGATGTATCGAATACTACTATGCAATCAACAAGTGCCTTGCAGACAGACACAGTCCGTATAAGACCATTGTGGCCTTCTCTGGTGAGCATAAATATAACGGTCAGGAACCGGCACTGACATCGGCAGCCATGAATGGATTCCCGGATGCCAAAATTCCGAAGGAGTTCAAGAAAGACCCGTATAGGATTCTGATTGTTGCCGATATGTTCCAGACCGGCTTTGACGAGCCGCTGCTGCAGACGATGTATGTGGACAAGCCACTCTATGATATTGCAGCAGTGCAGACGCTTTCCCGCCTGAACAGAGCGTATCCCGGCAAGGATGAAGTCTATGTTCTGGACTTTGCAAACAAGACCTCGGTGATCGAGGAGGCGTTCTCGAAGTTCTATCGGACGACGATTCTTTCCGGAGAAACCGATCCTAACAAGCTATATGATCTGATTACCATTATGGAGGAATATCAGGTTTACGATAGCAGCGACGTTGAGCAGCTGGTGGATCTGTTCCTTGGAGGTGCAGAGCGTGACCGGCTTGATCCAATTCTGGATGCCTGCACAGCTGTTTATAAGCAGCTGGAGCTGGACGACCAGATTAAGTTCAAGAGCGCGGCTAAGTCCTTTGTGCGTACCTATGGTTTCCTTGGTGCGATCCTGCCTTACGGAAACGTTGACTGGGAGAAGCTGTCGATCTTCCTGAATCTGCTGATTCCGAAACTTCCGTCGCCGCGTGACGATGATCTTTCGGTGGGCATCCTTCAGACCATCGACCTTTCCAGTTATCGCAATGAGGCACAGGAGGCTATTGCCATCAAACTGGAAGATGCGGACGCCGAGATAGCGCCGGTACCTGCAGGTAAGGTCGGTCACATCGTTGAGCCTGAAATGGATTTGCTTTCCAAGATCATCATGGACTTCAACGATATGTTCGGAAATATAAACTGGAATGATGCAGACAATGTGCAGCGCCAGATCCTTGCGATTCCGGAGATGGTTTCAAAGGATAAAAAGTATCAGAATGCCATGAAGAACTCTGATGCGCAGGAGGCGCGTACCGAAAGCGAGCGTGCTCTACAGGCAGTTATCTTTTCTATCATGGCGGACAATATGGAGCTGTTTAAGCAGTTCCAAGACAATCCTTCCTTCAAAAAATGGCTGTCTGATCTGGTGTTCAACCTGACTTACAATCCGGAGGGCAAGGAATACGTGATGCCGGGTGCAGAGCGGAAGTCTGTGACTAACGATTTTAATCCGCAGCAGGATTTGATGATGGTGTCCGAAGATCCGGCATCTTATGGGGAAAAGAAAGACAACGACTAATTACGGGGAGGTGTATGGACGTTGGAACTCACAAAAACTGTAAAGGATAAAACCTTTGATGATTACTTTACAGAGGTCGATCACAGCGAAAGCATCAGTGATGATCGACCGAGTTCAATGCGCCTTTTTTACCTCAACGTCAGAAGCGGCAAAAAAAATCTCCGACCTTGAAAAGTTCACGATGTTGAACATTAGCCGGTATGTATTTTCACGAGCAAAGAACGAGCGTAGAAAACGAAGTCGAATACATCCGTCAGAACGTTCCGGGAATATTTGCGAACGAGGAGGATTAACACGAGATGAAAGGTTCAGAATGCAAATTCGTTAAGTATATGGAGGGCTCTGACAAGCGCTTTGTCATCCCGGTCTACCAGAGGAATTATGACTGGAAGACCGAGAACTGCAAGCAGCTGTACGATGACCTTGTAAAAATCATCAAGGGACACCGGAAGAGTCACTTCTTCGGGAGCCTCGTTTCCGTTTACAATCCGGACGGCCACAATGAGGAGTTCCTGATCATCGATGGCCAGCAGCGCCTTACGACAGTATCGCTGCTGTTCCTTGCCATGTATAACCTGATTGATAAGGGAATCATCGTGCCGGAGACCGCCAACCTGAAGCAGCGGATTTTCGAAGAATACCTCGTTGATAAGTGGAAACCGGAGGATACCCGTATCAAGCTCAAGCCGGTCAAGAATGACCAGACGGCTTTGGGGAAGCTGTTCTCTGATCCGACGGAGCACATCCGTGAGTCCAATCTGACCTTGAACTATGATTATTTCTACGACCGGATTCAGAAGCAGGAAATCACCATCGACCAGCTTTACAATGCGATCTGTTGTCTTGAGATCATAAACATCCGGCTGGATATGGACGACAATCCGCAGCTCATTTTTGAGAGCCTGAACTCGACCGGCCTTGACCTCAGCGAGGGTGACAAGATTCGGAACTTCATCCTGATGGGATTGCCTTCCAAAGAGCAAGAGGACTATTACGAGAAATACTGGAACAAGATCGAGGTTTGCACGAAGTATGATGTGAGTGCCTTCATTCGGGATTATTTGAGTGTGAAGCAGCAGGCCATTCCGCAGCAGAAGAAAATCTATATCAATTTTAAGGACTTCGTAGAGCTCAGCAAGATCGACACCGAGCCTTTACTAGCCGAGATGCTGGCCTATGCAAAGAGGTATCAGATTCTTCTTGAAGGCAATTCGGGTAGCGCGGCACTGGATGCCTGCATCGACCGCTTGAACCGTCTGGAAACGACGGTAACAAGACCGTACTTCCTTGAGGTGCTGCGCTTGTATAACGAAAATAAGCTGATGCTGGCACAGGTCACAAAGATTTTCCTGACGACAGAGAACTATCTGTTCCGCAGGACGATGTGCGACCTGCCGACAAATGCTCTGAATAAAATTTTTCTTATGCTGCACCGGGAGATCATCCGCTACGACGGCACCGAGGATCATTATGTCGAGAAACTCAAGTATGCGCTTCTGTCAAAGAAGGAGCGTGCCCGCTTCCCGGACGATGAGGAGTTTAAGGCGGCATTTGAAGAGCGTCCAGTTTATCTGATGAATAGCAAGAATAAAATTTACATCCTTGAGCGTTTCGAGAACTTCGGTACTTCGGAGGATAAAGATGTATATCGTCACTGCGATGACGGCACCTATTCGATTGAGCACATCATGCCGCAGCACCCGACGCCGGTATGGCAGAAAGAGCTGGGCGAAGATTATGAGCAGATATATGAACTGTGGCTCCATCGCATGGCAAATCTTACGCTGACGGCCTATAACTCGAAGTACAGCAATAGCTCCTTCACCGAAAAGAAAACCATGCAGAATGGCTTCGATGACAGTGGTATCCGCATGAACACTTGGATTGCCAAGAAGGACAAATGGACGCTGGCAGAGCTGGAGGAGCGCAGCGAATATCTCATGGGCAGGGCTCTGACGATCTGGGCAGCGCCTGTCACAGAATACAAACCTGAAGAGAAACAGCTCGACACATATACTCTTGAAGATGAAGGAGAGCTGACCGGACGCTTGATTGCGAAGTTTACCTTTAAGAACACCGAGCAGCCAGTAACGAGCTGGGTGGAGATGTTCCAGAAGGTTATCCAGATTCTCTATGCTGAGGACAAGGCTATCATCACAAAGCTGGCAATGTCGGAGGAGGAGAATATTGCGCTCCACTTCAACACGAATCCGGACGCGTTTACAAAATCACTGGAAATCGGCGATGGCATCTATGTGTGGACTAACACCAGCACGCAGAGCAAACTTTCTGTTCTGAGTCGCCTGTTCAAGCTCTACGATGAAGATCCGGCAGACTTGGTATTCTACCTGCGTGATGAGAATGAAGCCAATGCTGATGAGCCGGGTAGCCGTCATGAGCTCCGGAGGAAATACTGGACATACGCACTTCCGATTATCCAGAAGGCGTACGGTGAGGATGGTTCCTTCTCCAATGTGAGTCCGTCAAGGGATAACTGGATCAATGGCTTCTTTGGAATCGACGGTTTTTATCTGTGCTGCGTAGCAAACTATGATGCAGCGCGGGCAGAGGTCGTATTTGGCAGAGGTAATAAGCAGGAAAACAAGAACGCCTTTGACAGCTTGTACACGCATAAAGCAGAAATCGAATCGGCACTGGGTACGACGCTTCAGTGGAACCGTGGCGATGACATTAAGTCGTCCAAGGTGTTCATTCAGCTGAATAATGTCAGCATCGAGAATGAGACAGATTGGCTTCAGATGGCAAACTTCCATGCTGACTGGACAAAGAAGTTCTACGATGTGATTGTTCCATTTATTAAGGATTAAACCTTTTAAGGTTTCCTCACACATTTTAAGGATTGAACACTTTTTAAGGATTGCCCTTTAGGGGGTTCGGAAAGGAGGCGCAGCCGGAATGAGCACAGCTACAGCAAGAGCATATCGGAGCAATTTCGCAGGCCGGTTTATGCCATCCGGAAGCCGCAAAAGCACTGAAATCAAGCCTTTTTGCGGGTATCGGGACACATATTCGGGAAAAGCACATTGTATCAAAGATTGCGTCTTGTTAGACGAGACCTGCGGGTTTCGTGTCATAATTATGACAACGGCAAATAGTAACGATGGACACTGGGCTACAAGCCATCTACAATAGAAATAAAAATAAAATTAATAAGATTTGAGCGTTAGTTTAAAGGGAGATTTGAAAATAACGCTCTATTAGGAGGGGAAATGGATATTAGTTTTATAAATAAACAGGAAAAATTTAATTATAGAGTATGTGGGATAATCATCAAAGAAAATAAAATTTTGGCTATGAAAGATGAGAGATCCCCTTATTATTACTAGCCAGGTGGACGAGTTATGATTGGTGAACTAGCAGAAGATGTAATTCTTCGCGAGATCAAAGAAGAACATGAAATAGAAGCTTCGATTATTAGACCTCTATGGCTTAATCAAGCTTTCTTTACAGAAGATGTGGATGAACTTCAATATCACGAGATATGTATTTTTTTTAATAGATATAGAAGAGTCATCTATTTTACAAATGGGAAATGAATTTAAATTACAGGAAGGTAACCATATCCATGACTTTGAATGGTTGGAATTTGATTCACTGAAAGATTTATATTTTTATCCTTTGTTTTTTAAAAATGAAATATTTAATCTTCCAGAGATATTTACATTAAGAACTGAAATAGAGTAGGCTTTTTGATTTTACTTTTGGAGTTTATGGGTGGGGATCATGTAATCATTATTGTGTCGACATATAGTGAAGAAGGATAATGGGTTATAGGAAATCTAATGAAGAATAAATTAATGTAAAAAAATTATAAGGGAAAAAATGGGAAAATTGTCTTCAAGGGAATGTGCAACAATTATTTGGGGTGTAATCTTAATTATATATGTGATTACAAAAAAAGAAACTAGAAACGCATCCTATAATGTGATAAAAATATTTTTTGGGAAAAAATTAAGAATACTTTGGATAGTATATTTTTTATACGTCGTAGGAATAACAAGTTTATTCTCTAAATTATCTTTATGGAAAAATGTTTATTTGAAGGATGTTATTATTTGGACATTATTTTCGGGATTAATCAATTATATGAATGCAGTATCAAGAGAAGCTGATGAGAATTACATAATTAAATTAATTAAGGAAAATTTAAAACTAATTATAATTTTTGAGTTTATAATGAGTACATTTACATTCAATATTCTTGTAGAATTATTAATTATTCCTATTTTTACATTGATTTCAATTTTGAGTTTTGTTTCTGAGCGAGATGCAAAATATAAAAATGTCTATAAATTAACTAATTCTGTTTCTGGAATACTTGGATTTGTTTTTCTTTATAAAACTATTGAGGTAGGTGTAAATGAATATCAGCAATTAAATGTAAGAGATACACTCATAAGTTTTCTTATTCCAATAATATATTTAGTTTTAACATTGCCTCTAATATATATTATCAGCTTATATTCCAAGTACGAATTGCTTTTTTTAAGAATGTCATTTAAAGAAGGAAATGATAAAAAGGTTAATAAAAAGCGTCGCTTTGATGTGCTTAGAATATGCAATATATCAGTTAAAAAAGTAAGAATTTTTACATATGAATTTTTACCAAGAATGTATAAAGGTATTACGGATGAAGAATTTGATAATTTATTAAATGAATTTAAGTATAAACTTTGATGTGCTTTATTCGATAACTTTAGAATTTTGTCTCGGGATACTAGTAGAATGTATTAAGCACTTTATGATTTAACAGGTGGAAGCGGTGGATTTATGGCAAGGGCAAAAAACAACAGCGAGGTGATATGGAGTGAACAAAGATCCGTTTAAGGAATATATCTCCATTCACAGAAAGCTGTTTACCGGTATCTATTCCCACGCCGTATGTATCAGGGATTACAACATCACGAAGAAGGAAGGGGTCTTAAATTGCGCGACTGTACTCTATGGCAGCGCCACGGAGCTGCGGGCGACATTGGATTATGATTTTTCGGAAGAGAAGAAGTTCTCTTATAAGAACCTCTCGATGGATGAGATCATCCACCATCTTGCGTTTTTTTGTTTCCAGACTGTGGCAGATCCATGTTTTCAGTGAGGGTAATACAAGAACGACAGCGGTATTCCTTCGCAATCTCCTGTTGAACGAGAATCATCCGCTGCATAACCGGACATTGCATATCAGCGGCACTTTTAAGGAAACAGAAAAACCGGACATTGAAGCTGTTTTTCAACCGAAAACGGCAAGCCATATTTTGAAGCTGCGTGAGGCATTCCCGGGGCAGACGATCTTTGGGCGGTCAGATGTAATGAAGGCGATTGATCTTAAAGCATCCAGAGCCTCTGATCTTCTGAAGGAAATGGCAGAGCACGGGATCATTGAGCCGGTGACCGGACACGGAAAAGGTAAGTATCGCTTCCGGCAGCAATAGAGTTGAGTGGATGGGAAATAACAGGTTTTCGGACTTATTCCCTCAGAGCGAAGTGTTGAGGCGATTGGAAAATCTGTGCACCTGCATTATATAGTAGGAACAAGCACATCGACCTGTTTCCGAGAACGAGCGCGGTCGAGAAAATGGCAATTTTGAGGTCAAAATGGCTGTGGATATGTTTCCGAGAACGAACGGGCTGCTTTTCCGTGGATTGGCTGATTATTTGACATCCATCTGGAGCAATCACGGCATGTGGAGAGTGTTGTTTTGATGTCAAGGGCTTAATAGGTGGATGCATTTTTGCCCTTGTATAGCAGGGCTTAGCGAGGTCTATCGTTAAAAGGTTTAATGCGAAGCAGCTTTAAGCTGTGTTCTCGTGATTTTTGAGTGCGATTTTTCTGTATGAGGGAAGATATCAACGCTCTAGGGTCGAGTGCACAGGATGTTAACGTTAAAAGGTGCACCCACTTTGCACCCAGGCTGTGAAGTGGGGTTTTATAATTCTTCACGCTGAATTATTCTTTTCTTTTTTGAAATAATGGTGTTCAAAAAAGGAGTAGATAATAAGTATGCGCTATGGGTATGCGAGGGTGTCTACAAAGGATCAGTGTGTAGACAGACAGTTTAAGGCTTTGGAAGACAGTGGCATTAGAAAAGGCTGTATTTATGTTGACAAGGCATCAGGGAAGGATTTCAACCGTAAAAATTATTTGAGATTGTTTAGACGTTTGAGATCTGGTGATGAGTTGTTTGTGAAGTCGATTGACCGTTTAGGCAGAAACTATGATGAGATTATTGAGCAATGGAACAAAATCACAAAAGAAAAAGAAGCAAATATTGTAGTGTTGGATTGTCCTTTGCCGGATACGAGAAAACATATAAATGGTGTAACAGGTAAGTTTATTGCCGATCTTGTATTGCAGATTTTATCGTATGTTGCTCAAGTTGAGCGAGAAAATATTCATCAAAGACAGATGGAAGGGATTCGTGTTGCCAGACAAAGAGGTGTGGTGTTTGGTAGGCCAAAGATTGAGGTTCCTGATGATTTTTATGCTGTGGCGACTAGGTGGCAGCGTGGACAGGTAAATTTGCGTGAGGGTGCAGAAATGCTTTCTGTTTCGCATACTACCTTTTCTAAGTGGCTACATGCAAGAAAAATTGAAAAAATTTGTAAATAAATCTAGAGATAACTTTACAGGAAATGATACAAAGTTTGGTGGCTGTTGCTTAAAAGAACACTGTAAATAAGGGCTTATTGTAGGTTGATGAAACAGAAGAACGTGAATGCAAGTCCGGCGTGAATTGACGCTGGATTTTTTATTTTTAGGGGTGTCTTTTTTGCTTTTAGGGGTGTGTGTTATTTAGACAAGGGGGGTGTGTTTGCTTTAGGGGGTGTGTGCTACTTAGGCAAGGGGGTGTTCTTTTACTTCTTAGGGGGTCTATAAGTACTTGACTTATTCTGGGAAATGAGTGATGTATAAGATTAAAAAGCGACCTCTCAAAAAGAGAGTGTCTGCCTAATGTCTAAGGCGTAGCATCGAGACGGATTGGATGTACAGGATGGATATAAGGAGGTAAAAATGATAACAGTAGACAATCTTCAAGCATTATTAATAAAACTTGGTTATAAACAAATTGGTCAGCAGTATGCTGTACTGGATTCCTACCAAGTGTCCGACAGAACGTGTGCAGCAAGATAAAATCTATTATGTTAATGTGGGAGGAATTTGATGAACTATAATATTGAAATATATGATTCTAGTGTACTTATGGAGATAATAAATTAAATATTCTTATTGATGGTTTGGATAAATTTGAAGAAGTAACAATAAAATTAGAAACTTCAAGTCTGTATAATGTTAATGCTCCAATGAATTATTCTATTAATACAAAATGTGAATCGATGGCCACATTTCTTTCGGATGAAAATGGATCAATTAATACGTCATCATCAATATTTATAAAAGGAGATTATATAGGAGTAAGGACTATGGGCTTATTTGAATCTTTAAGGCCAATTCAAATTACTCATTCTAATAGAATTACAAATTTTAAAAAGTTACCTACATACAATGAGGTTGAATATTTATTAACAATATATACAGATAATAATAAAGCAAGAAACGTTAAGTTTAAAAGATATTTTGCTCCAAAGTCAGTAATGCATAAAGATATTGTGGATTATGAATGGAAAGGCAGATTATTTTACATGAATGACGATGTTCCAACACCTACTATACTTGTTCTATCTGGAAGTGATGGTGGTATTGAAAAAGCACAAAATATAGCTCAATCATTAGTTAGCTATGTATTTAATGCATTAGCATTAAGCTATTTTTGACTAGATGTGCAAAGTAAGAATCTTGATAGAATTCCTTTAGAATATATTGACGAAGCAATTAAAATATTAAAAAGTTATCCTTTCGTAGATGAAAATAAAATAGGAATATATGGAAGATCAAAAGGTGCCGAATATAGCCTCTTAGCTATTACTAAATATTATTCTCAAATCAAGTGTGCCGTGTTAAATTCTCCAAGCGATTAAGTCTATGAAGGAATAAAAGGAAGGTTAAATTCAAAACATTCTTCTTGGACGTTTAATGGGTTGGAAATTCCGTATAAAGCCTTTAAACTAAAAAATTTATTAAAAAAAATTATTCAAGTGAAGGAGAAATGATACTCAAACATGTAAAATGTCCAATATTACTAATAAGTTCAACGCACGATGAGGTATGGGATTCTTACCAGACAACATTGAACATTTTATTAAAGTCCTCATCAAAATTTAATAAATTTTATTTAACTACCCAATTAGGACATATGAACACTACTCCGTATTTACCAAACCAACGATATGAAAAATTAAAATTAGAAAAAATATGTGAAGAAGTTGAACAATCGTGGATTAACGCAATTCAAATGTATAAACAATATTTATGATAAGGTCGATAAAAATAGCGCAAACTTCGGTTCTGCTATTTTTGTTATACTTGCAGATTGATTTTATTTGCAGTTTGGAATATTACTATTGTTAGTAAGTGTAACTGTAAAGTTATTTACGGAGAGATTATGACGGAATATTTATCAATAAAGCAAACATCAGAAAAATGGAGTATTACGGTTAGAAGAATACAGGTCCTCTGCACAGAGGGACGCATACCTGGTGTCACAAAGATTGGCTCATATTGGGCTATTCCTGCAGATGCGGAGAAATCGATTGATCAGAGAATTAAAAGTGGTAAATATATAAAAGATAAAAAAGAATGCTTTTAAGTACTAAACGAAAATGTGAGAGGACGTGATGAGATGGATGACAATCAATTTCTAAATTGTTTTATTCAATTACCATCTATTGATCTAAAAATAGCTTTTTATAATCAACAGCAGTATCAGGATTGTCAAATCTATCTATTTGATGAGGATAGTTCTAATCTTGGTTTTATAGATACGCCGATACGATATGGACGGTATGTGCTGATTAGTCCTTCCGACTATTCGAAATTTTGGGTAATTAATAAAAAAACTGCTAATTACAGAAATCACTATCTTAAGATTATTAAGGAAATCAATCTTGATTTAAATACTTTGACATATTTAAATAACCTTTTATTTAATAAGACTGATAAAATCTGTAGAATTCCTGATCTTAACAACTTCATCTTGTTCATGGAGAAAGTAAAAAAGGATGGCTATTATATTAATATTGCTTCTTCACTTTTAGAAGCTACTCAAAATAATACTGATCATGAATTGATCTGTGAAATGATAACTAGTTGTTATGCGTTTAATTGTTTAGACTTTAATAGTTTAAAAGAATTTAGTTTTGAAAATTTAACCAGCCATGAAAAAAGAGAGATTGATGGATATAAGAACACTTATAGTCTGGTTAATGATGAATATCATCAGAAAAGATTCAACTGCGTTGTGTGTTATCTTTTGAAAGCATTTTTTTTGAAAAATGATAAAAGCGTATCTCAAAAAGAGAAGATAGAACTATTCAAAAAATACTGTTTAGAAGAAATATCTATATTTTTGGAATTAGAAATGAGAGTTTTGATTTTATATTTGAGTAATGATCAAACCGTTTCGAAAACATTTGAAAAATTGCAACTTAATGCGAAAAATTTATACAAGAAGATATTAAATACAGCATCTGATATTTGTCAACTTCGTTCGTTAGAAGAAGTATTTGTTTTAAAGAATGAAGAGGAAGAAAATATCTATCGTATGCAGTATTTCTTATCGTTAGATTCGGGTTTGTTAAATCTATTTAATGATAACCCTATCAGTTTGATTTTTGTAAAGAATGGAAGAACAACAACTATAAGACAAAAAAAGCAAACAGATTTATTTACTGAGAAAGAACTCATGGCATATGTTCAAAGTAAACCTATTAGAGCGCAGAAAGTACATCAAATTGATTTTGATAAAGAACTTGATAAGCTTAAAACTGAACTCGATGGGATGTTAAATTCTATTTAATTTTTTAAATAGTGGGAGTTGTTTGATGGTGCCAAAAGTTAAAAGCAAATGATTTAACGATAACCCCGGAGTTATCGTTAAAGGGTTCGTTGACAAGTTTCCACATACGAACGTTGCACTATGATGTACAACCTGTCGTGTCGATCCACGTTGAGACGGTGGTATTGATGTCAAGAAAATAGGGTGAGTTAGGAGGAAATACTATGGCGATCGCAAACATTAAAGTCACGTTATTGTGTCCCATTGAAGAAGTATGGAACAAGACAACTAATCTTCATGATTTTTCATGGAGAAGTGATTTGCAGAATGTAAAGATTATAGACGAAAATAATTTTGTAGAGATTAGTAAAAATGGAATTGAAGCACATTTTGAAGTTACAGATTTTTTGAAATACAAGTGCTGGGCTTTCAAAATAGAAAATGAAAATATTGTTGGAACCTGGGTTGGAAAATTTTATTCCCATGGAAATAAAACAACTTTGGATTTTACCGAAGATATAGTTTCTAAAAATTTCTTTTTCAAACCATTTATAGGCTTTTATATTCGTAAGCAGCAGAGACGTTACTTTAAAGATTTAAAGAAAGAACTTAATTGCGAGGAAGCTAGTTTTATTCAAAAATTATAAATATATATTAGTAAAAAATAGTACCCGACACGCCTCTCAGTATAATGCGAACCAAGTCGGGTTTTTTGATTGTATAAAATTAGCCCAACTACTATGGTAAGGTCTTGTGCATTAAGTATTATATCGTAAAGATAAAAATATAGAACAATAAATGACCAAATACTTGAACAGAAACTGGACAAGTACTTGAATAAATTATGGACAAATACATGAACAAAAACTAGATAAATGCTTGAATAACTGATAAAATTTACTTAAGTAATGAGTATGGGAGGCAATCATGAAAGATTATTTACCCAGAATTGCAGATAAATTGTTGGAGGAACGATTAGACGCAAAGGGAGCGGTATTAATTGAAGGCCCTAAATGGTGTGGCAAGACAACAACAGCAAAACAAAAGGCAAAAAGCTTTATATCTATGGACCGACCTGATATGACGAGACAGTATCAGCAAATGGCAGAACTTTCACCTAGCACTTTACTTGAAGGAGAAACCCCAAGACTAATTGATGAGTGGCAAATAGCACCTAATATATGGAATGCGGTGCGCTATGAGGTTGATAATAGGGACGAATTTGGTCAATTTATATTAACTGGTTCAGCAGTACCGAATGAACTTGACGAGTCTATGCATACAGGTACAGGAAGAATTTCTAGGCTTTTAATGCGACCTATGAGTTTATATGAATCGAAGGATTCGAATGGAGAAGTATCTCTCAAAGATTTATTTGAAGGTCAAAATATTTCGGCTATTGGTGAAACGAGTCTTGAAGAAATAGCCTTTTTTATATGTAGAGGTGGATGGCCAAAAGCAATTGGTTTAGATGAAAAAACAGCCTTATTTCAAGCGATAGATTATTATGATGCTGTCATATCTACCGATATAAGTAGGGTGGATTCGATAAAAAGAGACAAAGAAAAGGCTAAGAGATTACTTAAATCCTATGCAAGACATGTAGGAACACAAAGTTCGCTAGAAACGATTCGACAAGATATGTTAGCTAATCAATCAGATACATTTGATCAGGTAACACTTTATTCCTACCTGGATGCCTTAAGAAAAATATTTGTGATAGAAGATTCCCCTGCATGGAATCCAAATTTAAGGTCGAAAACATCCATACGAACAACAGATACCAGATACTTTTCAGATCCATCTATCGCAACGGCATCATTAGGTATAGGTCCTAAGGATTTACTAGATGATTTAAATACCATGGGATTTTTGTTTGAAAACTTATGTATCCGTGATTTAAGAATTTATACAGACTATTTAGATGGAACAGTTTATCACTATAGAGATAGGTACGGATTAGAATGTGATGCAGTGATTCATCTAAGAAATGGAGCTTATGGTCTAGTCGAGATTAAACTCGGTGGAGATAAATTAATTGAAGAAGGTGCTGAAACTTTAAAAGACTTAGCATCCAAAATAGATACAAATAATATGCCCAATCCATCATTTATGATGGTCTTATGTGCAAAAGCCCCTTTTGCTTATAAAAGAGAGGATAGTGTCTACGTAATACCAATTACGGCTTTGAGACCTTAATAGTTTCTAGCATTTATGGACATATTCCCACATACGAGGCTTTTGAAAAACTTGGAAATTTATCTATACTGCCCCCTCAAGCCATGTCGATGCTCCAACGTTGATGGTACGAGAGTTGCGAAGCGGTTCGAAGCCGCATCAAAAGTAGGTCAGCAGACATTTGCACCAAATCAAAGATTTGGGCAAATGGTTGCATCAGACCTACATTGATTTGCTTTCGCTCATCATGTTAGGTCTTGATCATGCCAAGGCGGCCCGCGAAGGCAAGCGAAGCGCAGGCTGAGCGGTAAGCCGCCGACGGCGGCGAGTGTAGTATTGATGTCAGGAAAATAAGATCAGAGGTTATAAGAGTGTTGAAATCAATGGCTTTTAGGATTATTCAAAAAATCTTAGAAGCCATTTTTCTATTAGAAAAACACCTTTTCGGAACAGTTTGAGCGTAGATTATAACAGAGTATGTAGACACTATGGATATTTTAGGAAGAATGAACAGTATGGATCAGGACTTGACAAGTGAAATAATCAGTAAAAGTATAAGATATCACAGCTTTTATGGAAGCTGAAGATTACCTAAAAATGTCAGAGAAGATAAACAATGAAGTCTTTGTAAATCTATCAGATGAAGAAAGAGATATTTGTGATACATAAAAAACCTGTTCTAATAGCCTATTGCTATAAGTCAGATTTAAAAAGAATAAAAGATTAGTTTGAAGTAAGAGAGCATAAGACAAGTTAAAACGTTAAATAAAGGAAACGAGGTAAGATTCCTATAGCTATCATCCATCCGGCATCTCCTGGTCATTGACTTAATTTACAAGATGGATATGATTACTGTGCAGTTTAGAAAAAAGTGAATGAGATGATTCAATATTTAGATGAATAATGTTTGGTCGATCTAATTTTATATATTTTCAATCTTCACAGTTTGCGTGGATATCTATCAGCATATTTGACAAGATCATATAATATAAGTAAAATTCGCAAGTAATATTTAAAGGAAAGGTGGGAAAATTGTGAAGTTATTTCTTCAAATGTCTCCATTGGCAACTGCCAAGGCACAATGTGTGTGCAGTCAATTTTGATTGGCTATAAACATTAAACATTTTGAAAGGAGAAATAATGGAAACAATAGTATCCGCTTTAATAGTTTTTGCTTCTACATCAATTGACTACTTAGTTGTTTTGACTATTTTATTCGCCAGTCAAGGCA
>ERZ1673752.2155-NODE-2155-length-23308-cov-22.668946_pt1 | contig 23308 bp, 20 predicted proteins | sample MGYA00580195_ERZ1673752 | MGnify/ENA primary metagenome ERZ1673752 (study PRJEB41218, sample SAMN15661744) | gut metagenome | host: Homo sapiens | place: Canada: London | collected 2015-08-20/2019-03-30 | study: EMG produced TPA metagenomics assembly of...
CAGCCCCTCCATCCTCGCGAGCCGGCGTGCCTACGGCGATGAATACCATTTCCGCAGTCGGGAGCGCCTTTTCGAGGCTTTCACTAAAGCATAGTTGTCCCTTTGCCGCATTTTCGCGGATAAGTGCTTCCAAGCCCTGCTCGTAGATGGGGGATACCCCCTGTTGCAGTTGCGCGATTTTTGCCGCATCCGTATCTACACAACAGACCCGGTTTCCCATTGCTGCAAAGCAAACGCCGGTAACCAGACCCACGTAACCGCATCCCACCATTACTATCCGCATAACAAACCCTAAACAGCTGAGCCGCCCAAAATGTTCACTCCGTAGCGCGATAAGTTATTTATTGGATAGCGAACGGCAGTACCGAAAGATACGTATATGCCTTTATTTGCTTTATCAACAATAGCAACTTATTTCCGAAGCAGAGTCGATACCACGCGCTCAATTTGCACCTCCGTTAGTGAAGAGCCGCTCGGTAAGCACAACCCTTTGTCAAAGAGAGATTCCGATGTTCCGTTGGTGTATCGGGGCGTATCCTTGAAAACAGGCTGTAGATGCATCGGTTTCCATAGGGGACGGCTTTCGATATTGTCCGCTGCAAGCCTATTCTGAGCCTCCACACGGTCAAAGCCGGCAAGCTCCGGTTCGATTACAATAGTAGTTAGCCAATAATTGGAACGAAAATCCGACGATGGATTGGCGTGGACCGTAATGCCGGGCACATTCGAAAGTAATTTGGTATAAGTTTCGTGGTGAGCGCGACGTTTGGCGATATGCTCGCTGAGCACACACATCTGCCCCCGTCCGATACCGGCACTAATATTGCTTAGGCGATAGTTATAGCCAATATGTTCGTGTTGATAGTGCGGAGCCGGCTCCCGAGCCTGTGTAGCGAAAAACATTACCCGTTGGGCTGCCTTTTCATCCGGACAAACAAGGGCGCCACCCCCTGAGGTGGTAATCATCTTGTTGCCGTTAAAGGAAAGCGCCCCGAAGCGCCCCAGCGTGCCGCATTTCTTCCCCTTGTATTCAGAGCCTAACGCTTCAGCAGAATCCTCTACCACCGGTATTTCGTACCGATTGGCGATAGCACAAATTTCGTCCATTTTAGCGGGCATTCCGTATAGGTGAACCGGAATAATCGCTTTGGGCTTTTTGCCGCCTTTAATGCGCTCTTTGATAGCCTTTTCCAATAATTCCGGATCCATATTCCACGTTTCCGGCTCACTATCCACAAATATGGGGGTAGCGCCCTGGTATGCAATCGGATTGGCACTTGCCGAAAAAGTAAAGCTCTGACAGATAACTTCGTCGTCGCGACCCACCCCCAGCATAACTAAAGCTAAGTGAAGCGCAGCCGTTCCAGCACTAAGTGCCACTACCCGATGCCCCTCAATGCCCAAAAAGCGAACTAAATCCTCCTCGAATCCATCCACATTGGGCCCCAGAGGTACCACCCAGTTGGTGTCAAATGCCGATTGTATAAACTCTTGCTCTCTGCCACCCATTTCGGCGAGCGACAACCATATTCGTTCATTCATATCTATTCTTTATTGACTATTGTCTTTGCTATGTACTTAATATCCCCCCAAAAACTCCGGTGATGTTTTACGTTCAATGGGCTAAAGATGATCTAAAACATGTATTAAGCGATCGCACTTAGAGAGGGTGATATTTGCCTTGTATTGCAGATTGTGAGCTATATTATTTTGTCCTTGTAGCCACTCGATAATGCAATCAGTTGCATGTTCCCCGGCTTCGTGGGAAAAGGGATAACCACCGCCAAAGCGTGCATTCATTTCCAAAATATATAGATTCCCATTTTGCTCCAATACATCACAGTCTAGCACTCCTATATGCTTTAGCCGGTTCGAAATCGTACGACCGATTTGGTCGAAACGATCATCGATAATCGTTCTCGCTTTATCTGTTTCCCCGGCCCTCATTGCGAGTTTCTCTCGGACAAAAGTTCCTACATAGTTTCCCTCAAGGTCATTGAGTATATCCATACCATATTCTTTGCCGGTTATCTTCTCCTGGTAGAGGATAGCCGTAGCGAAGTGCTCTTTGGAGGCATTGTAAAGGATAGTGTTCTTTAGCTTGATACGAAGTAACTGATCAGCAATCAGTAGTTCCTCTTTACTCTGAGGAAACTCAATACCTATCGAAGCACTGCCCCATCTTGGCTTTAGTACGCAGGGAAAAATACTTTTTTTACTAGTACAAAATGTCTCTAAGTTTGTCTCTGTATAGGGAGTTTGCAGTCCACAATCCTCTCTAAGAAAGTGTGCTGTTTTGAGCTTGTCAAATGTAATATCTATCACCCGCTCATCTGATACTAATAGCTTAGATCCCAGTTCTTCTATTTCCCTTCGGTGCGCTGAGAGTATGGGCAACTCAAGATCATTGAGGGAAATCAGCGCATCCACTTTATATTCCCTGATTTTCTCCAATAGAGTGGGTATGTATTGTTGGTCGTATATGGCAGGCACCAGAAAGGCTCTATCCGCTTCTGTTAGCCCTGGTGCTGAGGCTTGCATATCACATGCGATAATCTGATCGCCATCACGCATTGCCTCACTGAAGTAGCGTAGTAAATAGTTACGTCGTCCGACGCAGGTAAAAAGAATATTCATAATACTATTTTGCTAGGTAGTTCATAAGTCCTCCTGTATGCCAAAACAACACCTCAGAGGGGTCAATCTTATGCTTTGTCATGTAGTTGTAAGTGCCCCACAATGCTTTTCCTGAATATGTATAGTCAAAGAAAACTCCTGTACGAGCAATAACATTGTCTATCCACTGAGTCATTTCAGGAGTACTCCCTTCATAGCCACCACATAGATACTCGTCTGTAATAATGATGTTACCAACAGGGGCTGACAAATTCAGTTCTTTGTAAAGGGCCTGAGCAAAAGTCATAGTTACATCTGTTGCTCGCTCCTCCTTGCGTGCGATGGAAACTCCCACGACAGTTGTATCGAGTCCTGCAAGCTCTAGCCCCGCAGAAATCCCCGCCATAGTAGACCCAGTACCTAGAGCAAGAAAAACATATTTAAGTTGAGAAGCCTCTGAGGTTGCTTTCATTAATTCTGAAACTGCATCAACGTACGCGTAGCCTGCTATTAAGTCGTGCCCCCCACCTGTCACGTATAAAGGATTATATCCTTGTTCTTTATACCTAGAGATAGCATCGTCCATAGAGCTTGATATTTTATCTACTGAAACAAACTCTGTGGTTATACCTCTCAGGGCTTTAATTAGCTTAGGATTCCCACTCTCTTGGTTAAATCGCTCCTCAGATCCATGAACTACTAGATGACACGGCCAGTTATTTCGACTAGCTATAACAGCCATCGTTCTATTATGGTTGGACTGCACGCCACCTGTAGTTACGATGGCATTGAGTCCATGCTCGATCATGTAGCGTTCGTAATAAAGAGCTTTACGAGCTTTATTTCCCCCTCCCACAAATGGGTATAAGTCGTCCCGAACGATGGAGGTAGCGGGCGTTGTCTTAAGTCGTTCTACTAAAATCATAGATCAGAGAAATCCATCACGGTGCTTGAAAGCAATTCTTCATATGCAACTTTATTGAAATCTGTTTCAAGCATTCCTAAATAGACTCTATCTAGAAATTTCCCTTCCTTATAAAGCTCTTTTCGTAAAAGGCCTTCCTGCTTGTAACCTATCTTATAGCTCATCTGTAGAGAGGCAACATTGTCAGAGTCAACAAAGCTCCAAATCTTATTTACCCCCCAGTAGTAAAAACCATACCCACACATTAGAAGCTCAGATTTGGTACCATACCCTTTTCCCAACCGATAAGGATTAACGAAGGTATATGACTCAACTTTGTTGATTGGATTTTCCTTTCCCGTTAAGCCATTCATAACGACAATCTCTCCATTATCCTCTAAGACGAAATCTCGCCTTGAAGACAATCCTTGATTACGTTCAAACCAAGCGCGTGTGTTTTCAAGACTAATCGGAGGGGTGTAGTGCATTGTGCTATAAATCTGTGGATTATTCATCCACTCTACACGAATTGCTAAATCAGCTTCTTGTAACAGTCTATATGTTAGCATGTCTTGTCTTTTTTGTTTTTATGATTCTCTCTTTCTTTGTCCAAAGGTTCTCCTACATCTCCTGGGATAACCGACACGCTTTCTTGAGATAAGACTTTTTTTATTGTAGTGAGGCAAATCCTCAAGTCTAGAAGAAAGCTGATATTTTCAACATAATACACGTCTATCTCCAACTGTTCGTCCCATGAAATGCAATTTCTGCCACTAACCTGAGCTAATCCAGATATACCAGGCAAAACGCAATGCCTTTTACGCTCCCGATCGCTGTAATAAGGTAAATACTGCACTAAGAGCGGTCGTGGTCCGATGAAGCTCATATCCCCCTTGAGGACATTCCATAGCTGAGGGAGCTCATCTAGCGAAGTTTTGCGGATGAAGCGACCAACAGACGTAAGCCGCTTCCCATCGGGGAGCAGATTGCCCTCCGCATCTCGCTCATCGGTCATACTCTTGAACTTGTAGAGCTTAAAGATTCGCTCATCCTTGCCTGGGCGCTCCTGCGTGAAGAACGCTCCTGCACCCTTATTGGCAAAGTGGAGCCACACCGTCACTACCAGCAGCAGTGGCGACAACACAATCAGCATAATAAGAGCTCCTATGAAGTCCAATATGCGCTTGATATACTTTCTATAGATCATATTCATTATTAGGCAGGCTCGAGCCTCTACAAAGATAACGCTTTCTGTGCGAACTATTATAGTCTAAAATCTACGCGAAGGAGCTACTTAGCATCCCCAGTCAAGCTGCGATACATCTCCAGCGTTGCTTGCCACACTCGATTAGTCTTTAATATGAGAAACGATCGCATTGTAGGCTACCTCATGGGTGTAATGAGCTAACATATATTGATGTCCACGAGCTCCCCAACTAGGCAGAAGTTCTTTATGCTCGATGAAAGAGTCTACAGCCTCCGCAAAAGCCATGACGCTATCAGCAGGGCACCACTTGCCAAAACCATTTTTCTCAGCAATCAGCCCGACATCGCTAACTTTGTCTGTTACTGCCATAACAGGTAATCCTATCCTTTGATAACTGAGCAGACGGGAGGGAAAGTTCGGGAAGGTAAAACGATTGTCTAAACAGATTAACCCCACGTCGCAAGCCTCCACCAGCTTGTTGTACTGCTCTGAAGGCAGATAAGAGAGTAGCTTTGCATTGTGAATATGCTCCCTAACAAGGAAGTTCTTCACCCGCTCAAACTCAGTTCCGCGTCCTATGATGACAAAGTAACACGCTTTGTCTCGGCACGCCTTTATACAATCTAGAAGATGCGGTATACCTTGAGGCTTGCCAAGATTACCTCCATAGATAAAGGTAACCACGTCTTGTGGCAACTTGTATTCTGATCGGATAGCTTCTCGATCGGGATTGTTTAACTGGAGTTTGGTAGGAAATGTCGTATTCGGGCATAGCTCAACCCGACTAGGATCGATAGCGGGATAATGACTCTTTACATAGGCTACATTTGCAGGAGACATACACCCGATATAGTCAGATGCTTGCATAGCTCCGACCTCCTTTCTCTTGAAGATCTTATAGGCTAATCCCCTAGGAGAGAGCATCCCAAGGTCAACAGCGTTCTGAGGAAATATATCCTTAAGCATCATATAGCTGATTGCTTTAGGCCATTTACGCTTGCTCCATCTAACGAGCCGTCCAAATATAGGCGGTGGTGTAGAGTAGAGAATTAGGTCAAAGCTTTGATCCTTCCAATACTTCACTATGGCACGTCTATAGAGTCGCTCTAGAGAGAGGTAGGCTAGACCTTTCTCAACATTGCTCGTCTGAAAGAGATTTGGAGTTCGTACGAATAGGTGCTCGTAAGAGTCACTGCGTTCTATATAAGTCTTGCGCAGATACTTTCTTTCTAGTGCTGAGACAATATAGACATGATGCCCTTGCTCTATAAAAAAGCGCAACAGCCCACCATAGATAGCATTGCGATCATCTAGATCTGCATCAGCTATTGTAAAGAATAGGACATTCATTGCTTAGCCTTTTCTCCAGACCATCTTATTGACTATTCCTGTATAGCTTTGGATGATTTTGACCACCTTGTCTGAGACATTTTCATCCATATAGGTTGGTACAGGCAGTCCGTAGTGCCCCTCTTGAGTCATCTCTACAGCTACAGCTACAGCTTGCAATAGACTCGTGGTGTCAATTCCAGCGATGATAAAACATCCTTTGTCAAGAGCCTCTGGTCGCTCTGTAGAGGTGCGGATGCATACTGCAGGAAATGGGTGCTCCACACTGAGGAAGAAGGAACTCTCCTCAGGGAGTGTGCCGCTATCAGATACAACGGCAAAAGCATTCATCTGAAGACAATTGTAGTCATGAAAGCCCAGAGGCTCATGAGCGATGACACGCTTATCGAGCTTAAAGCCTGAAGCCTCTAAACGCTTGCGAGAGCGGGGATGACAAGAGTATAAGACAGGCATATCATACCTCTTAGCCATTTCGTTGATAGCCGTAAAGAGACTGAGGAAGTTCTTATCACTGTCGATGTTTTCCTCACGATGCGCACTCAAGAGGATGTACTTACCTCTCTCTAGTCCTAGTCGCTGATGTATGTCGGAGGACTCTATTTCAGCTAAATTAGCTCGTAGCACTTCTGCCATTGGGGAGCCCGTGACATAGGTACGCTCCTTAGGCAGTCCACACTCATGAAGATAAGTACGAGCCTGCTCACTATAGGCTAGATTAACGTCGGAGATAATATCAACGATACGTCTGTTAGTTTCCTCAGGGAGATTCTCATCCTTACACCGATTCCCTGCTTCCATGTGAAAGATCGGTATATGAAGTCTCTTGGCTGGGATGACACTCAGACAGCTATTCGTATCTCCTAGTACTAAGACTGCATCAGGTTGAGTAGCTACCATAACCTTGTAGGAAGCCTCTATAATGTTACCAATAGTAGCTCCTAAGTCACCCCCTACTGCCTCCATATAGATCTCTGGCTCACCGAGCTTGAGATCCTTAAAGAAGATTCCATTTAAGTTGTAGTCGTAGTTTTGTCCTGTGTGCGCTAGTAACACGTCAAAGTATTGCCTACACTTGGAGATGACCGCTGATAGTCGAATGATCTCGGGACGGGTACCAACGATAATGAGGAGCTTAAGTCGCCCATTATTAGCAAACTGTATATCTGTATAGTCTCTTTTCATATTCACTTTGAGTTATCCTGCTCTACTTTCTCTGCAAAAGTATCTGGTAGATCAGGGTTAAAGAGCTCATTAGCCCACATCACAGTCACAAGCTCTTCGGTCGCTGATAGGTTGATAATGTTGTGCGTATAGCCCGGGAGCATGTAGACCGCTTGTATACGATCTCCGCTTACTTCAAATTCGATCACCTCATCAGAGCCAATCTTACGCTCCTGAATGAGCGCATGTCCCTTGACAACGATAAAGAGTTCCCACTTGGAGTGGTGCCAATGCTCACCTTTTGTAATCCCGGGCTTGCTGATGTTGATGCTCACTTGCCCACAGGATGTCGAGTGTAGCAACTCTGTGAAGCTACCTCGATGATCCTCATTCATCTTGAGATCGTAGATTGTCTTCTCCTTTGGGAGGTAACTTAGATAGGTACTAAACAGCTTTTTGGCAAAAGATCCTTCAGGAAGTTCAGGCACCATCAATGTCTTGGGGAGCTTAACAAACTCATCTAGCAGATCGACGATTTTACCTAGTGTGACACGATGCGTGATGGGACAGTAGCAATACGCACCATCGCTAGCGGGCTGGGGGGTGATGCCACTATAGTCGCAGCGATGTGCTCTACCGACCATAGCTTCGATCATCTCTGCTACAAGGTCGTCAATATAGAGCATCTCCAGCTCCGTAGAGCGATCGTTGACCTGTATAGGTAGATCATGAGCCGTGTTGTAGCAAAAAGTCGCTACGACCGAATTATAGTTCGGGCGACACCACTTACCAAAGAGATTGGGAAATCGATAGACTAGTACCTCCACCCCATGCTCTCGTCCATAGGAGAAGAAAAGTTCCTCTCCAGCTTGCTTGGATTTACCATACTCACTATTAGCATACCGCCCAGCTAGTGACGCCTGGATAGAGCTACTGAGCATGACAGGGCAACGATTACCATATCGCTGTAATAAGTCAAGCAGCGTGGAGGCAAAGCCAAAGTTACCCTCCATAAACTCTCGCTCATCCTTGGGTCTATTGACACCAGCGAGGTTAAAGACAAAGTCGGCCTGCTCACAGTAGTACTCTAGTTCCTCCTGAGTTGAGTCAATATCATACTCATATACCGTATCTACAGCAAGCTCTCCATAGTGTCTAGCCTTGCCATCTCGGATGTTCTTTAGCTCCTCACAGAGGTTACGCCCTACGAAGCCCTTGGCTCCTGTTACTAATATCTTCATGTTGTCAGATTTTAAGCGGTAGTTCTCTACTCACTGATTATTTCGCTACCACGCTCCGTCGCTTCCAGCCCTAGATCCTCTCTAATGAAGCGCAACCTGAGGAGAAGCTTTTTCATTCCCTCTACATCTAGTCGTGCCGTATTGTGTGAGTGATAGTCCTCTATACGAGAGACATCCTCACTACCCTCGATAAAAAACTTGTCGTAGTTCAGATCCCGGTTATCACAGGGTATGCGGAAGTAGTCACCCATATCTACAGACTTGACCATCTCCTCTCGCGTTACGAGTGTCTCATAGAGCTTCTCGCCGTGCCTCGTCCCGATGATCTTGACCTCTGTATTCGTCTTGTAGAGCTCCTTGAGTGCTTGTGCTAGCACACTAAGCGTAGCTGCAGGAGCCTTTTGTACGAAAAGATCTCCATTTTCTCCATGCTCAAAGGCAAAGAGAACTAAGTCGACCGCATCATCAAGTGTCATCATGAAGCGTGTCATGTTAGGATCCGTGATGGTGATGGGTTGATTAGATTTAATCTGATCAACCCATAGGGGGATTACGGATCCACGAGATGCCATCACGTTACCATAGCGCGTACAGCAAATGGTTGTTGTCGCATCAGCTCCTAAAGAGCGTCCCTTAGCGATCGCCACCTTTTCCATCATCGCCTTGGAGATCCCCATAGCATTGATAGGATAGGCAGCCTTATCAGTAGATAGCACGACGACCTTCTTGACACCATACTGGATAGCCGACTCCAGTACATTATCAGTACCCAACACGTTGGTGCGTACCGCCTCCATTGGGAAGAACTCACAGCTGGGGACCTGCTTTAGCGCAGCAGCACTAAAGACGTAGTCCACTCCACGCATAGCATTATCTATGGAGCGTTGATCACGTACATTCCCAATGTAAAACTTCACCTTAGGGTTTTGCAAACGATGGCGCATATCATCTTGCTTCTTCTCATCACGGCTGAAGATACGTATCTCCTTGATATCTGTATCTAAAAACCGACGCAATACAGCATTCCCAAAGGAACCTGTGCCTCCTGTAATTAACAGGGTCTTATCTCTAAATATGCTCATATTATTCCAATAGAATATTCAGTAGCTTTTGAATATTGTTGTGAATTATCTGTTCTGTTTTTGGGAGGTTTTCTCTATGAGATCGAAGAATAGCTCTAGTAATATCTTCCTCTCTCAATGGATCAAAAGTGAGGCTTGGAGTACAAACTTGATATGTGTATGGTCTATCAGCCCCTATGACCTTGCAGCCACACTCTATCGCTTCAACTAGTCCTAAACCAAAGCTTTCCTCTAGAGAAGGGAAAATCAAATATTCCGAATCGTTGTATTCCTTTACTAGAGTCTTTCTATCAACAAAACCTATGTTTCTGATAGGATATCCAGCATCCCTTTTCTTTTGTATCAAAGCTTCTAAGCATGGACTAGATCCCAATGCGATCGTAAGAGTGAGCTGTCCGAACTGAGAGATGTCATATGCAGAGCAAAAAGCCTCTATAAGTCGGATGTGATTTTTATGTGGAGTCCCTCCACTGACATAGATATAATTTCCTGCTGTATGATTTCCCTCATCGTGTAAGTCTTCATCTGGGTAAAAAGGAAGAACGACTGTTTTTCCTACTGAGTAATTGAACTTACACTCACACAGTCTAGCCATGTTAGGTGACTGTACAAGGACTTTATCTGTGTTTTGTAGGAGCTGACCGAACAAAAATGCCTTCAAACGAAATTGAAGTCTATCCTTAAAGTTGAACGTCTTAGGGATGTTAAGAAAGAGAGGCTGATGAAAGTAAGTGTACACATCCCCTTTAAGATGCCGAGTAGGAGCTAAATTACCGAAGCACAATACTCGTTCAAACTCAACTCCCTTGCGTCTATAAAACCGGTCTCTCTTGCGTAAAGAAGCTTTCAAGTATAGCTTTCTACTGCTAGGAACATGTTTATAGGACTCAAGGCAACGATCGTCAAATAGAAAAAAAACATTGTCATACGGCATTAGCCTATCGACTAGATAGTCAAGTAATATCTTTCCCCCGCTATTGTTAATGTATAGGGCGTCTATTAGTATCATTGTAGTAGCTTATAGAGTTGAGCTTGAAAGTCTTGATCAAGTTTTTCCAAAACAGTTCCCCTACTGCTTTGTGCGAGCTGATCTTTTGCACGCAACACTGCTTTAGCAACGCCTTTTGGAGAGAGTTCGTCTATAAAAACTATACGATTAGCAATAGAGGAATTTAAGACACAGTCAATACGACTACACACAGGTGTAAGCCCATGTGCTAAGTACACGAGTACCTTAGATGGGAAAGTATAAGTAGAAAGCTCATTAGACAACTTGCGTGGACACATTCCTATATCACATGCACTAAGATACTGATCATACTCAGGTCCTTTTTTAAGACCATCAAATAAGATATTACTCTTTCCTGCGAGTCTCTCTTGTAGTAAAGCAAGTGACGACTCTGATCCATACCCAACTATCTTCAAGTAGAAGTCTATAGGCAGATATTTCATTGCCTCTATGGCCAAATAAACGTCACTATCAGAATCTCCAATGACACCTGCATAAACTAGGTTGATTTTATCATTGCTTGTAGCCTTTCTGTTGTTAAGCCCCTTATATGTTTTGTAAGTCCCATAGCAAACAGTTGTAAGAGCATTAGGGTTACATTTCAGTATCTCGTTGCAAAGTATATCGTTTACAACGATATACTTGTTAGTGAACAAGACAGCTTTTTTCTCTTTGTTTATTCGTGATTGGCTCTTACGATATGCGGCTGCATAGATTTCTTCTATCTCATAGATGATATCAAGATGAATGCGAAGCCTTTTAGCGACTCTAACTATAGTTAGAGTCGCTAATGAGTGATAAATAATTACAGGATCATATCTCTTGACTGTAAATAGAAGATAGAAGAGAACTTGAATAAGTAAGTACATTCTAGAGAGCGCCTTTCCTAAGAGCCAAATATTGCTTGCTATCGTTCCAACATAATGAATGTTTAAGGTTCCTTTTTGCTTTGACAAAGGCCTTCTGGATTGATTTTGGGATTCTCCTAGGCTTAAGATGTGAACGTTAAGTCCCATCTTGGTTAGACAGCTTATTATATAGCTCATTTTGCCGTTACACGAAGGGTACTCAATATAGTGATTCGGATTACCCTCCTTTGTGTAGAAGCCAATGTAGTGAATAGTTTTATCTAAGTTCATAACGTTTTCCCAGCTTATTCAGCTGATTGCCATTAGTTCTCATCAATGCGATTAGCAACATAACTAGAGCAATTGCTTTTGCTTCGCCAATAAAGGTGTTAATCGTGAAGCCCAAGAAGAATGGTAGCATAAAAAGATATTTTTCTATGGAAACGAAGTGAGGTTTCCGAAAAAGTAACAACATATAGCAAAGGTAGCCAAGTATGCCGTATGCGAAAATAAGAAGGAAATGCCCATTGTGCACATTAAAAGGCTCTCCAGACACATACACTTGATAACCTGTCCCATAGAACAGAAAAATAGGTAGATAGTCTAGCTTATCGGCAAATAGTTTTGACCAAATATCAAGTCTAGAGGTATCGAGGCCTTTGTTTGAAAATCGACTTAACGCAGAATTGACGGCACTCTCTGGAAGAAAATAATAAATCAACCCATAGATTAAAACCCCAACGATAAGGATAGTTATTAAGAAATAGATTGCACTTAGGGAGTTCCCCTTAACTTTAGATCGCTGAACAATTTTGGCGAAAAGAGCGAGTACACATATGAGAAGAGAAACAAAACCTCCTGTACTCATAGATATAACACAGATAAAAAACACAGCGAAAAGACCGAGTATCTCGTATATCAGCTTACTCTGCCCCCAGGTAATTAGAAATATATAAGTAGAGCAAATGGCATAAGAGATATTATTGGGATCAGTCCAAATAAAACTGAATCTGTATATATAGTCGGCATCAGTTTTATAGAAGCTCATAATAGAGTCATGAGAGTTGAAAAACTGTTTGAGCGACAGAAAGAGAGAAAAGTTATTGACGTAAATAGCTCCCCATAAAACTACATAAATTATCATTCCCCATAAAATGGAAATCCAGTGGATAGAAACTCTTTGAAGGCCATATGTAAAGAGAAACAAGTACCCAAACGAAGATAAAATTTGAATAGCTCTTAAGATATTCTCTCGTAATCCGATGTCTGTGTACTTAATAGGGATGAAAAAAATGGATGTTGCTGTGCAAGCAATGATAAGAAAAAGTAGACCAACATAAAGATGTTTGTCCCTTCTATCAATTTCATAAGCTTTGCTGGAGCAAGCCTTAACAACGAACCATCCGAAAGCTAGTATTTGTGTGTACGTTGTCGCAATTGATGAAACGTATGGGAAAAATAGAACATCGAATACGGCAAAGTAAAACAAGAATTTCTCAGCAGGGGAAATTCTCTTCTTTGTGTCTCCTATTCTAGAATATAGCTCAGTCATATAGGCGTTTCTTCATTCGAGAATTTGAAGTGTATACTAATCAAGGTGCTCAATTAATCGTTTCGTCATTAGGTGAGTAGATAAAGCAAAATCCTGCTTGCATATAATCAATCACGATGACTTGTAAGTACTTTTTCATCTTCTTCTTTGAACGTGATAAATTCCAGCGATAAATAAGTGCCCTAATCTCCATTTGTGTCTCCATAGTAGTTTGGCGGCATCTGTGAATTTGTGGAATCGTATTTTGCTCCAAATCGTTATTGCCACATTATCAGAAATGATAAGATTTTTATCGGTAAGTTTACACTCTATACTAGCGTGATACGCAAAAGTCTGCTGAATGTGTTTATTGCTAAGACTTAATTCAGCATTGGACAAACTATATCGATAGAGACATTTTGAGGTGAAAGGAATAACTTGATCAGCAATAAGTCGTAAAAAATAGTCCATATCTTCGTAGATGCAAATCTTTTCATCAAATAAGAATTTCTCAGCGTGCCGCTTCCTCACGACATTATTCCCGACTCTTAAGAAAAGCTCTCCAAGGCGTATGGCCTTATAGGGGGAGAGTATTACAAACTCACCATTAATAGAAGGAAGAAAAGGTCTTTCTTCACCTCCTTTGGTAATAAAAAAATTAGATGCATATACATCGTAGCCAGGGTATAGCTTAATTAGCTTGTCAAAGCTCTCTAGGCAGTCAAATACCATAGTGTCATCAGCATCAAGGAAGTAAATAAACTCTCCTTTAGCCTCTTTCATCCCCATATTCCTAGCAGAAGACACTCCTCCATTTTTCTTGCGAATTAGCTTAATCCTCTTATCATCAAAAGAGTCCGCTACAATTTGAGCCCCAGTGTCTGTTGAACCATCATCAATGATTATCAACTCAAATTGTGGACAAGACTGTCGCAATACAGAGTTGATTGTTCTCTCAATAAACAAGGCTTTATTGTATAGAGGAACAATGATGCTGAAAAAAGGCAAACAGGAATCAGTGCGTTCTAAGGGTAAAGTGACTGTTTGGGATTCAAAAGAATACATTTCTTCGCGGATAATATTTTTTTTCGTTTCCATTTACACCTTTCAATATTATGCATTGAAACTCTTGGGTGGTAGAATCCTTCCTTTGACCTAAAAGAAAAGATCTGCTCACTTCGTGTTTCGCATTCTGATCAGCTCTGTAGTTAGGTCCAACTGTTCGCAACGTGCTCATTTTATCTTTTTCCCCATCGGTCTATATGTAATGATGATTCTCGCGTGTTTGCTATAATGTGATATATTCATTACAGCTGACGATCATAGGAGCCATCGTGGAGAACGGATTTTACATCGTACACAACGCCCTTGGTGCGCTCTTTCAAAAAACCACGAATATCTATACCCAGGAACTCATCGTGCGCTACGGCAAGTATAACTGCATCGTATTTACCGCTGTGTTGTGTCAAAGCGTTGTGGGCGAGATCAATATGGTATTCCTGCCGAACCTTGTCAACATCCGCGATGGGATCATAAATTGTAATGTTATTCGTATAACTATGTAATGTGGTATAAATGTCAATCACTTTCGTATTGCGGATGTCGGGGCAGTTTTCCTTGAAGGTAAAACCGAGGATAAGAATATCGGCATCTTTCACCACAAGCCCTCTCATATTCATCTCCTTGATAGTTTCGTTAGCCACGTAAGAGCCCATCCCGTCATTAAGCCTACGTGCTTCTGTCATAATTCGGGGAAGCACTCCATAAAGCTGTGCCCGCTGGATTAAATAGTATGGATCCACACTGATACAATGTCCTCCTACGAGTCCCGGCTTGAACGGCAAAAAGTTCCACTTGGTGCCGGCAGCTTTCAATACGTCGGATGTATTAAGCCCTATAGCGGTAAAAATTTTCGCTAACTCATTCATAAAGGCAATATTTACATCGCGCTGCGCATTTTCAACGATTTTGGAGGCTTCTGCAACTTTGATGGATGGTGCCTTGTGGGTGCCATTTAGTAGTATGCTGTTATACATAGCATCAATTAAATCGGCAATCTCCGGTGTAGAGCCGCTAGTTACCTTTTTTATGCTTTCTACAGGCCGATCCTTCTCCCCCGGATTTATGCGCTCTGGGCTATAGCCAGCGTAAAAGTCCTTATTTAGTTTCAACCCGGAAACACGCTCCACAATCGGAATGCATTCTTCTTCGGTTACACCCGGGTATACAGTGCTTTCATAAACCACAACATCATCTTTAGAAATTACCAAACCAATGGTTTCGCTCGCTTTGCGAAGAGGAGAGAGGTCAGGTTCTTTGTTGTAATCGACCGGTGTAGGGACCGATACGATGTACATATTGCATGTTTTAATATCATCCAGTTCAGTGGTACAACAAAACCCCTTTTTTTGGATTGCCTCTTTGAGCAGGAAGCTATCTACTTCGAGCGTCGAATCAACACCTTGCATAAGTTCGTTCACTCTATTCTGATTGAGGTCAAATCCAACTACGGGAAATTTGGTCGAGAAAAGTCGAGCCAAAGGAAGCCCTACATATCCCAAGCCGATTACAGCTATTCGAAGTTCATTAAGTTTATTCATAAATGTTTTCTACAGTCAATTCAGTCTTGATAAAGCCGGCACCGCCGGTAATCAGGATGGTTTTGTTCGTGTATTTAGTCATAATAATCTATTTGCCCAGCGGTTGCAAAGGTAACCTATTTACCCGAATGAAAGTACAATGCAGCCGTCTGTTTGCGTTTTTATAAAGGTCTGTTCATTCGGTAATGCGGTGCAAAGGTAGTACATCGCCCACGGCGGAATGTATCGAAACGTATTAAAGTGTATCAAAGTGTATCGTAACGTATCGTAACGTATTAAAGTGTATCGAAACGTATCGAAACGTATCGAAGTGTATCGTAACGTATCGTAACGTATCGAAGTGTATCGAAACGTATCGAAACGTATTAAAGTGTATCGAAGTGTATCGTAATGTATCGGACGGAGTGGGGTAGTGTGCCGTGGAAATCCGTGCGTTAGGCGTGGTGCCGCCATAGGTTTGCGCCGGTTAGCGCGTGCGTTCCCACGGGATGAGGCGCCGGGCGCGCAGATAGTTGGCGGTGCGCGATAGCGGTCGGGCGAGCGGAATGCCCAGCATTTCCGGTATCAGTAGCGTTTTGATGGTTCCTTTTACCGGAGCGGAGGCAACTTGCCCGATAGTTAGCTTGGGGAAGCGCGGGTTGCGGAGCGTTTTGCGGTTACCGAACGCCATTACGCCGCCCACCGCTATTCGGGCACGTCCGGCCAAAGCGGCTTGCTGCAGGCGGTGCCTATCCAAGGGCGGTAGCGCGTTATCGTGCTTTTCCTCTTCGCTCGGCGCCATAGCATCGGATTCGGGCGCAGCCACCATTCGCTCAATGCGCTCCAGGATGATTTGCCCCTCAAGGAAGCGTTCCAAATCGATATTCTCCGTTATGGAGGCGGTATTCACGTAATAATGGTAGACCGGTTCGGCATCATTCATTATATAGATGCGCGGACGGTTGTACAGCAGTAGGAGCGTTAGTATATACCTATCTTCGAGGAAATTCAGTCGTCCCACCTCATCCAAGCGACGTAGCACCGTTTCGTTGAGCAGGTTTCGGCGGATCATCTTGTTCCACAGGCCCGAATGAATGTAGCCTCGCAGGATTTCCTCAAAAAAGAGCTGCCCGTCGATTGCCCCTTTGATACCTAAGCGCGCCAATCGGTAATCATAAAGGCGTGCTTCCATATCTTGCGGCAGCATTTCGCTATCGGATTGGCGTATTCGTTGGAAAGGTGCCAGCACGAAATCGGCGTTTTGTGCCTCCATTGTTTCTATAAGGCGGCGATAGGCTCCCTCAGGCACCACATCATCCGGATCGCAGTGAATCAGATAATTGCCCGACGCGTGGCGCAATCCGAGCGTACGTGCCGAAAGTACCCCTCCGTTCGGCTGATGAAAAACGCGTATCTCGGCGGGGAATTGCGTGGCGAGCCTGTCGCATAGCTCCGCGGAGCCGTCCGTGCTGCCATCGTCCACCAGCAATAGTTCCACGGGAACGCCTTGGCGCAGTACGCTCAGCACGGCGCGCTCCAATACGTCGCCCACATTATATATAGGCATCACAACCGATACCAACGTACCGGGCGCGTCAGTTTGGCTTTGCAGCGGATTTGCGGTGCACATAAAAGATCTGCAACAAAAGAAAGACTAGTTCCACCACACCGGCGAGCACTAACGCGAGTGCCACGGAGGCGGCCGAGCGGTGTATGCTGACGGCTATATAGCCAATGGCTGCCAGCGACGCCAAACTGACCAATTGATTGATGAATACCGTTCGGTATCGGCCCGTCGGAATCAGCACTAAATCGATGAGAAAGCCCGAAAACATCCACACCACCAAAAGCGATGCCAGTATCATTAGGATGGGTTGCGCCACCGGTACCAGTTCCTTGCCGGCAAACAGGCGCACAATCCAGCCGCTGCACAGCATAAGCGCAATCATGCCGGTAACGCCTACAATCAATTCCTTGCGGAGAATTCGCTTAGCGCGGTCGAGGGAGAAGCGCTGCACCAAGTTGGGGAAGAGCGCCGCGTGCAACGAGCGGATCGCTATGTTGGCGGCGGTCATCACCTTGTAGGCGAGGTCAAAGGCGGCAAGTTCCCTCATTCCCAGCAGAATGCCGATGGCGTTGTTCATCCCCATTATCTTAATGGTGTTGACCATATTGGAGAAAAAGAGCGGCGTCGCTTCGCGCGTATAAAGACGTAGCGTGCCGAGCGAAACCCGCTTTATCGCGATCCGCTCCTTGCGAAGGACATACAGCAACGAGCCGAGCATAGCGAGGAACGTTGTTACCGAGGCGCACAATGCATACACAGCCACATCCTCCTTGCCGGTAACAAACAGCACCACGCCTACCAGTAGCAGTACTTTGGCGGTAAACTGTATGATCAGGTTTACGCGATTCTTTTGGATCGCCTGATAGTACCACGCGGTGGAGAGCACGTTGATGGGAATCATCAGGGCGAGCGCCGCGTAGAGCGCCAAATGTTCCCTAAAGAGCGGAATGGCCAGCACGAGCCCCATATAGAGCGCCGTACCGGCGAGCGCAATCAGCCCCTTGCCGGCAAGAATGGCGGATAGCACTTCGCTTTTAAGCCGCTTATCGTTATTGCCGTCCGCTACCGCCACGTACTTGGCGCCCACGGTATCGTATCCGAAGGCAACCAACGCCAAAAAGTAATTGACAAACGAGAAAGCAAAGACAAAACTACCGTAGCTTTCCGCACCGAGGCGACGGATCAGCAGCGGATACAGCACGAGCGAAAACGCTGTATTGAGGAACGAAATGAGCGTCATGGAGAAAAAGTTCTCCATAATCCGCCCGTTCCGCCGCAATAGAGCGACGTTGCCCGTGATTATTGCCTTTAACCGACCCACCGCAGCGAAGGTTTACCGGACGTTATCCTCTGCTCTTTCGAAGTTGAGTTCGAACTGTTTGAGCTTTTTGGACGGCAGATAGGATACGCGTACGTTGCGAATATCCCGTTGCGCCACAAATTTGCGCGGCGCATCAAATCCCTTGCTCCCAAAGGTGAGCCGGAAATTGCCCAAATCGCCCATCTGAACCGAGTAGCTCTGCTCCAAATAGAACCGGAGCATATCGGTGAGCGCCGTTACCAAGCCCACTATATCGCCGGAGGAAAAGGCGGTAACCTTTTCCAACTGTTGCACCAGCTCCTCAAACGTTACGGTACCGCTCGTTAGGGGCAGTATCCGATATTTCTCTTTGCCCGCGTCCTTGCCCACGGCAACACGTTGCTTTACGATTTTGTACTGCATCTTCTATGCTCTTTATATAGGTCGTTTCTGCTCTCTGCTCCCCTGCTAACGGAGGCCTCCTCCTATGGGAACGGAAAAAAGTCTATAGGGTATGCGAAAAAAACTCTATAGACTTTTTCCAAAAACTCTATAGACTTTTCTCAAAAACTCTATAGACTTTTCCCAAAAACTCTATAGACTTTTCTCGGATACAAAGGTACGAAAATTCCGTTTGCATCGGAAGCGCCTGCGGATAGCTCCCAAAGGAGGGCGGCTTGGAGGGGGAACAAACCGCTTTCGGCATTATATGGTTATATTTGCGCACGGTATGGATTAGGTGTGTGTGAATACGATGACGCAGCAGGAAAAAGAGGAACAGCTGATAAAAGCTAAATACGACGAGCTGATCGATGCCTATTTGGCGAGTAACCATCGCCGTAAGGTGGAACGCATCGAAAAGGCATTTAACTTCGCCAAAAAGGCACATGAAGGCGTGCGCCGGCGTAGCGGTGAGCCGTATATACTGCACCCGCTGTCGGTTGCCGTAATCGTTTGCAAGGAGATGGGGCTCGGCTCCACCAGTATTGTATGCTCGTTGCTGCACGATGTGGTGGAGGATACCGAGTATACCGTGGAGGATATACGCGCTCTGTTTGGTGATAAGGTGGCGCAAATCGTGGAGGGGCTCACCAAAATAAGCGGCGATCTGTTTGCTGACCGTAAGTTGGAGAGCGCGCAGGCGGAGAACTTCCGCAAACTCATTATCACGATGAACGACGATATACGCGTCATTCTGATCAAAATTGCGGATCGGCTCCACAATATGCGTACTTTGGATGCCATGCCGGAGCGCAAACAGCTCAAAATAGCGGGCGAAACGCTCTTTGTATATGCGCCCATAGCACACCGTTTGGGGCTGTTTGCCATCAAAACCGAGCTGGAAGAGCTCAGCTTCAAAATAGAGCACCCCGAGGAGTATGCCGAAATAAGCGAAAAGATACGCAACAGTGAGGCGCAACGTAGCGAACTGTTTGAGCATTTTGCCGCGCCACTGCGCGAACGGTTCGATGCCATCGGGCTAAAGTACGAGATCCGTACCCGCGTGAAAAGCTGTTACTCCATTTGGCGTAAGATGGAACAGAAGAAAATTCCCTTTGAGGAGGTTTATGATCTGTTTGCCGTTCGTATCGTTTTTGAGTCCGATGAGTCGGTTAGCGATAAAAACCGCTGCTGGCAGATCTATGCCATCATCACCGATATATACCGCGTGAAGCCGGATCGTATACGCGATTGGGTCAGCAACCCCAAGAGTAACGGCTATCGCGCCCTGCACCTCACCGTGATGGGCTCCGACGGCGCCTGGGTGGAAGTACAAATACGCAGCCGTATGATGGACGAAATTGCCGAATTGGGGGTGGCCGCGCATTGGAAGTACAAGAACGATACCATCGAAGAGGACTCCGAATTGGAAAAATGGCTCGAAACCATTCGCAAAATATTGGAACATCCCTCGCCCGATGCGATGGACTTCCTCGATACCATCAAGCTAAACCTCTTTAACGACGAAATAAAGGTATTTACGCCCAAAGGCGATACCATTACGCTGCCGCAGGGCGCTACGGCGCTGGACTTTGCCTACGCCATACACGAGGAAATAGGCATGCACTGCATCGGTGCCAAGGTAAATCACCGATTGGTACCGCTCAGCAGTCCGCTACAAAACGGCGATCAGATCTCCGTTATCACCAGTGCGAAGCAATTCCCCGTGCCGGAGTGGCGCAACTACGTAACTACCGGCAAGGCAAAGAGCTTTATTGATCTATACCTACGCAGGCAACGGCGCGATTTGGCGGCGAAAGGCGAAAAAAAAGTAGTAGAAGTATTCCGCAACGATGGACTTACCGTTACGGCAAGCGAGTTGGACCGCGTAGCCAACTACTACAATTACCACAAACGCGAGGACTTTTTCTACGCCGTGGGGCAAGGATTGCTCACACTACCCGAGAGTTTCAAAAATCTCGCTAAGGAAGGCGACAAAAAAGATTTCTTCTCCCGTCTGTTTGGCTCCTCACGCCGTAACAAGGATTTCCGCAACAATGCAGCCGAAAATGCGCCCGATGCCACAAAATGCTACGTTCTGGAGGAACATGACTTCAAAACAAACTATACCATTGCCGATTGCTGTCACCCAATTTACGGGGACGAAACCATCGCTTTTATCAATCCTCAGGGCGACGTGGTGCTACATAAGCGCAGTTGTCCGGTAGCTACTCGGCTGAAAAGTAGCTTCGGAAACCGCATTGTGCAAACCGAATGGGGCGATCACTCCCACAGTTTGTTCGAAGGAAGGATTCAAATCAAAGGATTGGATTCTACCGGTATCCTCAACTCAATAGTGCAAAACATAGCTGAGGACTTCAATTTGAGTATCACTAAGGTGGATATGGAATCGCGCGACGGTATTTTTGGCGGTACCATCACGCTGATGGTGCACGATACCGATACCATCAAGCGCGTGTGCGAAGGTTTGCGCGCCAATCCCTCTATAACGGAAGTGACCCGCATCTAACCTGCGCGCTTTCATCGGCGCGTGACGGTAACGTGCATGCGTCGCGTGCTTTGGAACGAGAGATTTAGCAGAAGCGCTTTTTGGGTGCCGGTCGATTTATCGCTAATGCTTCCGCTGATCGGGTAGCCGCTCTTGCGTTCCATTTGGTAGGTAAAGTTTCCCTTTCGGTTCAGTGCCATCTTCTTCTCTTTCACTCGCTCGCTAAATTGGCCTTGGATGGTAGCTTTTGTATCGGTTACAGAGGTCAGCGTGGACGTGACGCTATTCCCAGCTCCGTCGCTCTTCTTTCTCTGTTCATCAATAGCAGCCGCTTGTGGTGCATAAGCTCGCGATACGGCATCCTGCAATAGGTCGATAATTCGTTTTGAAGTATCATCCCCCGGAACTTGTACTGGCTTAAAATAGGGCGTAAGTACGGCTATTACCGAGCTTCCGCGTAATTCGTCCGGTTTTAGTGCATCCGAAAGGGCTTGATTGGCTTCCTTGTCGAATCCACCTATCCCCCTGGTTTTCATGGATACATCAACTTTATTTACGGTGCATTTTATGCGATAATTTCCCCCTTGGATGCCTAATACCTGTAGGGTGATGGCGTACTCTTCGCTCGTGTTAGAGGTGACTTTGCCCACGATCGGTATTTTTGTCGTTGTTAGGGAGTTTATTTTCATCCCAATTCCCAGCTTATCCCCCTCCTTGAGCTGTAAACGGATATCGTATTTCTCCTGAGCCGATAAAGCCGTGCATACGCCAAAGAGCGGCAGAATTAGGCAGCAAAAAACGAACAGCCGCCTAAAAGCAACCAAACGGATGCTTCCGAAAAACAGATTAATTTGCCGAAACATTGTACTTTCACTCCTCAACAACATAGTAACTTTTCCTCCTATATTACAACAAATGTAGAGAATAATCCGCAACCGCTGTATCGTTCATTGTCCGCGTAGTGCGCTTCTTAACACAAAAGCCATCCAAACGTAACAAATGCCCCATGGCGCCCGAGCGAAACGTATATGCCTACAGCCCGATCGATTGAACTTGATGCCCCAACAGTGTGAGCAAGCGCGAAACCCCCGTATGCGCGTTTTTCGCTACTTTTGTGGAGGAAAGTGCTTTTCGGAATAGGTTCGTCCCCCGAAGAAGGTGAAAGACCCAAAGAGCTTATCTTATCAAAGATAATACCGAAAAGAATTGTTACAATGAGAGAAGGAAGCGTGTAAAATAAAAGAGAGAAGCGGGTGCAACCTGAGCTGTATCCGCTTCTCTTATGGGTGCCACACCTTGATTTGTAGAAACCCCGAATGTAAGGATTATGAGTCCTACAACGATTTCTGTAATCCGGCTACGAGGCCGGCACGCCATTGACCGCTGTCAGTAACTCGAGGCATCGTAGATATTTGATGAGTTTCCCAAAAACCGGTGTGGCATATGTTACGCACTATAAGTGACGTTTTGTAGGGAAGAACCCCATCCGATGCTTCCAATCTGATTTAAAGATCTCCTTTTCTTACACGACAAAGATAGAAATTTAATTTGATATAAGCACAAACGTATAGATACCTCACGCTATTCCACGTATTAGTGTACTAATCGGGTTGCCACGTCCACTTTGCTCAAGCAAACCGGCGTTTTATCTTAACCATTGCATCGTTCAGACCAACATCCCTGCCCGAAAAAAACAGAGGGGCAAGGGGCGAACCTGATGGAATTGGCTGCGATGTGGCTTAAGCGGATGAAGTATGGAAATTATTTCCGGTTCTCTTCCTATTACCCCCTATTCCTCCCGATTACCCCAATTACCTCCGATAATCTCCGATAAATTCCTATTGCCTACGATACACTATAATACACTTTAATACGTTTCGATACAGTTTAATACACTTCGATACGTTACGATACACTTTAATACGTTAGGATACGTTACGATACACTTCGATACAGTTTGATA
>ERZ1673752.2156-NODE-2156-length-23302-cov-12.990407_pt1 | contig 23302 bp, 24 predicted proteins | sample MGYA00580195_ERZ1673752 | MGnify/ENA primary metagenome ERZ1673752 (study PRJEB41218, sample SAMN15661744) | gut metagenome | host: Homo sapiens | place: Canada: London | collected 2015-08-20/2019-03-30 | study: EMG produced TPA metagenomics assembly of...
GAGAAGGCAAGGTCAGTTGAGCCTTCAATGGAAATTTTATTTGAATCGTAAAGGACAATTAATTTACTTAATTTTAATGTGCCTGCAAGGGAAGATGCTTCGTTGGAAATTCCTTCCATTAAACATCCATCGCCAACAAGGGCATAAGTATAGTGATCAACAAGTTTTAAATCTTCTTTATTGTATAGTGCTGCAAGTTTTTCTTCTGCAAGGGCCATACCAACTGCCATGGAAACGCCTTGACCAAGGGGGCCAGTAGTTGCCTCAACACCTACAGTGTGACCATACTCAGGATGACCTGGAGTCTTTGAGTCAAGTTGTCTAAAGTTTTTTAAATCATCAAGGCTTAGACCGTAATCAAATAGATAGAAAAGAGAATACAAAAGAGCAGACCCATGCCCTGCAGACAAGATAAATCTGTCTCTATTTTTCCAATCTAAGTCCTTAGAATCTCTCACTAAGTGATTTTTAAAAAGTGCGTAAGCCATTGGGGCAGCGCCTAGTGGAAGACCAGGATGACCTGAGTTTGCACTTTCAATTTGATCCACTGACAGCATTCTTATAGTATTAACTGCTTTATTTTCGATATTCAAAATTCCACTCCTCACTCAACTGAATTTTTATCTCTCATAACTGCTAACAAAAACTTTGGCAAATCAATTTGCCTCTTTATCCTAGATGGATTTTTTATAAGCCTGTAGAGCCATTCCAGCCCAAGCTTAATAAAAATCTCTGGCGCCCTATTTGCCCTGCCAGATAAAATATCAAGGACGCCACCATTTCCAATAATAACTTTTGCCTTTAAATCATCTTTAAATTCGTCAATCCACTTTTCCTGACGAGGAAAGCCAAAACCCACGAAGATGATGTCAATATCCTTTGAATTTATCTCTTCAATTATCTTTTTTTCTTCCGGCGATGTTTCGCCATCTATCCTAGAGTTAAAATAACCATTGTGATAACCTGCCACATGAAGATTTTTATACTTTTCATTGACGGACTTTGCAGCATCTTCTGCCACGCCTTCCTTGCCACCTAAAAAATATAAATTAAGTCCCATCTCGTCTGCCAGTTCAAGAAGTTTAATAGAAGTATCAAAACCTGTGACCCTTTCCTTTAAAGGCTTCTTTCTCATTCTTGATGCGTGGATGAGACCAATTCCATCAGCCAAAATTAAATCGCCAGAATTTATAAGATGTCTAAGCTCTTCGTCTCTCTTGGCTGCCATGACAATCTCTGTGTTTGGCGTGTAAATTTTTTTAAGACCCTCTGACTTTAAGAAGTCCCTTAAAATATTTTCACACTCCTTGTTATCAATATTAAAAATTTCAACTCCAAAAATTTTTACTTTTTCCATATATCTCTCCGCTAATAAGTTTATCACATAGGTATCTCTATTTCTATAAATAAATAATTTTACAAGGCTTATAAATTTTAAAGAATTTCTGCAAAAGAAAAAGACTAGATCAAATGAGACCTAGTCTTTTAAATATGTATGCTGTTCAATATTTCATCGCTAAACTTACTTTTACTGCAGCGTCAACCTCATCCATAACGTCTTTGCCGAATTTACCGATTTTCTCTCTCAACCTCTTTTTATCGATTGTCCTCAACTGTTCCAAAAGAATTACAGAATTTTTTGGAAGCGGAACATCTTTAGCTCTCACATTAACATGGGTTGGTAACTTCGCCTTGTTAAGTTGAGATGTAATTGCCGCAACAATTGTAGTGGGCGAGTACTTATTACCAATGTCATTTTGAACAACAACTACGGGCCTTACTCCTCCCTGTTCTGACCCAATAACTGGCGACAGGTCGGCATAGAATATATCCCCTCTTTTTATCATCATAATTTTTCACCTTTTAAGGCGAGAGAGATTTTAAAGATTGAACTATGAACAACCTTTATATTATTCTAACACAATTTTCGTAAATATATACTAATAATAGAAATTAAATTTATTTTTTACAAATATTTAATAAATTTATTTCAAGTACATGGGCATTACAAAATTTATTGCAATCATAATAAATAAAGGAATGGTATATTTCCTTGTTTCCTTTAAATTATATTTTGTTCCTCCTGGTAGGTAGTGAACAATTGAAGGTGCAAAAACTACTACAAACCAGAGAACTTGTACATAGATTGGTCCTCTAAACTGGTGAAAGAATTCTGCCACTCCAGTGAGTGCACAATATGTATAAAAAAGATCTAGGGCAAATAAAATTATAAAAAGTATTTTTCTATTTTTAAACATAATAACTCCTTTACATTGACATCCTAACCATGCTAATTGTAAATAAAATTAAAACAACTATATAAATACCCATGGCTATCTTGTATCCCTTGCTCCAATTGTCCCTTTCTTTTTTTATCCAAATCAAATTTAAGACAAGAGCCAACAAACCGGGCAAGGCTACAATTATTGGACTTCTATGATTTTTTAGAGACTCTGACATTGTAATTAGGACAAAAATATTTAGGATCTGCCAAAAGGCATGGACTTTAAACGGATATGATTTCATAAAATTTCTTCATCTACCTTTGTTTTTATAATAAATTAATTTTAAGCTCTTTTAATATTTACATGTAAACATTTAATCAGAGTTCGGGTTACATTGCTTTACTTTTATTATAAATCTAAAAAAAAGAAAAACAAATTTATTTTTCTTCAAAATTTTTAAAAACTGTGCTTAAGTTTTCTATTAAGTCCCTTGCCCTTAGGCTGGTCTTGGAATTTTTTCTTGCGTAGATATCGCCTGCAAGTCCATGGACATAAACTCCAAGCCTTGCTGCGTCAAATAGGTCATAATTTTTCATAAAGGCAGAAATTATTCCCGTCAAGACATCGCCTGATCCTCCACTTGCCATGCCAGAGTTGCCCGTTTTATTTATATAGACCTTTTCGCCATCTGTGACAATAGTCTTGTGCCCCTTTAAAACTAAAATCAGCTTATATTTTTTTGCAAAATCAAGAGCAAGTCTTTGGCGATTATTTTTTATCTCTTCAAGGGATAAGCCAGTTAGCCTTGCAAATTCTCCTTCATGGGGAGTTAAAATCGTGGTAAAATTTTTTCTCTCTTCCAAGAGATTTAGGTTTTTCGACAAAATATTTAAGCCGTCAGCATCTATCAAGAGATTTTTTTCTGTCCCTATTATTTTTTTAAAGACTGCTCTTCCATAGTCTCCAAGTCCCATGCCTGGACCCATGGCTATGGCGTCAAGTCCTCCTAAAAATTTTTCCATTTCATCTAAATCATCAAAAGTCTTTGCTATTGGCTCAATGAATTTTATGGACATGATGTCAAAAATTTCTCTTGGCACTATGTTATAGACTAGACCTGCCCCTGCTTTTAGAGCTGCATTTGATGACAGATAAGATGAACCAGTCATGCCTAGAGAGCCGCCCACTATGGCAATCTTTCCGAAGTCGCCCTTATGTGTGTCCTCATCTCTATTTTTCCAAATGGCTTTTAATTCCTGGTCTAAGATTATTTTTTCCTCAAAATTTTTTCCTGCAAGATCATCTTCACATAATTTTGCCACAGCCACTGCGTAATTTTTCTCGTGGCTAATGGATAGATAAAATTTTTTGTCAAAAACTTCTGCATGAGGAAGGTTTTCTATGTATTTTATTTTAATATCGTGAAAGGAAATTTTACCAATGCCTGTAGTCATTGCCTTTGCCACTGCTTCTTTTGCAGCGTACATGCCTGCTATTCTCTCGTAGGGATTTTTTCTCTCTTCTATTCTTTTTATTTCATCTTCATTAAAAACTTTTGCCAAGAAATTTTCATGGTCAGTCATTATTTTTTTTATTCGATTTACTTCTACTATATCTATGCCTATCAAAGTCACACCCCATTTGACAATTTCTTTATTTTCGATTATTATATCATAAATAGTATGAATATAAGACGGTGAAGATATACAGTAAGCGCAAGCTGAATTACAATATCAGAGTCTAATAAGTTTTGAGGCCTCGGCGAAGAAAGGTGGTACCACGAATGCGTCCTTTCATTCCCTGGTCTCTTTTTATTTTTTTGGAGGAATTTATGGAAAATGTATATGATATTTTAAGTGAGAGAGGTTACCTAGACCAATGCACTTATGAAGATGAACTTAGAGAAATGCTTGGCAGAGAGCCTGTAACTTTTTATGTTGGCTTTGATGCAACTGCAGACTCTCTAACTCTTGGTCACTTCATTCAAATTAGAGTAATGCAACACATGCAAAGAGCAGGTCACATTCCAATAGCTCTACTTGGCGGTGGAACTACAACTATTGGCGACCCATCTGGCAAGAGCGACATGAGAACTCTCATGGACAGAGAAACTATCGACTACAATGCCAACAGATTTAAGGAACAAATTTCACAATTTTTAGATTTTTCTGATGGCAAAGGCTACATCGAAAACAATGCAGACTGGCTTTTGAAGTTAAATTTCTTGGAATTTGTAAGGAAAATTGGTGTGCACTTCTCTGTTAATAGGATGCTACAATTTGACTGCTACAAAAACAGAATGGAACAAGGACTTACTTTCTTTGAATTTTCTTATATGCTTATGCAATCCTATGACTTCTTGTATCTATATAGAAAGCACCACTGCAAGCTAGAAGTTGGTGGCTCAGACCAATGGTCAAACATCCTTGGCGGCTATGAGCTTGTAAGAAAATTAGAAAATGACAAAGTTTATGCCATGACCTTTAAACTTCTTACTACTGCAGCTGGTATCAAGATGGGCAAGACTATGGCTGGAGCAATTTGGCTTGACCCAGAAAAAACTACGCCATACGAAATGTTCCAATACCTAAGAAACTGCGACGATCGTGATGTAATTAAATTTATGAAGCTTCTAACTATGCTTCCACTTGATAAAATTGCTGAATACGAAAAATTAGAAGGCGCTGAAATAAATAAGGCTAAAGAAGTTTTAGCTTACGAAGTTGTAAAAGACATTCACGGAGAAGAAGCTGCTAAGGCTGCCCTTGATGCTTCACATTCACTTTTTGGTGGAGAAAAAGATTCTGAAGACATTCCTGCAACAGAAATGCCAGCAGAAAAATTTGCTGAACCTGTTGGAATTTTAAATTTAATGACTGAACTTGGTCTTATTAAGACAAATTCTGAAGGCAGAAGGCTAATCACTCAAGGCGGAGTTTCCCTCGACGATGAAAAAATAAGCGACCCTAAGCTTGAACTTACTAAGGATGATTTCAAAAATGGAGAAATTATAATTAGAAAGGGCAAGAAAGTTTACCACAAAGTTATTTTAAAGTGAGGTTAATATGAATTTAGAACCAAAAAAAGTTTTTGATTATTTCGAAAAATTATCACAAATCCCTAGAGAATCTGGCAACGAAAAAGCTGTCTCTGACTTTTTAAAAAAATTTGGAGAAGATGCTGGCTATGAAGTTTATCAAGACGATTCTTTAAATATAATTATGGAAGTGCCTGCAACAAAGGGCATGGAAGATAGAGAAAAGGTGATCTTGCAAGGTCACATGGACATGGTTTGCGAAAAGGGCAAGGACTCTAACCACAATTTCGCCACTGACCCAATTGAACTAATAGTTGATGGCGACAAGCTTCATGCCAATGAAACAACTCTTGGCGCTGATGACGGCATTGGTGTTGCAATGGCAATGGCACTTGCAGAAGAAGAACATGGTCCCCTTAAAATTATTGTAACTGTATCTGAAGAAACTGACATGCACGGAGCAAAGGACCTTGAGGCAAAATATCTTGAAGGCAAGTATTTAATCAACATCGACTCAGAAGAAGAAGGCATCCTAACAGTTTCATCTGCTGGTGGAAAATTACTTCATTCAAAATTAAAAGTCGAAAGAGTTGACTACAAAGGAGAAGCCTATGCACTTAAGCTTCACGGCTTTTTGGGCGGTCACTCTGGCATGGAAATTGCCAACAACAAGGGCAACATGATTAAGGTCATTGCAGAAATTTTAAATAAGCTTGGTGATGCAAAATTAATTTCTCTTGACTGCGGCACAAAACAAAATGCAATCCCAAGAGAAGGTAAAGTTTCTCTAGTATGTGATGAAGATAAATTAAAGGCTGCCATAGAATTTGTAAGGGACAAGTTTAAGGGCGTTGAAGGCGAGTTAATTATAGAATGCGAAAAAATTTCTCATGAAGGAAAAATAGTGACAGCTAAAGACACTGAAAAGCTTGCAAAATATTTACTTGAACTTCCAACTGGACCTCACACATTTATTGACGAGGCTAAAAAAGTTCTTGAATCATCATCAAACCTTGCCATAGCAAAACTTCTTGATGACACAATAGATGTTTTCGTTTCACTTAGATTTGCATCTTCTTCACTTTCTGAAGACTTTGGAAATATTTATATGGACATAGTGAAAAAATTTGGCGCAGAAGCTGAATTTGAAAACCCATATCCTGAATGGGAATACAAAAAAGAATCTAAATTTAGAGAAATCGTAAAGGACATTTACAAGGAAATGAAGGGAGAAGAAATGGAAGAAGAGTTCACTCACGGTGGACTTGAATGTGGCGTCTTCTTCGAAAAAAATAGGGACCTTGACATTATTTCTATTGGACCAGATATTAGAGGAGCTCACTCACAAAAGGAAAATCTTTCAATTTCATCAACAAAGAGAGTTTACGACCACCTTGTAAAAGTTTTAAAGGCTCTTTAATAAAAAATTTATGGCTGTCATGAGGCAGCCATTTTTTATTGCCACAAATATTTAATCTAAGCAAAAAAAGAAAGCCCTAAGGGCTTCTCTGTAGTAAATATGTATTGGTTTATAATTTTTTTATTGCTATTACTTCGTTGTCATTTAAAATCAATTGGTCAGTAAGGGCTTCAACTATTAAAAGTCCCCTGCCATTGCATCTTTTTTGAGTACAGTCATATAGAGCCGTGTCGAAGTCCACGCCCCTGCCCTCGTCTTTTACAATTATTTTTAAAGAATCCCTGTCCAAAATTAATTTTAAACAAACTTTTTTGTTTAGGTCTTCTTCGTTGCCATGCATCGCTCCATTGACAACTAATTCATTTAAAATAACTTTTATATCAAATAATTTTTCTTGGTCTCTTATATAGGGATTTAAATCCTTCATAGCTGAATCCAAAAAATTTTTTATTAAAGATAAATCGCTATTAACAAATCCTTTAAATTTATATAAAGTATCCATAGTTCTCACTCCATCTACCTAGAAATTACCCAATACTTCTTCCCTTTAAACTCAAAAGATTTTGTCTAATTTTATTAATTTTAAAATTTTACTGTATTATATTTATCAATTTGTTATAATTGAATTAGGCTTGAAAGAGCAAGAATTTTATTAGGAGGAAGATAGAATGAAAAAATACGAATGCTCACTTTGCGGATATATTTATGATCCAGCAGTAGGCGACGAAGACAATGGAATCAAAGCAGGAACACCTTTTGAAAAACTTCCTGAAGATTGGGTATGCCCACTTTGTGGAGCTGAAAAATCTGATTTTGAACCAGCTGAATAATAATATTAAAGGAGGCTCACGCCTTCTTTTTTTTGTGTAAGTTTTTACAAATTTATAAAATATTTTAGAGTTTTGCAAAAATAAACCTCTTTACAACTAGTAAAGAGGTTCCTTATTAATCTTCTTCTAAAATTTTTTTCCACTTGTCTAGGCTGTCTAGCTCTTCCTTTGAAAGCACAGGAAACTGTGGATCCATTTCCCTTAGTTTTTCCACAATAACTTCTGACACCAAGTACCTTGAGAACCATTTTCTGTCGGCTGGCACAATATACCATGGTGCTCTCTTTGTAGATGTTTTAACAAGCATGTCGGCATAGACCTTCATGTAGTCGTCAAAATATTTTCTCTCTGTAATGTCAGAGGAGGCGAACTTCCAATTTTTTTCTGGCCTGTCAATTCTCTCCATTAATCTCTTCTTTTGTTCTTCCTTAGAAACATGGAGGAAAAATTTTACAATTGTCGTTCCATTGTTGGAGAGATAGTCTTCAAAATTATTAATCTCTTCAAACCTCTTTTCCCAAATGTCCTTAGTGACTAAGTTTTTTGGGAAGGGTTGATCTAGAACTAGGTTGTGAACTCTTGACACAAGGACATCTTCGTAATGGCTTCTGTTAAAAATTCCAATTTCGCCACGAGGAGGAAGTTCCTTGGCAACTCTCCAAAGATAATCGTGGTCTAGTTCACCGTCACTTGGCTTTTTAAAGGGAACAACCTTGGTGCCCTGTGGATTTACTCCCGTCATAATATTTTTTATGAGGGAGTCCTTGCCTGCAGCGTCCATGGCTTGAAGGACTATGAGTAGGGATTGATTGTTTTCTGCGTAAAGCCTTTCGTGATATTCACGCATCTTTTCTATATTCTCTGGAATTAAAACTTCCTTTACCTCTTCCTTTTGTAGATTGCCATTATAGGAAGTTGGCACATCGTACAAGTTTAATTTTTTCTTTTCACTTACTAAATATTTTTCAGTATTCATTAGAAGCCCGCCCTCTCCTTTGAAAATATAATTGCTGCTTCCAGCATTTGCGTCGTGATTTGATGGGAAGTCATGTCAAAAATTTGAAAGTCCAAAAGTTTTTTGTCCCTGTAAAATTTTTCGATTTCCCTTGCAAAGGACTCTTGCCCTCTTGGGTCAATTACATCGTCATCTTTCCCGTTGTATAAAACCATTGGTCTGTCCTTAAAAATTTCTGGGCTAGCCATGGGATCCATGTCTAAGAAAAATTCGTTTATCCTAAATTCTTCTTCCTCTATCTTTTCTTGGTCCTTAATTTTATTTACTGAATCAACAAGGGCCTCCCAATTGTTTACGCCATTAAAGATAAATGCCATCTTCAAATCTTTTTTAAAGGCATAGAGACCACCAGCAGTTATGGCACCCATGGAGTGACCTCCCACTGCAATTTGACTGTCAGGATATTTTTCCTCCACGAAATTAAAAATTGAGGGCGCCTCTTCAATATTGTGCATGATGACCCTTAAAATATATTTTGCCTCCATGGACTTGTCCTCGTAATCCAGGTCAATGTCATTTCTCTCTCCGTGATATCTTGCTTCAGGAAGGATTACCCTATAGCCATAGCTGGCAAGAATATTGCCGCGAAAAATTTGATTTTTCATTGAAGAGCCCCATCCGTGATAAAAAACTATGGTCTTATTAGTTTTTTCCCTGGGCTCAATTATAAGGGCTGGCACATCGCCTATCTTTACCTTGTCTATATTTGAATAATTCATTTTTAAATACTCCATAATACACCTCACCTACATTATAACCAAAATATTCTTAAAATAAAATTTTTCCATATTTTATTTTAACCGCCCCCATTAAGTGATATATTATTAGCGGTGATACTTTGAAATACGAATTAAGATATGATGAAATTCATGAAATGATAAAAGATGGCAAACAAATAATCTTTGTGGACATGAGAAGTTCCAAAGAATTTTGTGACTATAGAATTCCTGGCGCAATAAACCTTCCCATACTTGACGATGATGAAAGAGAAGTTGTTGGTAGGACTTATGTAAAAGAAAGCGTGGAGAAGGCAAAGTATCTTGGCATAAATTATGCCAAGGACAAACTCCCAGCCTACTACGAAAAAATTATTGATTTGAAAAAATCTTGTGACGACCTAGTCCTTTACTGCTCTCGCGGTGGCTACAGGTCCAATGTGTTTTTTACTTTTCTTAGAGCTTTAAATGTTGATGTAAAAAAATTAATTGGCGGCTACAAGTCCTACAGAAAATATATACGCGAAAATTTAGATTCTTCCATTTCCCAAAAGGAATTTATAGTTCTATGCGGCAAAACTGGTGTTGGAAAAACTGAAATTTTAAATAAATTAAAAAGCTCTTATCCTGTCCTTGACCTTGAAGAGCTTGCCAACCACAGAGGCTCAAACTTTGGTGGCATAGGACTAGATCATCAACCTTCCCAAAAATATTTTGAATCCCTTTTATTTGATGCCTTGGATGGCTTCGGTGAAGATGAAAAAATTATTTTCACTGAAGGAGAAAGCTCCAAGATTGGAAATATTCAGCTGCCAAAAACTTTAATTGAAAAAATTTCTTCTGGCAGAAAAATAATAATTGAAGACGAGATAAATAGTCGCATAAAAAGAATTAAGAGAGACTACAATTTATCAGACAGAGACGAAATTTATAAGTCTCTTTTAGAAATCAAAAAATTTATTTCTCCTGAAAGGGAAAAATTATATTTAGAAAAATTCCAGGAGGGCGACTACGATTTTCTTATAAGAGACCTTTTAATAAATTATTACGACCCCCACTACAAAAAAAATTACAGCAAAGATGACTTGCACTTGGCAAATGATTCTGCTGTAATAAAAAATATTTTAAATTTTAAAAATTCTATTTAACTTCCCAAGAAGGTGGCGTAACTCCTCTCTCCAATAAAAACTTATTGGCACGGGAGAAAGGCCTTGAGCCAAAGAAACCTCTGTTGGCAGAAAGTGGTGACGGGTGGACGCCTTCTATTATGAGATGATTTTCATTATTTATAAATTTTTTGCGAGCCTTGGCGTGGTTGCCCCAAAGTATATAGACCACAGGCTCTTTTTTTTCGTTTATTTTTTCTATAACTGAGTTGGTAAAAATTTCCCAGCCGATTTTTGAATGGCTCATAGGTTCATGTGCCCTTACAGTTAAGGTTGTGTTTAAAAGCATTATTCCTTCATCTGCCCAAGACTTTAAGTAGCCCGTCTTTGGTATGGCTAGACCTAAGTCAGAATTTAATTCCTTATAAATATTTTGAAGTGAAGGTGGAATCTTCACTCCATCTTTTACAGAAAAAGCAAGTCCATGGGCTTGACCCACATTGTGATAGGGGTCTTGACCAAGTATTAGGACCTTTAAGTCCTTGTAAGAAGTGTAGTGAAAGGCGTTAAAAATATCTTGAGCTTGTGGAAATATTTGGTGATGTCTGTATTCTTCTATTAAAAGTTTTCTCAGATCCTTGTAGTAATCTTTTTCAAATTCTTCTTCCAATATTTCTTGCCAGTCATTTTTAAAAATTTCCTTCACAAAATCACCTCCTGAAAAAATCAAAAATACTTTTCTTCAATGTTGGGTCGATGAGCTCTTCCAATTCCTTTCTGCTTTCATTAGTTGAGAAGATGACAAGTCTGTCGCCCTTTTCGATTTTTGTGTTGCCCCTTGGTATTACTGCAGAGTTGTCGTATCTGATTATACCGCCAATAATAATTTCTTTGTGAAGATTGATTTCAGATAATTTTTTGCCAATGTATAAAAAGTCGTCGGGGATTTTTATTTCATAAACTTGTGCCTTGCCGCCAAACATATAATTTATTGAGACCTTCATGTCAGTGTTAATTGCTTTTATAATTTCATTTGCCACAATGACCTTTGGGTCCATGACCCTGTAAATACCCAGGCTCTCTAAAATGCTGTCGTAATTGTTGTCTCCTTGAATTATTATATTTCTTGAAATGCCGTGGCTTCTCGCCAAGAGTCCAAGAACTATGTTTAACTCGTCAGAATCTGTCATGGAAATAAAAACTGCATCCCTTGAAATATTTTCTTCCTCAAAAATTTTGTCATTCTTCAAACTTTTATTGACAACAAAGGCTCTTGGAAGATTTCTTCTAAGGTCTTCAAATTTTTCTCTATTGGGTTCAATTATTTTTAAATTAATATTTTCAAGGTTGGAGATCATTCTGTTAAAGGTCATGTCACCTGATGCAATGACTACATCGCGCACTTCTTCCCTTTCCTTTATCTCAAAGTGAGAGTATTTGAAGTTTCTTATGTCAGAAGAAAGACCCATAAGATACATATAATCGCCGCTCTTTAAAGTAGTTTCGCCGTCTGGCACAATTAAGTCTCCCTCTCTTAGTATTCCAACGACTAAAATCGTGGAAAGAGAGCCTATGTCCTTTATCTTTAAATTTTCAAACTCTTCGTCCATGTCAATATAGTGACCTGTGACTTCAATCTTGCCCTTGCCAAAATAATCTGCCTCATAATAATTTGAAGAGCCAATTAATTTTGTGGCAAGTTTTGCTGACTCAAGGCTTCTGTTAAAAATATTTACAACATTGGGAAGGGAGTTTTTTATAATGCCAATTTCAGAAATATTTTCCATTTCGTCGAGGCGCAAAATAATTTTTACATCAAGACCCTTAAAAATTGATGCCATTATTAAATTTGTCTTGTCGCTATCTGTTGCTATAATTGCGTAGTCATATTTTTCTAAATCAAAATTTAGCATAAAATTTTCGTCTAATACATCTCCTTTTATTTTTGTCACAGTGTTGGTGATACTGCCAAAATTTAGTTCTTCCCTATCAACTATATCTATGTCAAACTTTTCTAGGCTAAGAGTATTTGCAATTGTAGAGCCAACTTTTCCTGAACCGATAATTAAAATTTTCATTATAATTTAATAATTTCCTTTCTTCTTCTGCCCTTGGAGAAAAGCGCGAGAATGGTAAAGAATTCAAGCCTTCCAAGTAGCATGAGAGCACTAAAATATAATTTAAAAAAGTCATTATAAAAAGCAAAATTTTTTGTTGGACCAATGTCGCCAAAGCCTGGTCCCACATTTGAAAGTGTAGTTGCAACAGAAGAAAATCCTGTTATTACATCTACACCAGAAAGTGTAACTACTGCAGTGGAAGCTAAAGCTATAACAAAGTAAGTCCCAAGATAGGCGTTTATGCCAAGGACAACTTCATCGGACAAGGTCTTTCCATCGGCAATAATAGGAAGGACTGCCTTTGGGTGTGTCGCCTTTCTCATTTCCCTTTTGATTAATTTTAACAAAATAGAAATTCTCGTAACTTTAATTCCACCACCCGTGGAACCTGCGCAGCCTCCAAAAATCATGAGGATTAGCAAAATAAATTTAGAAAAACTTGGCCACAATTCATAATCTGCATTGGCAAAACCAGATGTTGATGATATTGATGTAACTTGAAAGGCTGAATCTCTAAAGGCCAATAAAAGTGATGGATAACCCTTGGAGTATAAATCAAGAGTAATAAAAAAAATGGCAGCAAGAGTTATTAAAATCCAAAGTTTTAACTCGTCGTTTTGTAAAACTTCCTTAAATTTTTTTCTCGAAATAAGAGAATAAATTGTAAAGTTTGTGGCACTTAAAAACATAAATACGGCGAGGATAAAGTGAACTGCATTGCCCTCATAGGACATGAAGGAGTCGTTGTAAGATGAGAATCCTCCAGTTCCAAGTACGCCAAAGGTATGAACAAAGGAGTCAAAAACTGACATACCTGCAATTTTTAAGCAGGTAAAAAGTGCAGCTGATAAAATAATGTAGATAATATAAAGTCTTTTTGATGATTGAGAAATTGTAGACTCAATCTTTCCTGCCACTGGTCCCGGTGACTCTGCCTTAAAGATTTGGAAACCACCTATGCCAAGTTTTGGCAGTAGACCAACTGTAAAGACAAGTATTCCCATACCGCCAATCCAGTGGGTGATAGATCTCCAAAGGACAACTGACCTTGGGAAGGACGCTATGCCTGATATAACTGTGGCACCTGTTGTGGTAAAACCTGATACAATTTCAAAAAAGGAATCTACATAGGTCATATTAGCTGCAATAAAAAGTGGAATTGCCCCTACAATAGATACCAATATCCAAGATGCTGTAACAATTAAAATTCCATCTCTTGGTGAAAGTGATCTGCTTTTAATTTTTAAATTGATTAAAATTAATCCCAATAGGATAGCTATTGCCATTGGGATTAAAAAACCAGGGGCACTTCCATCCTTCTCCACTAAGCTAAGTATGAGTGATGGTGCCATAAAGGCTGTCTCTATTAATAAAATATAACCCAGTATTTTTGATATTAGTTTATAATTCATCTACTCTTCCTCGTTTCTTAAAAGACATTATTGCGTCCTTAATTTTTCCTTCAGAGGAGAAAATCTTTTGCATTCTCGGTGCAACTTCGTGCATTGAGAATAAAATAATTCTGTCGCCTGCTTCAAGGACTGTCTTTCCATTAGGAACTAACATTTCATTATGCCTTATAACTGCAATAATTAAAATCCCCTCAGGAAGATTTAAGTTTTCAAGTGCCTTGCCGCAGACCAATTGTTTTTCTTTTATAATTAATTCTGCACATTCCACTTGTCCATTTAAGAGAAGATGAAGTGAAAGGGAAGACTTGCCCCTTATTTCCTTTAACATCTCTGCTGCAGTTATATAGGAAGTGTTAAAAACTGCATCTATGTCTAGCTTGTCCAAAATCTTGTCGTAATTAGTTCTGGAAATTTTTGCAACGGACTTATAAATTCCAGTTTGCTTTGCCACAAGGCTCATGAGTAAATTTGCCTCGTCAATACCAGTTGCAGCTACAAAGGCATCGTAAGTGTGGACCATTTCTTCTTCAAGAATGGCAAGGTCTGTTCCGTCACCATTTATTATTTCTGCGCCTGGAACCATTTCCTTTAACTCTAGACATCTCTCTCTATTAATTTCAACTATTGTAACTCGAATATTTTCTTTTAATAAAAGCATAGCAAGGTAAAGACCTGTTTTTCCTCCGCCTAAAATCATTGTACTTCTAAGAGCTTTTGTCTTATTTACACCTGTGTGCTCTTTGTCAAAAATTTCTATGTTTTCTGACTTGCCCGCCAAGATTATTACATCATTTTCTTCAAGAACTGTACGTCCATTTGGAATAATTGCATCTCCATTTCTTGAAATTGCTGAAATAAGTAAATCGTTAATATTTTCAATGTCCATAATTCTCTTGCCAATAAAGTTTGGATCATTTCCTATATTAAACTCAACAAGAGAAACTTTTCCACCAGCAAATTCGTCGGAGTAAAGTTGGTATCTCTTCATGAGATACTTTACTATGGATCTTGCAGTGGCATTGTCTGGATTTATAATTTTATCTATCTCTAATTCTTCAGATATAAAGTCTAAATGCTTTCTGTATTCTGGGTCTCTGACTCTGGCTATGGCATATTTTGCACCAAGTTTTTTTGAAATTGTGCAAAGTATTACATTTGCCTCGTCATTAGTAGTCGTTGCTATGACATAATCAAATAGGGAGATGTCAAGCTCTTCCAAGACGCCAAAGTCTAGTGCATTTGCACAAATACTTAAAACATCTAGTGAGTTTGAAATATATTCAATTACATCTTCATCATTGTCTACTACAGTTACTTCATAATCTTCATCTATAAGTGAAGCTGCAAGCCTATAACCTAATTTTCCAGCACCTACAACTAAAGCCTTCATATTCCCTCCTAAAAAATCGCATCAAGAATTATTTCGAAATCATAATCCTTGTAAATTGATTTTAATTTATCAATAAGCTCTTTTTTCAGAGCCTCCTTTTCCCTTGCATTAGAAACAGCATCGGCATTGTAATCAATGTCGATGTAAATTTTTTTATCTTCAAGCACTATGTCGTGAAAAGAATAAATATTTAAACTTTCCCTAATAATTTTTTTGAGATCTCGCGAAACTGATCTAATAATATCTGAGCTAGAGCCCAGTGGGTCAGCGTGGATAATGAGTTTTATGCCCAAAAGTTCAGATACTTCTCTTTCTACCTTATCTACTATATTGTGTGCCTCTTCCAGTGTCAAATTATAATCTAGGGCTGCATCGATTAAGACGATAATATTGTCTGGTCCAAAGTCTGTCACCATCATATTGTGGACATTGGAGATTCCATCATAAGTTGAAACCTTGGACTTTATCTCGTGCTTAGTCTCTTCACTTAAGCCCCTGCCAAGTATAATGGAAATTGTTTCGTAGATGAGAGAAATTGCAGTGTATAAAATAAATAGGGCAACCAAAACTCCCACATAGCCATCTAAAATTTTTCCAGTAAACTTTTCTATAACTATAGCGACAATTACAACAAGAGTTATAAGAGTGTCGCTAAGTGAATCCTTCTCCTGTGCCTTTAGTGTCGTCGAGTCAATTGCCCTTGCCACTTGGGCATAAAATGAGGCTTGCCAAAATTTTATAAAAATAGTAATTATTAAAACCACTATTGTAGATTTTGGATAAGTTATGGCAAGAGGGTGAAGAATTTTTCCCACAGAAGTTCTCAAAAATTGAAAGCCAACGCTAAGCACGATTCCACTTACAACAAGTGAAATTAAATATTCAAGCCTGCCATGACCATAGGGGTGGTCCCTATCTCTTGGCTTTGCAGCAAGTTTTATGCCAAAAATTGAAATAATTGAGCTCACGCAGTCTGTAATATTATTTACTGCATCGGACAAAATAGAAATAGAGCCGGTAAAAATATATAAAATAACTTTTAAAAGAGCTGCCATTATATTTGATATAAGTCCAAGAAAGGACGTCTCCTTAGCAATTTTTGCCCTGTCATAGCCATAGGCGTTGTGACCTCTTTTTAAAATTAGCTTTGCTAACATTAATCCTCCATAAATAAAAACAGGCTATCCGCCCATCTTTAAAGATTTATTTTAGTTACAGTTATTATAACACTGAAATATGAGTAATAAAAGGAAAAGAAGACACTTTAACTTTTGATAAAGTTTTATATTTGAAAGTTTTAAAAAATTTTGCGAAAAAAATGTACCAAAAATTTTCTGGTACATTTAGAATATTTTTTAATTTATTTTCGTCCCTTAATTTTTAACTTACAGCTTAAATAAATTTTTTAAGCTTAGGTAGGAGTAGTCCCTCTGAAACTTCTTCTGCCTTTTCCTTTGAGCCTAAAATTTCTACTAGCTTTACTCCAAGTAAAATTGCAAGGGCTGGACCCATGGCTGTTATTATATTATCTTCCACTACAACAGCTTCATCTAGGGGATTGTCCACCTTAAGTCTAGCTTCAACTCCTGGGTAGCAAGTGAACTTGCCGCTTTTTAAAAGGCCTGCTGCATCAAGAACTTGTGGACCTGCACAAATGGCAGTGACAATTCTTTCGTCGTCGTTAAATACATTGGCGCACTCAACAACTTTCTTGTCCCTCATTAAATTTGTTGCGCCAGGTTGTCCTCCTGGAATGTACATTGCCCTGTAGTCTTCAATGTTTATTTCGTCAAAAGTTTTGTCAGCAAGGACTCTTACATCGTGAGCTCCTCTCACTTCATTTCTGTCTGTTATTGAAACTGTATCAACTACTAAGTCAGCCCTTCTCAAAACATCTACAATAGTTAGTGCTTCAATTTCTTCAAAACCATCTGCCAAAAATACTAATAAATCTTTCATGTCGACCTCCTATTTATTCATAATAGAATCCACTGCATTTATAATTGCAGATCTAAAACCGTCCCTTTCTAAAGATTTTACTCCCTTAATAGTTGTGCCAGCAGGTGTAGTAACTTGGTCCTTTAACTCACCTGGGTGAAGACCAGACTCTCTTACCATCTTGGCAGAGCCTGCCACTGCTTGTGAAATTACCCTATATGCCATATCTCTAGTCATGCCATGAGACACTGCTGCGTCTGCTGCCGCTTCTATGTACATGTAGACATAGGCTGGCATGCAACCAGAAACTGCCTCATAAATTTTTATATTTTTTTCTTCCACAATTTCAGTTTCGCCAAAGGAAGATAAAATTTCCCTAAGCTCACTTAGTTCATCCTCAGAAATATTTTCACCAGGACAAATTCCCGTCATTGAAGATAAAATTTTCGCAGGCGTATTTGGCATTGCCATTAAAAGTTTTTTGCCTGGAAGTTTTGCCTCAAGTTTTTTCAAATCGTAACTTGATGTAACTGAAATTATAATTTGATTTTTAACTTCATTTTTAATTTTATCTAGGACTTCGTCATAGACATAGGGCTTAATTGTTAAAATCACTGCGTCAGCATTTTTCACTACATCAACTTCTGAATCCATTATTTTTGCCTTTTCAAAATCCTTAAAGGCTTCTCTCTTTTCCTCACTCCTATCGTAAAGAAAAGTTTCTATATTATTATTTAAAAGACCATGGGCCATGGCAGAACCCATATTGCCAAGACCTATTATTCCCATCTTCATCTCTATCACTCCTTAAGTAGATTATACACGATATTACTTAAATTTTCATTTGTGTGCTATAATTAATGCGGTGATTTAATGAAAAATATTTCAATCTTAAAATTATTTTTAACATTTTTTAAAATAAATGCCATAACCTTTGGTGGCGGCTACACAATTGTGCCTGTCATCAAGGATATTTTTGTACAAGACTTAGAGTTGATTGACGAAGATGAAATGATGGACATAGTTGCCATATCCCAAGGTGGACCTGGCGCCATGGCAATTTCTTGCTCAGTCTTAACTGGCTACTACCTAAGGGGACCTCTTGGGGCGATAACTTGTCTTGTTGCATCCTCCCTTCCCTGCCTAATAATTTTATCTGTGATTTCAAATTTCTATCAAGAGTTTAAAAGTAATTTTTTTATAAACTCTGCTCTTGAAGGCATTAGTGGAATAATCTCTGCAGTTTTATTCATCACAGTTTTTCGCATGGGAAAATCTTCCTACAAGAAGAACCCAAGATTTAGCGCTGTTATGATTATCCTCGTCTTCTTAGTAGCATTCTTCACAGATATTAACACAGGACTTATTATTTTATTCTGTGCCCTTGCAGGAATTTCTTATTTTAGTGTAATGGAGAGATACAAAAATGTTTGATTTGTTTTTTATTTTCTTTAAAATCGGATGCTTTGCCTTTGGCGGTGGCTACGCAGTAATCCCTCTCATATCCAAATATGTAGTGGAAGAAAATGCCTGGATATCCACCAGAGAATTTATAGACTTAATTTCAATTTCACAAATGACTCCAGGACCCATTGCCATAAATTCAGCAACCTTTGTAGGTCAAAGCGTAGGCGGCATTGTTGGCTCTATTGTTGCCACAACTGGCCTCGTTCTACCACAGTTTATACTCATGATGATCCTGGGCTACTTTCTCTTTAGCAAAAATAAAAAATTTAAAATTATGGACTACTCCCTTCTTGGCATAAAGGCTGGAGTTGTGTCCCTAATTTTTATAACGACCTTAAAACTATTTCATTCATCAGTTTTTCCTAAGGGAATTAACTTAGATGGCATGAGCCTTGCCGCCCTAATTTCCTTTGTCCTTGGCTTTCTTTTATACCTAAAAAAAATAGACCTATTTAAGTTAATAGGTCTCGGTGCAGTCATTGGCATCGCCGTCAATTTTGCACTTAATTATATTTAAGATTAATTCTCCCTAGCAATTTAAGGAGGATTTTTTTAAAATAAACAATCTTCAATTAAGTCTTTATTTTTTAACTTGTCTAGCCAGTCCCTTGGAATTTCATCAAAGCCATAAATTATTCCAGCAAGTCCACCAGTTACAGATGCCGTTGTGTCTGTGTCGTCGCCAAGGTTCACTGCCTTAAGGACTGCATCTTTATAATTATTGGTCTTTAAAAGGCACCACAAAGAAGCCTCTAGGGTGTGAAGGACAAAGCCAGTGGATTTTATTTCATCCTCTGACTTATTTTTTAAATCATCAAGTCCCAAATTTTCTAATTTTTCTCCTTCTATTAATTTTCTAGCAAGATGAACATAATCAAGACAAGCCTTCCTAGAAATTTCGTGTGCGTGAGTGATGCTAGAAACTTTTTCGATTTCTTCATCACTGGCATCAGTAAAGGCAAGGGGCAAAATTCTCATGAGTGACCCGTTGCCATTGGAATAAAAATCATCCATGCCGCGATTTAAAGTAAGGGCTTCTCTAGTTGTGCCGCCAACATCAAAGGTTTTTCCATCAGCTGTAAACTCATCATCAAAGAGCCAAGCCTTAAAATTTTTCCTAATGTCTTCTGTGTCAACCCTGCCCTTGTCCTTAATTGACTTGCAAGTGGCAAGAGTCATGCTGGTGTCATCAGACCAAGTGCCTGCTTCCTTATTCCAAGTCCCAAAGCCAACCATGTCTTTGCAGATGAAAGTTCCCCTTTCCTTAAATTCAAAGGGAACGCCCAGGGCATCAGCAACAGCAAAGCCATATATGGCATCTCTTAACTTAGTCATAAAAACTCCTTTCATAAAAATTTCCATAAAGCAAAAACTAAGACTCAAAAAAGAATCTTAGTTATAAATATTTCTTCTATGCCCCACATCAATGGCGAAAATAATTAATTTGTCGTCGTCTATCTTTGCAAGGAGCCTATAAGACCCTATTCTGTAACGCCAAAGGCCCCTAAAATTTCCTGTGAGAGCTTTGCCCCAAAACCTTGGATTAATACAATTAATAAGATTACTTTCAATCCAATTTTTTATTAGTTTTTGTGAATGTCTATCAAGCTTTTTAAAAGACTTGTCAAATTTTTTTGTAGTTCTTACTTGGTAACTCATAGGTCAAGCTCTTTAAATAAATCTTCAATAGGTCTAGTTTCAACTTCGCCTCTAGCTTCTCTTTCAAGAAAATCTTCAGCCACCTTCATGTCGAACTCATCTTCAAGTTTCTCTTCCATTAATTTTTTAAAAAGAGTAGAAAGAGGTTCTCCCATAAGATCAGCATAGGCAGTAAAGGCCCTCTCCTCTTCAGCATTTAGTCTTACAGATACAGTTTTCATACCATCACCTCTAGGCTAATTGTATTACATTGTGTTACACAAATCAATAAGGAGCTTTATTTTTCTAAAACTATTTTTATATAAATTTTTTCTGTGAATTTGTATATTACAAGATAAAAAATTATATAAATAAGAAATACAAAAATCATTGATTTAATAAATAATTTTGTATTCATAAGTCCTATTAGCATTAAAAACTTTTGCAAAACAGGAAGGGCAAAGGATGTGTGAATGAGGCAGAAAACTATTGGCAAAAACAAAAGCCACGCCATTTGTTTTCTTATAATTTTCTTGGCATCAACTTCATCCAGTCCAAGTTTTCTTAAAATTTTAAATCTTTCTACGTCTTCATAGGCTTCTGTGAGGAATTTGTAGTATATGGCAAGCCCCATTGTTATCAAAAATGCAAAGGAAAGAATTATCCCAACGAAAAATATTACTCCATAGTCACTTAAAAACTCCTCCTTTGTTTGCTGTCTGTCTATTATGGTGAGTTTTTGATTTGGATTTACTTTAATGTCATTCTTGTGTTCATCAAGTAATTTTGTAAAGTTTTTTGGCAAGTTTCCCCTTATCAAAGTTGTTATATCTGGTCTTACTTTAGAGGTATCCCCTTGATAATTTATTTTCTCACAAATTTTATTTGCAGTTTCGTAATCTTTTGCTAATATTTTATTTTTTTCAAAAATGGTCTGCACACTTTCCAAGGGAATATCTATTGTTTCATTGGATACTTGCCTTGCATTGAATCCCAAATTCTTTATAAATTCCTCATTATTGTCTTCTTTAAAATAAATTAAATCCTTGCCTTTAAAGTCTAATTTGGTGTCAGGACTATAAATTATGTCCAGTGAAATTATGTCATTTTTTAAATTTGCATTAGTCCATTCTCTTTTTGTCATTACCTTTAGCTTATTCTTGTCTTTAATAAGTGGAATGTACCATTCATAAGTTGTGGTGACCTTTCCCTCAATTTTATTGTCAGCTAATAAGCTTTTGATATTATCTCTATACTTTTGTAAATTTTCTATATTTAATGACTCTGCATCAGTCTTTAAGGCATAGGGCGCTGGAAATAATCTGTTGGTGGCATCTCCTATGCCTGCATAGAGACTTATCCCTGATGTTAAAACTATTGTAAAAGCTGTGGATAGTATTGCAATATTTGCAAGAGATCTAGAGTTATTATTTACTCTATACAAAAGCCCTGACACAGATAAAAAATTTTCTTTCTTGTAATATAGGGCCCTATTGTTTTTTAATAGTTCAAGAAATAAAGTCACTATGGTTGAAAAAGCAAAATAAGTTCCAATTATTACTAAAGTTGCCGCAATAAAAAATTTAAAAAAAGCTTGCACTGGATTTTTTGTAGTTAAACTTATAGCATATCCTCCTGCAATAAAAATTATTCCCAGCAAGGCAAGTAATTTCGTAAATTTATTCTTCCTATCTCCTGCCTTGGATTCATTTACCAAAGCGATTGGAGAATAATTTCTCATCTTAATAATCTGAATTACAAATACAAAAATCAGTATTGCAATAAATATTAAATCTACAAGAGCTACAGCCAAAAAATTATTAAAAAATCCACCCTCAAAAATATTTATAGAATTATTTGTCAGCATCAAAAAAATTCCAAGAGATAATTTGTATAAGGCAAGGCTAAAAATACTTGCTGTTAGTATAGAAAAAATAATAATATAAATTATTTCCCAAAATAAAATTACTCGCAGATGCCTTTTTTCAAGTCCAAGTATTAAATAAAGTCCTTGCTCTTTTAACTTTCTCTTTTGAATAAAAGAATAGACAGAAGAAAGCATTATAAGCGAAAAAATTGATAAAACTACGACTCCATAAAATAGAATGATTTTCATTGATTCCATTCCCTTTGCACCTGCAAGAGACTTATCTAAAACAAGGCTTAAGCAAATTGAGCTTAATACAACAAGAAAAATTATTGTTCCAATAAAGGGCATAAAAACTTTTTTATTTCTCTTAATTCCAGAAAGGGCAAGTCGTGAGTAAAGTGATTTCATTTTCTCAACTCCTTTGTAACATCTGCATTGTGTCTGCAATCTTCTTTTGCATATCAAGGGAAGTCCTCTCGCCCCTATAGATTTGATGGTAAATTTCTCCGTCCTTTATAAATAGAACTCTCTTCGCCTCTGATGCAGCCATGATAGAATGAGTTACCATGAGTATAGTCTCATTATCCTGGTTTAAGTCTTTAAAAACCTTTAAAAGTTCTCTTGTGTTATTGCTATCGAGAGCTCCTGTTGGTTCATCAGCAAGTAAAATTTTTGGGTCACTTATAAGTGCTCTCGCAATTGCAGTTCTCTGTTTTTGCCCTCCACTTATTTCATAGGGATACTTATTTAATAAATCCGAAACACTTAGCTTTTTTGCAATTTTTAATAATTTCTCTTCCATAACAGAAATTTTTTCATCGGACAATACTAGGGGCAATAAAATATTTTCTTTAACAGTGAAGTTATCAAGAAGATTAAAATCTTGAAAGACAAATCCCAAATTTTCTCTTCTAAACTTTGCCATTTCGCTGTCCTTTATTTCTTGTAAATCTTTGCCCATTAAAATTACTTTTCCAGAAGTTGGGCTGTCAAGTAATGCTAAAATATTTAATAAAGTTGTCTTTCCACTTCCAGACTCTCCCATTATGGCAATATACTCTCCTGCTTCAACAGTAAAATTAATTGACTTTAGAGCTTCAAGCTCATTTTTCCCAAAG
>ERZ1673752.2165-NODE-2165-length-23191-cov-41.121283_pt1 | contig 23191 bp, 17 predicted proteins | sample MGYA00580195_ERZ1673752 | MGnify/ENA primary metagenome ERZ1673752 (study PRJEB41218, sample SAMN15661744) | gut metagenome | host: Homo sapiens | place: Canada: London | collected 2015-08-20/2019-03-30 | study: EMG produced TPA metagenomics assembly of...
TATTCCTGGTTTCCTGGTTTTTCTAGTTTCCTAGTTTTCTAGTTTCTCTAGTCTTCTAGTTTTCTAGTTTCTCTGTTTTTTTTATTTATTAATTTTGAACAACTGCCTAAAAATAGTACCTTTGTGGCATGATTTACCCTAACACCTTTGAAAGGAAGATTGGCTTCAGCGAGATAAGGACATTGCTGAAGGGACACTGCATAAGTCAACTTGGCAAGGAACAGGTTGACATCATGACTTTCTCATACGACCATGAGGTTATCAGCCAACGACTGCAACGTGTGAGGGAGTTCAGGAGGCTGCAGCAGGAAACAGAGGATTTCCCGCTGCAGTATTTCTTTGACATGAGGCAGCAGGTGGCGCGCTTGCGGCTCGGGGGTACGCACCTTGAGGAGGACGAGTTGTTTGATTTGAAACGCTCGCTCAACACCATCTGCATGATTGTGAAATTCCTGCGGAGGACTGGTGAGAACGGGGCAGGTGAGGTTAAGGATTTTCCATATCCTACACTGAAACTGCTCACCGACGGCATTGAGACTTTCCCGCAGCTGGTGCAGCGTATTGATGGCATACTCGACAAATACGGGCACATACGCGACAACGCCTCTCCGCAACTTGCACAGATACGCAGTGATCTGGCTCGTACTGAGGGAAGCATATCGCGCTCGCTGAACAACATCCTGAGACAGGCACAGACAGAAGGGCTCGTCGAGAAGGATGTCGCACCGACACTGCGTGACGGCAGGCTCGTGATACCCGTGGCGCCGGCGATGAAACGCAAGATAAGCGGAATAGTACACGATGAGTCCGCATCTGGCAAGACGGTGTTCGTGGAGCCAACGGAGGTGGTGGAGGCAAACAACCGAATACGCGAGCTGCAGGCTGAGGAACGCCGCGAGATAACGCGCATACTGACAGAGTTCGCCGCCGAGGTCAGGCCGCACGTCAGGCCGATAATGGCATCATACCGTCTGCTCGCACATATAGACTTCATACGCGCCAAGGCTCTTTTTGCAGAGGACACGCTGGCTGTTGAGCCGGAAGTCGGCCCTTTGCCAGCGTTGGATTTCATACGCGCCATACACCCCATCCTGCAGAAGTCGCTTGCAAAGCAGGAGAAAAGCGTTGTGCCGCTCGACATAATGCTGACGCAGGAGAAACGCATACTGCTTATTTCCGGGCCCAACGCCGGCGGCAAGTCGGTATGTCTGAAGACCACCGGACTGCTGCAGTACATGCTGCAGTGCGGATTGTCGATACCTGTGTCAGAGCGCAGCAAGGCCGGCGTGTTCGAGAACATACTCATCGACATCGGCGACGAGCAGAGCATCGAGAACGACCTCAGCACATACTCGAGCCACCTGATGAACATGAAGTACATGATGCGCGCCGCCAACGAGCGCACGCTGATCCTTATCGATGAGTTCGGAACGGGGACGGAGCCACAGATAGGCGGGGCGATAGCGGAGAGCGTTCTGCTGCAGTTCTGCAAGAAGAAGGCGTGGGGCGTGATAACCACCCACTACCAGAACCTGAAACTCTTCGCCGACAGTCACCGGGGGGTCACAAACGGGGCGATGCTATACGACCGCAACGAGATGCGCCCGCTGTTCCAGTTGCAGACGGGGCAGCCAGGCTCGTCGTTCGCCATTGAGATCGCACGCAAGACGGGACTGCCCGAGGAGGTGATAGCGCACGCGGAGGAGATTGTCGGCTCCGACTACATACAGAGTGACAAATACCTGCAAGACATCGTGCGCGACAAGCGGTACTGGGAAGGCAAGCGGCAGAACATCCACCAGCACGAGAAACAGATGCAGCAGACAATAGCGCGATATGAGGAGGAACTGCAGGAGGTGAACAGCGAGCGAAAGGAAATTTTGCGGCGCGCACGGCTGCAGGCCGAGGAACTGCTGAAAGATGCCAACCGCCGGATCGAGAACACGATAAGGGAGATAAAGGAGGCGCAGGCCGAGCGTGAGGCGACGAAACGCGCACGCGAGGAACTTCAGGAGTACCGCGACGAGGTGAGCGAGATAGACACCACCGCCAACGACGAGATGATCGAACGCAAGATGAGGCAAATCATCGCGAGGAGGGAAAGGAAAGCGAAGAGGAAGGCGGAGAATGCCCGCAGGAAAGTGGAGGGAGGCGGAAGCGCGCCTGCCAACGGCCCGCTGCAGGCAAACGCCGCCACGGACGGAAATGCAGCCGCCACGCAGCAGCCGGCAGAAGCACTGGCTGTCGGCGACACCGTGAGAGTGAAGGCTCTGGGCAGCATAGGGAAAGTGACGCAGTTGTCAGGCAAGAGCGCCACGGTGGTGATGGGCGGCATGAGCAGCAAGATCAGCGTTGGCAAACTGGAAAAGGTGGCGGCGTCAGCCCTGAAGAAAGAAAGCGCGCCGCAGCCACAGTTCGCCGTCGTCAACCGCAGCACGCGCGAGACTATAGACAGACACCGCTCAACGTTCCGTCAGGACCTCGACATACGCGGGCTGCGCGCCGACGAGGCACTCGACGTGGTGACGCACTTCATCGATGATGCCATACTCATCGGGATGCCGCGCGTGCGAATCCTCCATGGCACTGGCACTGGCGCGCTGCGGCAACTCGTGAGGCAGTACCTCGGCACTGTGCCCAACGTGGAGAAGTTCCACGACGAGAACGTGCAGTTCGGAGGAGCGGGCATAACGGTGGTTGACATAGGTTGACACGCGGAGCCGCGCTCACTTCTATTTCAAATTGCCCGCGTACAATATATTGCCACACGGAACGTTTCTATTGTATGCAACTGACTGACAGAATCCGACAGGTCAAGATTATTCTCGTCGCCGCCGCTATAATAATAGCGGTTGTCAGTTTGCTTGTCGCGCGCTACCTTGTCCGCGACCTGGCATCGGAAGAGAGAAACAAGATGGAGGTTTGGGCAGAGGCGATGCGCGCGCTGAACAAGGCCGACGAGAACACCGACATGAACTTGGTCCTGAAGGTGATTGACGAGAACAACACAATTCCCGTTGTGGTACTTGACAACGGAGGAAAAGCACAGACATTCAGAAATCTTGAGGTTGACGGCAAGACATACGACGACAGCCTTGACGATGCCACCCGGCAGGGACGCATGATGAAGGATGCCGGACGCAGCATACGCATCAACATCGACGAGGAAGCAGACAGCGACTACATAGATGTGTGTTACGACGAAAGCATCATGCTGCGCCGGCTCAACGTGTATCCGTTCTGGGTGCTCGGGCTCGTGGTGCTTTTTGTCGTCATTGCCATCTTCGCTCTGCTCACGTCAAAGAAGGCGGAGCAGAACAAGGTGTGGGTGGGGCTGAGCAAGGAGACTGCCCACCAGCTGGGGACACCGATAAGCAGCCTCATGGCGTGGACGGAGATACTGAGGGAGACCTACCCGGAGGACACGCTGATACCCGAGATGGACAAGGACGTGAAGCGGCTGCAGCTGATTGCGGAGCGCTTCTCAAAGATTGGCTCGCTACCGGAGGCCGTGCCGTCGAGCCTAATCGAGGTAATGAGGCACGTCGTGGAATACATGGACCGGCGCACATCCAACAAGGTGAGGATGACAACACGCTTCCCCGACCAGGACATAATCGTGAAGATAAACGCCTCGCTGTTCGAGTGGGTCGTGGAAAACCTGTGCAAGAACGCCGTCGATGCAATGGGAGGGGCAGGCACTATAACGCTTTTCATGGAGGAGTTCACCGACAAGGTGATTATAGAGGTGAGCGACACGGGCAAGGGCATATCGCGGAAGAACATAAAGAACGTGTTCAAACCGGGCTTCACGACAAAAAAACGCGGATGGGGCCTCGGCCTGTCGCTGGCAAAGCGCATCGTGGAGGAGTATCACCGGGGCAAGATCTATGTACTGAGCAGCGAGGTGGGCAAAGGCACCACATTCAGGATAGAACTGCGGAAATAACCAACGTTTTCGTTAAGCCAAATGAGCAGAACCGAGCTTGCTCGAGTTATGCCATGGCGAGAAAACGAAGGATGAAATCCAACCTGTACTGTTAACAACAACCACATAACTAATTATTTTAGTTAAATAACCGCCCCCGTATCAATTTTTAACTAACTTTCTTAGTTGAGTAACTATATTTTTTAGTTACTTTGTGGCGTTGAAAGACAAATCCATAAACACAGCAATATGAAATCACTTACGAAAAGGGAAGAGGAGATGATGAACTTCTTCTGGGACAAGGGGACGATGAGGGTGTCCGAGTTGCAGATGCTGTATGACGAGCCGCGCCCGCATGTCAACACCCTCGGCACGCTTGTGAAGATTCTCGAGGAGAAGGGCTTCGTGGGACACCGCGCCATAACGGCTCGCAGCTATGTGTATTTTGCCAAGGTGACAAAGGCGGAATACAGCAAAGGCACGCTGAAGAACGTGGTTGACAAGTACTTCGGGAAAAACTACCTCAACGTGGTAAACACACTCGTCAAGGACGACAAAATCAGCGTTGACGAACTGAAGGAACTGATACAACTGGTTGAAAACGGATAAAGGGCGGTCAATATGGCATCATTGTTTATATATTCCATGAAGGCGAGCCTGTGCATGATAGCATTTTATTTCGCCTACAAGATGCTGTTGAGCAGGGAAACGTTCCACCGGTTCAACCGCGCCGCGATTCTCACGGCATTCATCCTGTCGATGCTGTTGCCGCTCGTCAATGTGAGTTCCGGCACGGAGAACTCACTTGCACGCGGGCTGGTTGTCATCGAGCGGGCCGTTTATGTGAGTGCCGTGCCAGACGGCGGCGAGGCAGGGCTGTCGCCAGTGCAGTGGGCATTTGTCGTTTATTCCACAGGTGTCTTGCTTATGCTTGTCAGGGAGGCGGTGGCCATCGCCAGGCTTAGGAGCAAGACAAGGAGCGGCAGGATCGTTTGCGAGACGGCAAAGGCGCGTGTGATTGCCGTTGATGGAGACATCGCGCCGTTCTCATGGTTCGGCAATATTGTAATCGGCGCGGAGGACTACGCCGTGAACCGCCGCGAGATAATAACCCACGAGATGGAGCATGTGCGGCTCGGTCATTCCTGGGACGTGCTGTTCTGCAACATTTCCATAATCTTTATGTGGTTCAACCCTGCGGCGTGGCTTCTGAAACAGGAGTTGCAGAACGTGCATGAGTACGAGGCCGACGAGGCAGTGCTGAGAAACGGCGTGGACGCCAAGCACTACCAGATGCTGCTTATAAGAAAATCCGTGGGAGAGCACCTGTTCTCCCTGGCAAACAACCTAAATCATAACTCATTAAAAAAACGTATTACAATGATGAAAAGAACAAGAACAAACCCGTGGCAGCGCGCCAAGGCTCTCGCCGTGCTGCCCATCGCCGCAGTGGCGATTGCAGCTTTCGCCAATCCTAAGGTGGAGCAAGTGACAGACAATGTTGAGAAAGAGAGCGGCAGGGTCGTTGGGATGGTGGCTGTGAAAAATGCCGCGCCCGCAACGCAACAGACTTTGGCAAGCGCCTCCGGCAAGGACAAGGCCGGCATGGGAGTTGCTGCGCCGGAACGCCGCGACAGCGTTTTGGGGATTTGTTTCGCTAAGATAGAAGCCATGCCGTCGTTTCCCGGTGGCGATGAGGAACTTTTTAAATTCCTATCGCATAACATGGAATACCCGGAGGCTGCCGTGAAAAACAAGGTGAAAGGCCGGGTGATTGTGCGGTTCACGATAGACAAGGACGGCAATGTAACCTCGCCGGAAGTTGTCGAGGGGGTTTCTCCAGAACTTGACGCCGAGGCATTGCGCGTCGTCAAGTCCATGCCGAAGTGGAATCCTGGGATTGTTGACGGCAAACCCGCTGACGTGAAATTCACACTTCCCATCAGTTTCAGACTTTGATGGCATAATCCCAAATGCGGTCATTAGAGCCCGAACTGATTGTAGTTGGTTGCCCAAGCAGATTGGCTGTTGTTTTTTTGCAGGCGTAGCGGGCTACGTCAAGAAAAAACAACGGGCAAGATGCCGGCAAGCGACTGCAAGCAGCCGGGGAACAGGTTTCCAGGATGAAATTGAAAAATCTGTGTTGTAATGACCGCATTTGGGATAATACAATTCACGGACAATCCGCGTCCTGTCCTGACGCGGGTTGTCCGTGAATTATCCAGAAACATGATACCAATGCTTCATTTGATGCAAACAAGGACGCAAACTCGCCGTGTTTACATGGCAAACTCGCCGTATTTACACGGCAAACTCGCCGTATTTACATGGCAAACTCGCCGAGTTTGCGGTCTTGTTAAGCGCAAGCGGCAAAATCGTTTTGCCGTTGCGCCCATATCATTGCTATATCCTTATACTGACACCGGCGGTGAGCCACAGGCCGGGCTGCGGTATGTTGCCGAAGTCGATATAGTCCTTCTTGTCCAGGAGGTTGTTCACCTCCGTGAATATGGTGTATGCCGGCTTGCTCCACGACAGTCTCGCGTCGACCAGTGAGTACGGTTCGTATTCCCTGCTCACTCCGCTGCGGTCGGTGTATGACCCGTTGCGCTTCTGGTAGCGGTAGTTGAGTCCGAGGTCGAGGCTTGCCACGATGTGCATCTGCAGCGCCGCCACGAATTTGTGGCGCAGGTGCTCCTGCTTGCTCTCTGTGACCACGCCGTCCACCTCGCGCTTGCTCTGGTTGATGTAGTTGTAGCCCAGTTGCAGGTTCTTCAGCACGCCTTGCCGTGGCAGCAGCGTGGCAAGGTCGAGGCGCATGTCCGCCTCCACGCCGATGGCGTTCACTTTCGTGAAGTTGACGCTTTTCCACACGCGTTTCCCTTCCTTCTCCCCGGCTATCCAGTCGATCATGTTCTTGTAGTGATTGTGATACACGCTGACGCTTCCGTATATCCCCCGTGAGGTGTATTTCACTCCGCCCTCCACGGCGCTGAGTTCCTCGGGGTTGAGTTTTGGGTTGGGGACGTGTCCGCCCACGTTGTAGAACAGTTCGGTGAACGTCGGCGTGCGCAGCGACTTGTTCCACGACGCATACAGTTTGAAGTGCGCGCCCAGCCTGTAGCTCGCGTCGATGCCCGGGTAGAACCCGAAGCGGCGCTTGTTCCATGTGTTCTTCAGCACCACGCAGCCTGCCGACAGTGTGAAATTGTCAAGCAGCACGTTGTGCTCCATGTGGAAACTGATGTCGGATCGGCTCAGTCCGTATTTGTAGTCGCGGTCGGTGCCGCCGATGTGCCTCGGCTTGTCGAGCGGCAGTCCCAGGTTGCCGCTCTTGATGTCCTCGTTGCGGTATGCCGCCCCGAATGCCGTCCTTCCCAGCGACGTGTCGAAGAACATGTTTAGCGTTGCCCCGAACACGTTGGTGAGATGGTAGTTGTATGGCACTTTTGCCGCTTCGCCCCGGAAATACTCGAAGCGGTCGTAAGTGCGGTTCCAGTAAACCGCCGGCTTGATGTGCAGCCACAGCGTCTTGCTCTCGCCCTGCAGCGCGGTGAACGTCTTTGCGAGATGCTCAAACTGCGTGTCGCTGCCCGTCCCGTAGAACGTGTTTGAGCCGAAGTCCTTGACGCTCATCCCGGCGTGCCATCTCAAGCCGATGTCCCTGCCGTCGTAGCCGCCCTGATAGAACGCCTTCCCGCCCTTGTAATCAGCGTTGAGCGCGCCCGACCTGGCCCGGCTGAAACCGTCGCTGCGCCTGTAGCTTCCACTTATCTGGTTGTTGAAATTCCCTGTTATTGCGTTGGCTCTTCCCCCGGCGGTGAGATACCCGAAGCTGCCGCCTTCCGTGTTGAGGTCGATGCTGCTTCTGTCCGCCGTCTTCGTCACTATGTTTATCGCCCCTACGAGGCTTGACATGCCGAACAGGCGGCTCGCCGGTCCCTCTATAATCTCAATGCGCTCTATCTCGCTGATGTCGACCGGGTACTCCACCGAGTTGTGTCCTGTGTGCGGGTCGGTGATGTCTATGCCGTTCAGCAGCACGGCCACCTGCTCCTGCGTGCCTCCCCTTATGCCGATGTCTGTCTGCGCTCCGAGCGCGCCTCGCTGCCTGACGTCCACCCCGGCGGCATATTTCAGCAGGTCGTTGATACTTTGTGCCGGCGCGGCCTCTATCTCCTCGCGCGTCAGCACAGTAACCATTCTCGCCGCCTTGCCCATGGCAAGCGGCGCAAGCGAGCCGTTCACTTCAAGTGCGTCAAGCAACACCTCCTTGTCATCGCCCGCAGGGTTGACGTCGGGGCGGCGCGTGCTGATGCCGTCTGCCTTGGCGTATGTCAGCGTGGCGACACTGAGCGTGCCGATGATGACCTCCTTGCCGAGGCATGAGAACAGCGCGTAGCCCTTGTTGATGAAATGCGTGAACTTGATTGTCTCGCGTTTGTTAAAACGATTTTTGTACATTGTTTTTAATTGTTTCATGCATCGCTTTGTGCGATGCGGCTGCAAAGTTAGCAAAATAAAACATCACGGCAAAAACATATTGCAACGTAATTGCCGTGCCGGCGTGATTGCCGTTGCCCTGTGGCAATCAATGGAAAAAAAGAAAGTGGCGGACAAAAAAACACGGATAAAGGCTCTTTAATGAAAAAATATTTGTACCTTTGCAGCCCGAAGTATGCCCATAAAGCGGCATACCGCAGCGTAAATGAATGTCTTAGAGCCTCTTAGGATAGATTTGAAGGGTTTGCATGAAGGCGGTGATGTCTTTGAGGCCGACCTTGACGATGCTTTTTTCGAGGCTGTGGGCAGCCGGGAGGTGAGTGGTGGCCGTCTGCACGTGTCGCTGTCTGTGCGCAAGACGAGCGGTTTTTTCGACCTCACGTCACACGTCGCCGGTGTCGTTCGCGTTGCGTGCGGCCTGTGTCTTGAAGACATGGATCTGCCCATCGAGGCTGACAACCATGTCACCGTGAGGCTCGGGAGCAGGGAAACGATGGATGACGACGTCGTGACCGTTGATGAGAACGAAGGAATACTCGACGCGTCGTGGCTCGTCTATGAGTTCATCGTGCTGGCAATACCCATCAGGCATGTGCATGCACCCGGCAAGTGCGACCCTGCCATGACGAAGGTTCTGGAAGAACTGTCATCTGACCGAAGCAGTGGTGAGGAGTCCAGCGGCGCGGTGGATTCCCGTTGGAGCGAACTGTTGAAATTAAAAGATTAAACATTAAAAATATTAAAAGATTATGGCACATCCTAAAAGAAGGCAGTCAAAGACTCGCACACTAAAAAGAAGAACCCACGACAAGGCGGTAGCGCCCACGTTGGCAAAATGCCCCAACTGCGGCTCTTACCACATCTATCACACAGTATGTCCCTCTTGCGGCTACTATCGCGGCAAGATAGCCATCGTTATGGACGAAGCGGCTGAATAAAGATGGGAAAGATTAACGCAGTAATCACCGGCGTTGGCGGATACGTCCCCGACTATGTCCTCGACAACGGGGAACTGTCGAGGATGGTTGAGACCAGCGACGAATGGATTATGTCGCGTGTCGGCATCAAGGAGCGCAGGATACTCAACGAGGAGGGGCTTGGGACGAGCTACATGGCCCGCAAGGCCGCCAAGCAGTTGCTCAAGAAGACCGGGGCGGATCCGGATTCCATCGATGCCCTGATCCTCACCACCTCGACTGCCGACTACCAATTCCCGTCAACGGCGTCAATCGTACTTGGCAAACTGGGACTGAAGAACGCCCTCGCGTTCGACTTCTGGGCGGCGTGCTGCGGTTTCCTGTATTCCCTGGACACCGCTGCCTCGATGATACAGAGCGGCCGCTACAAGAAAATCATCGTCGTGGGGGCCGACAAGATGTCGTCAATCGTGGATTACACGGACAGGCAGACATGCGCCCTGTTCGGCGACGGCGCGGCAGCGGTGCTCGTCGAGGCCACGGAGGAGGAGAACATCGGCCTGATTGACTCCTATCTCAGGTCTGACGGCAAGGGGCTTCCGTTCCTGCATCTGAAAGCCGGCGGGTCAGTATGCCCGTCGAGCCACTTCACCGTGGACCACCGCCTGCACTACATCTACCAGGAGGGGCGCACGGTGTTCCGCTATGCAGTGACGGACATGAGCCAGGACTGCGCCCTGATTGCCGGGCGCAACGGCCTCAGCAAGGACAACATACGGTTCGTCGTGCCTCACCAGGCCAACATACGCATCATAGAGGCAGTCGCAAAGCGTCTCGAGATGCCTATGGAAAAGGTGATGGTGAACATCGACCACTTCGGCAACACCAGCGCCGCCACAATCCCACTCGCGCTGTGGGAGAACGAGAAACTGCTGAGGAAAGGCGACAACCTCATCCTCACGGCCTTTGGCGCAGGGTTCGTGCATGGCGCGGTCTACTACAGGTGGGCATACGACGGGGCGGAAGGGAATGCAAAATGACATGACCACCGATTAGGATTTTGACACAAGGAATAAAGACGCATCCTATTGACTTCATAATAAGGTGCGTCTTTTTGGATAGGACAGCGATATAAACACAACAATATGCACAAGGCAGGATTCGTAAACATAGTGGGTAACCCCAACGTGGGGAAGTCAACGCTGATGAACCAGCTCGTGGGCGAGCGCATATCCATCGCCACCTTCAAGGCGCAGACAACGCGCCACCGCATAATGGGCATCGTCAACACCGAAGACATGCAGATAGTGTTCAGCGACACGCCGGGAGTGCTGAAGCCGAACTACAGGCTGCAGGAGTCCATGCTGGCATTCTCGGTGAGCGCGCTCGCCGATGCCGACGTGCTGCTTTATGTCACCGACGTGGTGGAGAACCCGGAGAAGAACATGGATTTCCTCGCGAGGGTGCAGAAGATGAGCATTCCCGTCATTCTCCTTATAAACAAGATTGACATGCTCGGCGGTGGCACGCAGCCCACGGCACAGCTCGGCGACATCGTCGAGCGGTGGCACGGACTGCTGCCGGATGCGGAGATCCTGCCCATCTCGGCGAAGAACAAGTTCGGGACGGACATGCTGCTCAAGCGCATCGGCGAACTGCTGCCCGAGAGCCCGGCGTTCTTCGGCAAGGACCAGCTCACCGACAAGCCGGCGCGCTTCTTCGTCAGCGAGATAATCCGCGAGAAGATACTGCTCTACTACGACAAGGAGATACCATATTCGGTGGAGGTGTGCGTCGAGAGTTTCAAGGAAAGCGCGAAGGTGATACACATCAACGCCGTGATATACGTCGAGCGCGACTCGCAGAAGGGCATCATCATAGGCCACCAGGGCGTTGCGCTGAAGAAAATGGCCACCGAGGCGCGCAAGTCGCTCGAGCGCTTCTTCGGCAAGAGCATCTACCTGGAATGTTTCGTCAAGGTGGACAAGGACTGGCGCTCGTCGAAGAGAGAACTGGATAATTTTGGATATAACCCCGGGTAGGACGGCAACCGCGTCACTGCCACACGACAACAGGAAAGGAAATAACAGATGGGAAATTTAGTAGCGATAGTCGGAAGGCCCAATGTGGGCAAGTCAACACTTTTCAACCGCCTCACCAAGAGCCGCCGCGCAATAGTCAGCAGCGAGGCCGGCACCACGCGCGACCGCCAGTATGGCAAGTGCGAATGGTGCGGCAAGGAGTTCTCCGTGGTTGACACCGGCGGGTGGGTGGTCAACAGCGACGACATCTTCGAGGAGCAGATACGCAGGCAGGTCACCGTTGCCACCGAGGAGGCCGACCTGCTGCTGTTCCTTGTCGATGCCGGCAACGGGCTGACCGACTGGGACGAGAACGTGGCGAGGATACTGCGACGCACCAACCTGCCCGTTATCTTGGTGGCAAACAAGGTTGACAACAGCACGCAGCAGTTCGACGCAATGGAGTTCTACAAGCTCGGGCTTGGCGAGCCGCAGTGCGTGAGCGCGATGTCCGGCAGCGGTACCGGCGACCTGCTCGACCTCGTCCTCGGGAAACTGCCGGCGGCGAAGGACGAGGACGACTTCATCGACGACACGCCGCGCTTTGCCGTCGTCGGCCGCCCAAACGTGGGGAAGAGCAGCCTCATCAACGCATTCATAGGCGAGGAGCGGCACATAGTGACAGACATCGCGGGCACCACGCGCGACAGCATATACACGAAATACGACAAGTTCGGGTTCGACTTCTACCTCGTTGACACGGCAGGCATACGCCGCAAGAACAAGGTCACCGAGGATCTCGAGTTCTACAGCGTGATGCGCTCGATACGCGCGATAGAGAACAGCGACGTGTGCATACTGATGATTGACGCCACGCGCGGCATCGAGGCGCAGGACATGAACATCTTCCAGCTGATACAGCGGAACAACAAGTCGCTCGTCGTGGTCGTCAACAAGTGGGACCTCGTGCAGGACAAGAGCCAGAAGTCCATCGACACTTTCATTAACGCCATACGAGGGCGCATGGCCCCGTTCACCGATTTCCCGGTGATCTTCGCGTCGGCACTGACCAAGCAGCGCATCTTCAAGATTCTCGAGACTGCCAAGCAGGTGTTCCTCAACCGCAAGGCGAAGATAGGCACCACGAGGCTCAACGAGGTGATGCTGCCGCTGATAGAGGCAACGCCGCCGCCATCGATAAAGGGAAAGTACATCAAGATAAAGTACTGCTCGCAGATACCGGACACGCAGATACCCAGTTTCGTGTTCTATGCCAACCTGCCGCAGTATGTCAGGGAGCCATACAAGCGTTTCCTGGAGAACAAGATCCGCGAGAACTGGACGCTCACCGGGTCGCCGATAAATATTTTCATAAGACAGAAATAACACAGCACGGCTTATGCGTAAACTGTTTTTTGCCGTGGCGGCCGCCACGGCGGCTGCCATCATGGGATGTGGCGGCGATGCCGGTAAGGAAAAGGAGGCTGCGGCGCTGTTTGCCAAAGGGTATTACGAGCGGCTCATCGAGGGCAACTACGAGGGATATGTCGACGCACTCAACTATCCCGACAGCCTGCCACCTGACTACCGCCGCCTGCTCGTGCGGAATGCGAGGCTGTTCGCCGAGAGGCAGAAGTCCGTCAACGGCGGCTGGGTGGGCGTGAGGATTGTCGGCTGCCGCCTCGACAGCCTGTCGCCCACGGCAGAGGTGATACTGCAGATGTGCTATGCCGACAGCACTTGCGAGGATGTCGTCGTGCCGATGGTGGAGCGCGGCGGACGGTGGTATATAAGGTAGGCCGTTGCCAGCCGTCACTTGTTGCGCATCTCTTTCATACCCTCCTCCCTCACTTTCTTGAACAGGTCGGAGGCAAAGATGAAGTCGTTGAGCTTCTTGTTGTCCGATGTCATTATCTCGTCCTTGCTGCCCGTCCATGCCGACGTGCCTTTGTGTATGAAGATAATTTTCTCGCCGATGCCCATCACCGAGTTCATGTCGTGGGTGTTGATGATTGTCGTCGTGTCGTACTCCTGAGTTATGCCGTGCAGCAGCTCGTCGATGACGAGGCTCGTCTTTGGGTCGAGCCCGGAGTTCGGCTCGTCGCAGAACAGGTATTTCGGGTTCAGCGCAATGGCTCTTGCTATCGCCACGCGTTTCTGCATTCCGCCCGAGAGTTCCCCCGGGAATTTCTGCTGCGCATCAATAAGGTTCACGCGGTCGAGGCAAACCTGCGCGCGTTTCCTGCGCTCACGCAGTGTCATGCCCGAGAACATGTCGAGCGGGAACATAACGTTCTCTATCACAGTCATCGAGTCGAACAGCGCCGCATTCTGGAAAATCATGCCCATCTCGCGCCGCATCATCATCTTGTCGTGCTTCGACATCTTTATGAAGTCGCGTCCGTCGTACAGCACCTCGCCCGATGTCGGTTCGAGCAGTCCCACGATGTTCTTCATCAGCACCGTCTTTCCCGAGCCGCTCTGGCCGATTATCAGATTTGTCTTGCCGTTTCCGAACGTGGCGTTTATGTCGCGCAGCACCTCCTTCTCGCCGAAGGACTTGTACAGGTTTCTTATTTCGATCATATTTTGTTTGTCAGGGTTAAGGAGTAAAAACAAATGAGGGTCACGACAGCAGTTGCGTCAGGAACACGTCGGAGCACAACACCAGCACCGAGCTACTCACCACCGCCGTCGTCGAGGCCTTTCCCACCTCCACCGAGCCGCCATCGACGGTGTAGCCGCAGTATGACGACACGCTGCTTATTATGAAAGCGAAGAACAGGCTCTTGATAATGCTCATCCACACGAACCACTGGTTGAAGTCGTGCTGCAGTCCGAGGGTCAGGTCGTCGGGAGGCAGCACATGCCCGATGTATGCCGTGGCGTATGCGCCGACGATGCCGAGCGCCGACGAGAAAATCACGAGCAGCGGCATCATCGTCACCATGCCGAAAATCTTTGGCAGGATGAGGTAACTCGCCGAGTTGACACCCATTATCTCGAGCGCGTCAATCTGCTGCGTCACCCTCATCGTCCCCAGTTCCGACGCAATGTTCGACCCCACCTTGCCGGCGAGTATCAGGCACATTATGCTCGACGAGAACTCGAGCAGCATAATCTCGCGCGTTGTGTAGCCGCTCACCCACCGTGGCATCCACGGGCTCTGTATGTTCAGTTTCATCTGTATGCAGATCACCGCGCCGATGAAAAACGAGATGAGCAGCACGATGCCTATTGAGTCAACCCCCAGCTGGCTCATCTCCTTCTTATATTGCTTCATGAACATCCTCATGCGCTCTGGCATCGAGAACGCGCGCCCCATAAGTATCAGGTATCGTCCGAAGTTTGTGAGATATTTGTATATAAGCATATTCCTTTAATGAAATGGACTGCAAATTTAAATAAAATAGACTTAAAAAACGGCATACTTGCCATTAAGTTTTCTCAAATTCACTCTTGACACCTTAAAATTAATCTTTTTCTCATTACTTTTGTCTTTTTTATAAATAAAAACAGTATGTTGTTTGCTTAGTAAGAAACTTTTTTATATTTTTGCAGCGTGATAACAAACAAAAATTACTAATTCTAAAAGTAAAGATTAATTATGAAGAAACTATTTATCGCAGCATTGATGATGGCATCGTCTGCAGGCGCATTCGCACAACACGAGGTGGGCTCGTTCACTGTACAGCCCAAGGTGGGTGGAACCCTGACAACCATTGTCGGTGACAATACGGATGACTGTAAGATGAAGTTTGGCCTTGTGGCCGGTGCTGAGGTTGAGTATCAGGCATCAGATTTGATCGGTGTTGCCGCCGGCGTGAACTATTCCATGCAGGGCGCGAAGAGCAAGAACTCTGATGACAACTTAAAACTTGAATATGTGAACATACCTATAGTGGCAAACTTCTATGTAGCACCGAACTTCGCCCTCAAATTAGGTTTGCAGCCAGCCTTCAAGGCAAGTGCGAAATTGGGCGACAAGGATGTCAAGGACGCTTACAAGTCGTTTGACCTCAGCATCCCCGTTGGCGCAAGCTACGAGATTGAGAATTTCGTCATAGACGCACGCTACAACATTGGCGTAACAAAAGTCAACGAGCACATTGAGGCTTTGGGTGGCGCCATCAAGGTGGGCGACTTCAGCCAGCGCAACAGTGTCATCCAGCTGACGGTCGGCTACAGGTTCGACCTCTGATAAAGGCATTCTCGCAGAAATGACATTAATATGAGCCGCAGGAGTAATCCTGCGGTTTTTCTTTTGCGGGGATTTGCAACTTGCAGCACCCGATATGAAGCAGAACGTCGCATTATGTCTGGACATCCAGGACTGGATAATCTGTCTGGGGGCATACACCGCATAACTGTGCCGCAGCATCACCGTTGCGGCGCGTTAAGACTTTGTTGGTGTTGTTTCCGTTCGACCTGAATGTGGGATGTGTGAAATTAAAAACACGATAAATCTTGCTAAATGTTACTAAAATCGAAAGATTTTAGTAAAAACGTTATCAAAGTTAGACAAATAATCATATCTTTGTAATCGAGAGATTTATTAATGTAATTCACACTATTAAACAAATTTATCTTATGAAAAAGAGTTTACTCCTTGCAGGCGTTGCTTTGCTTGCTTCCGTTTCAGTTTCAGCCCAGTCATGTCGGCTCAAGTCTGTCACCAGTTCTGACGACTTAATCCATCTGACATACAGTTACGATGACAATGGGCGGTTCAGCCGGGTCCACCGCGATGCCCTGGACGACATCACCTATTACGACACCCTGTACTACAATGCCAAGGATCAGATAGATTCTGACCTTACCTATCAGTATTTCAATGACGACGATGCGTACAGGCTCGTGTCCAAGTGCTGCTACGGCTACGACGACAACGGCAACGTTGTCTGGCGCGACAACTACAACTTGCTTGGCGGCACTGAGCTCCAGCAGAGTGCACATATTGTATATACCTACGATGATGCCAACCACATGATCAAGCAGGCGCAGTACTGGGCGTTCGACCTCAACAATCCCTTTACCGTCATAGAGTACACCTACAACGAGGACGGACAACTCACCGTAGCCTCCGAGCGGTATGCCGACTTCGCAACCCCCACATTGCTTAAGGAGGGGTGCAGGGTAGAGTACGATTATGACCAGAAGGGACAGATGGTGCGGTCGTACAACTACAGCATCGAAAACGGCGAAGCCAGCCTCACCACTTCCAACGAGTACGACTACGACGAGTTGGGCAATGTGGTGGAACACCGTGTGGTCTTGGGCAGCAGTGTCACTGCCAAGAACGTCTACCGCTACGATGCCAGCGTGCCTGCATCTGAGGTGCTCTACCCCGTGTCGCACGAGTATAACATAGGGCTTACATTTGGTCTCAACAGCAAGCTCGTAGAGGAGGATGTCTATGCTGATGACAACAACGACGACGTGGTGCAGGCAGTGTACGTTTACACCAACACCTATTCTTACGAAACGTGTGGCCCTTCCGGCATTCAGCAGGTAACAACCCCTGCGGTCTGGGTGGATGCCAATGCCAAGGTGCTCCGTCTCGTCAACGGCGGCAGCTGCGATGTCCGCGTGTACGGCCAGGGCGGCACACTTGTGCTTTCGCTCCGTGCAAAAGGTTCCGCAGACCTGTCCACACTGCCTGCCGGTATCTATTTTGCCAAGGTTAAGGATGCCAGCGGTGTCGCTTACTACCAAAAGTTCTTGATCCGCTAATCGTTAAAGTCTCGCTTGCGGCGGATAGTTGTTGTATCCGCCTCCAACCATATTTCTACGGTGCAGACTCTCTGTCTGCACCGGTTTTTTGGTATGCCAGGTGTAAAGTTTTTAGTAATATTGGGCGTACAGAAGTACAGGCGGCGACTGCCATTGGTCAACTATTGGATGACAAGCGACCTTCACAGCCCCTCAAAATCATGCACTCATGCAAGTCCACGTCTATCACCCCGATGCCGGGAATCTCAAGGCCGTGCTTTACCGCCCCGTCACATCCCGACCAAAAACGTGCCTGCGAACGGCGTGTGTTTTCCCGCCTTTCTGATGAAACTCGCATCGATGATGATGGCATTGCGTCCCATTTGCGTAAAATTGAATCTTCTTGTTATGGACATAAAAGAAAAAGTATTGTCTAATATTGCTGTCCGCTAAAACTTTTTTTACTAAAAAATATTTTGATTTTTGTATTTTTTTATTTAACTTTGCCACAATTTATAATTATAAAGAAGTTTTTTATTTTTAAATCACACGAATATGAAAAAGAGTTTACTACTTGCAGTATCATTGCTTTTCAGTTTGACTACTATTTTTGCGCAAAGTGTTACTGTTCCTGAACCAGAGTTTGCAGATCAAACTTATTTATTAACTTCCGACACCACTTACAATTTATTACCACGAGAGACAGGTGTCATAAAAACGAAAGCTGGCGCTTCGTTGTATCTGACAGGTATTGGTAAAGTGAAAACGCGTCTTACGCTTACGGGAAAATCGTCTAATATTTCCATACCTACAGGGCAAGTGCGTCTAATTATAAAGGCTACCAACAACGATACTGATCCCTCTTCATTTATCAACATTTTTCCTTTTGAAATTAAAGGGAAAGAGCGCAGAGTACAACTCGCTGAAGCAGGTACTTTATCTGCTTCGAAATCTAACTCGTTGGGACAAATTGACTTTAAGGCAAAAAAGTACGGAGAGAGTTCTTACTACATTGTAATAGACAATTTACAACCAGGAGAATACGGAATCAACTTAGGCGACCCGGATAAACTGAATGAAAAAAATGACATGAAAGTTACAACATTCAATGTGAAATAAATATTGTTTTATATTGCTGTCCGATAAAACTTTTATTGATTTATAAAATTAGGGCTGACACTTCTCGCGAGGTATCAGCCCTTTCGTACTCCTCGTGGCAGAAAGGTGCTGTCGAGAACGCAAATAAACTCATCGGAAGGTACATACCCCAAAAGGTGAACTTAAACTATTTCTCAGACCGAAAAATAATGTAAATACAAAAGAAAATAAACAGAAGACAAAGAGAAAAATTAAATTTTGATACCCATAAATACAAATTCTTCGAAAACTTTCCATAAATTTGCATTTGCTGTTGGACTCTACCTGTAGGGTGATCCGGCTTGTCGCAACATATAAAAAACGGGAAATGATGGCGTGATGTTGCGATTATTTCGTAAATTTGCACGCGTGAAAATCACAAGCGGGTTGAAAAGATTTATCCGGATGACTAACTGACGAGCCTTATATGACGGAAAATACAAATGTTGGCGCGGACTCCTGCGGGGAGAGCGCGGTGCTGCGGACCGAGGGACTGGTGAAACGCTACGGCAAGCGAACGGTGGTGAACGACGTATCCATCAACGTGCGGCAGGGCGAGATAGTGGGACTGCTCGGCCCCAACGGGGCTGGCAAGACGACATCTTTCTACATGACGACAGGCCTGGTGGTGCCAAACGCAGGGCGCATCTTCCTCAACGACCACGACATAACCGGGTACCCTGTCTACAAGAGGGCGCGGGCCGGAATAGGATACCTGCCGCAGGAGGCCAGCGTGTTCCGGAAACTGAGCGTCGAGGACAACATCATGGCGGTGCTCGAGATGACCGGCAAGCCAAGGAAATACCAGGTTGAGAAACTCGAGACGCTGATACGCGAGTTCCGGCTCGAGAAGGTGCGCAGGAACAGCGGCGACCGCCTCTCCGGAGGCGAGCGGCGGAGGACGGAGATAGCGAGATGCCTCGCCATCGACCCGAAGTTCATCATGCTCGACGAGCCGTTCGCCGGCGTTGACCCAATAGCAGTGGAGGACATACAGCACATCGTGTGGCAACTGAAATACCGCAACATCGGCATACTCATCACCGACCACAACGTGCAGGAGACGCTCTCAATCACCGACCGCGCATACCTGCTCTTCGAGGGGCGCATACTCTTCCAGGGAACGCCGGAGCAGCTCGCAGGGAACAGCATCGTGCGCAAGAACTATCTCGGCAGCTCGTTTGTGCTGCGGCAGAAGGACTTCCAGAAAATCGACGAGGAGAAGCGCCAGAGGATGGAGGAGGAGTGACAGCGCAATACGGTTCGCGCCTGGAGGCGATGCAAATACGGCGTGTTTGGTCACCAAACACGGCGAGTTTGCGATGCAATTACGGCGAGTTTGCTTTGCAATTACGGCGAGTTTGCTTTGCAATCACGGCGAGTTTGCGATGCCGCCAGTATGATAATGCACGCCCTGTGGGGCATAACAGGATATTGTCTAACTAAAAAATAACTATTATGAAGAAAAAAATCACCATTTTATCACTTTCCCTGCTGTTCCTGCTTGCGGCGATGCCGGCGGGGGCAACGGTGCGCTATGTAAAGGCCGGGGCATCGGGCGACGGCTCGTCATGGGCGTCGGCAATGGGCAGTTTGCAGACGGCCATCAACGAGTCGGCGGCAGGCGACGAGGTGTGGGTCGCCGAGGGGACATACACCCCCGAGGAACTCATCAAGAGCAGCAAGCCACTGTCGCGCGCCTTCATGCTGAAGGACGGGGTGTCCATCTACGGCGGGTTTGAGGGAACGGAAACATCGAAGGAAGAGCGGGCGCAGCTGGACGGCGGGAAACCGTATGTGTTCCTCCACGAGACGATACTCAGCGCCGACGACGACGTGCCGGACACATGGGTGCGTGAGTTCCAGGACGGGTCGACATACCGCTATGCGTGGCGCGTGGAGGGCAGCATCATCCCGGGTACGGCAAAAAACTACAACCATGTGCTCTACGCCGCAGCCGGGATAACACAGCCGACGGAGATAAACGGGCTGACGCTCAAGGGCGCCCACGCCAGCGACTACAGGTCGAAGGCGGCGGGAGGCGCGCTCTATGCCAAGGGCAACGTCACGCTTAGGCGATGCAAGGTGGTGGAGAACTCGGCGTGGTTCAAGAACGAGTCAACGGCAAGCAGCGACACCAACGGCGGCGCGGTATATCTCGATGGCACGGGCGGCGCAACGATAGAGCAGTGCCTCTTCGCGCGCAACTATTCCCACTCGAGCTACGGCCGTGGCATCGGCGGGGCCGTATATGCGAAGAACACCACTATCAGCGAGTGCGAGTTCGAGGACTGCGTTGCCCTCGACATGGGCGGAGCCGTGTATAATGCCGGCGGGACGGTCAGCGACTGCACGTTCACAGCCTGCTATGGCGGCTCCGGCGGCGCAATATACAATGACGGGACTGCCAAGCACAACGTGATATACGAGTGCCGGGGACTGCTCGGCGGAGGCATATACAACTGTTCTTCGGCGGCTTACAACATCGTGGCAGACTGCTATGCCGACATGATCGAGATGGGCGAGGACAACGGCGGGAAAGGCGGCGGCGTTTACAACGAGCGCGGCGACCTGCTCGGCTCGGTGGTGTTCAACAACACATCGTTCGCCGGCGGCGGAGTGTTCGTGAAGGGCGGGCGCGTCATCAACTGCACCGTGCAGAACAACATGCTGCGCAAGGATAGCGACGAGGTGAACATCGGATTTGAGAACAAGCAGACGGGAGAGCCCAGCGTGCTCAACACTATAGGAAACCCGAACGCAGGCATGGCGAACTTCAATGCCCCGACGGCGTTCGCCGGGGTGGCGAAAAACGCGGCGGACAGCGCGGCGGTGAAGGAGGCAGACTGGTCGCTGGCCGCAGGAAGTGAGTTCATCGACGCGGGAACGCCCACCGAGGGCATCAACGAGGAGACCGACATTGCCGGCAACCCGCGCGTGGCAGGCAATGCGATAGACCGTGGCGCATACGAGAGCGCTGCCGAAATGCTGCCGAACATCACGCTGACATACGCCGAGGCCGGAAAGTACGTCACCGTGGGAACGGGAGGAAGCAACGGCGTGAAATTCAGCATTGACTGGGGCGACGGGCAACCCGTGGAGTACAGCAAGGCAGCATACATCAGTCACACCACGCTGGGCAAGGTGGTGAAAATCTACGGCGACAACCTCCTCATACTCGCGGCAACCAACCAGGAAATTGAGGCGGTCGACATAACCAAATCGCCGTCGCTTGGCCGCGTGCAGGTTGGCGGGAACATGATAACCGCGCTCGATGTCTCGAACAACCCTAACCTCACGGGCATCTACTGCGAGAAGAACAAGCTGAAGAGCATTGACGTGACACACTGCAACCGGCTGAAAGTGCTGAACTGCAGCGAGAACGAGATAGAAGGGACGCTGGACTGCAGTGGACTGGAGAATCTGTATGAGGTGAACTGCTCCGACAACAAGATAGCGGAGCTGCGGCTGCCAAAGCACGAAAAGCTCGGAGAGGTGTTCTGCTCGAACAACAAACTCACCGCACTCGACGTGACGGGACTCACCGGACTGCTTGAACTGGTGTGCGCGGAGAACGAAATCAAGTCGCTGAACCTGAATGACAACGCCGAGATAACCGAAATAAGCGCCTACACCAACCAGATTGACGAGATTGACGTGACACGGTGTGCCAAACTTGAGACACTGAGCCTGTCGGAGAACAACCTGTCATCGATAGACCTGCGGAATAACACGTTGCTCACCGGACTATATATCCAGGGCAACAACATTTCGGAACTCGACATCACGAAATGCCCGGGGATAAAGTGGCTAAACGCGGACAACAACAAACTTACGGAAATCAACACGTCGCAACAGGCTGACCTGTCAATACTCAACGCTTGCAACAACATGATCAGGGAGGTTGACCTGTCGAACAACGGCAAGCTGCTGCAGGTGAAGCTCGGGGGGAACAACCTCTCGGCGATAGACGTGTCGAACATCGCAAACCTCTCGTGGCTGAAAGTGGACGGCAACAACATTGGCACGCTCGACCTGAAGCACAACGCATACCTATACTGGCTGGAATGCGGCGACAACAAACTGACCGGGCTTGACCTTACCGGAAACAAATACTTGCAGCGCCTCGAGGCCGGGGGGAACATGATTTCCACAATGGCAATCCCATCCAAGAGCAACCTTGAGGGTGTGCTGATACAGGGCAACCAACTGACGGCGGATGGCATCAACGCCATAATAGAATCGCTGAAGGACGTGAGCAACGTGGAAATAAACGTGAACAACGAAACATGGGCAAGGCTGCTGAACATCAGCGGGATGCCCGGCACGGCTGACGCCGACATCGAAAAGGCCACGGCAAAGGGGTGGATCGTGACGGCGGAAGAGCCAGTCGGCATAGACACCGCCACGCAGGCTTCAGACGGTTACGGGATGTGTTTCTTCTCAATCGACGGACACGCGCTCGGCACAAAGCGACCGACGGCGAGGGGCATTTACATCGTTAAGGAAATGAACGGCAACAGAGTCTCGGCAGTGCGCAAGTTCATCGTCAGGTGACAGCATGCCGCGCGTCCCGTCAACTGCCATGAGGCAGCGAGGCGCCCGACAGTGCCCGACGGCAATCAATGAGAAGTCCCCGGAAACCGAGTGAGGAATTTCCGGGGGCTTCACTTTCCGCTGCGCCAGCAGTCGCCAGCGCCGCAAGGTTAACCCCCAATCTCTCGTTACAACACTGTTTTCCCATTCCGTCCCGGCAGTCCCGTTCCACGTCTGCTTGCAGCCGCAATCAGTTCGGGTTTCAATGACCGATTTTGGTTCAAATCTTAACTACCGATTATGCCCGCAAAAGATTCAACAAACCTGTATCTTTCAGATAACCAATAAAATAAAAATGAACAAAGAAGGAATGGGTTACGACTTGGAAACGAGCGAGTTTCTTCCCCTTTCTTTATTCTGCAATGCGCCAAAGAACA
>ERZ1673752.2168-NODE-2168-length-23151-cov-15.341228_pt1 | contig 23151 bp, 19 predicted proteins | sample MGYA00580195_ERZ1673752 | MGnify/ENA primary metagenome ERZ1673752 (study PRJEB41218, sample SAMN15661744) | gut metagenome | host: Homo sapiens | place: Canada: London | collected 2015-08-20/2019-03-30 | study: EMG produced TPA metagenomics assembly of...
GGTTGTTGTGTGGCGATTTTTTATTGCCAAATCCAGCACCGCACCTTGAAAACCGAAAGACCGTCTGCATGGGATACCCAGCGATGACCCCGCAAGGGCAGCACTGACGACTGCGCCAACAGGCGAAGCAAGGAGGAAGTGCTGGCGCAGTGCTCCAATTTTTGCAAGCAAGCGAACAGCGCGCCGTAAAAATTGGCTAAGCACAAGAGGAGAGCTGGAAAACGCCGCCGGAAGGGGGCGGGAAATCCATGCAGGGAGAACGGCACACTCAGTATCAACCTTATGCGTTACGGCTCACCTCATGTGGACAATTTGTCTACATGAGGTAAACTGTCGCAGCCTAATTCAATGCGTTCAAACTGAGCACAAGCAGGCTGTGCAAACCTTGCACAGAAACGCCCCTGATTCGGGCAAATGTGCAAACGGTGTGCAGAAAGTGTGCAGCCGCTTTCCCACATAAAGAAAGAACGCCAAATCTTACGATTTGACGTTCAATATCTGGTGCACCTCGCGCACTCATATCCGAACTTTTCTCTGCTTTTACGGCTTCCCCGAAAGCGACCGTTTCCGTACCTTCCTTATAGTTAAAGGTAATAAGTACCTTATCATCGTAGAGATAGATGGCATTGATGAAGGTATCCACCAGTGCCTGCCGCTGCTCCGGCTGGGTCATATCCAGCTTGCGGAAGCGAAGCAGCCATCGCAATCCAACTTTTTCAATCGTTTGCAACATCGTTGGATTGCATATCGCAAAATATGCCGGTTAGAACAGTATTCCAAACCTGCCCTTGCGATTGAACCGGACGAACTCTTCTTTCATCTTTGGCTTAGCCAGCCGTTCCTCTGCAATGCGGGCTTGCAGTTCCTTCCTCTGCTCTTCCAGAGCTTCCAACCGCTCCTTGGTGGAACTGGTCAGGATACCGGCCTGAATCGCATTGAGCATATTCTGGATACCCGATTCCGCATCGAACGGTGGAACGTGCATCTCAAGCAATGTTTCGTATAATTGATACACCACATTTTGCGTAAGATTGCAAGATAAATCTTATTTCTGACAGAAAGAGCCGAACCCGTGCAACGAGTCCGGCCCTTTCTGTGCTTTGGTTGGATCTTAAGCAAAGTTATGGTAAATGAAGAAGTTGGCTTTGGGAGTTTACAGCAGGCTCAGTGCTTCCTCGTCTGCCACAAGGATGCAGTCCGGATGCAGCTGCAGGATGCTGCCGGGGCAGGCAGGGGTCACAGGGCCGGTCACGGCGTCCTTGACGGCCTGTGCCTTGGCTTTACCGTTGGCTACCACCAGCACCTTGCGTGCCTGCATGATGGTCTTGATGCCCATGGTGTATGCCTGTTTGGGGACAAGGGCCTCGTTGCCGTCAAAGAAGCGCTTGTTGGCTTCGATGGTAGTGGGCGCAAGGTCGATGCAGTGGGTCTCCAGCTCAAAGGCTTCGCCCGGCTCATTGAAGCCGATATGACCATTGGGGCCGATGCCCAGCAGCTGCAGGTCGATGCCGCCCAGCTTGTGGATGATACCGTTGTAACGGGCACACTCGGCGGCGGTGTCCAGATTGGTGCCGTCCGGCAGGTTGGTCTTGGCCGGGTCGATATTCACCTTGCTGAACAGGTTCTCATTCATGAAATACCAGTAGCTCTGGGGGTGCTCCTTGGGCAGGCCGCGGTACTCATCCAGATTGACAGTAGTGACCTCGGAGAAATCCAAATCGCCTTTGTTGTACCAGTCCACCAGTTGGGCATAAGTGCCCACCGGGGTGCCGCCGGTGGCAAGGCCCAGTACACAGTCCGGCTTCATGATGACCTGTGCGGAGATGATGTTGGCCGCTTTGCGGGACATATCCTGATAATCTTTTGCGCGGATGATCTTCATAATAATACTCCTTTTATAGTACCGTTACGCCTGCGTTCCGGCAGGCCTGTAAAAATTCTACGGGCAGCTTTCCGTCCGAGATCACAATATCAATATCGGACAGCTCGCAGATGTGGAATGTACTTTTCAGTCCGATCTTGGAGGAATCCAGCAGCACGGCTTTCTGCTCACAGCGGCGGAGCACGGTCTGCTTGAGCCGTGCTTCATCCTCCACGCCGCAGGTAAAACCGGTTTCCGGGCTGTAACTAGTCACGCCCAGCAGCAGCAGATCAAAGTTGATGCCCTCCATCGTCTGGATGCTCTGTGCACCGCAGACGCTCATGCTGAACCGGTTCAGCATGCCGCCCGGCAGGGACACATGGGGCTTTTCCAGCTTTGCCAGCTCCATGGCGCAGCTCAGGCCGCTGGTGTAGATAAGCATGGGCTGATCCGGGATGCACCGGGCCACTGCTGTGGCGGTGCTGCCGGAATCCAGAAACAGGGTGGTGTTGGGGCGCAGCAGAGCAGCGGCTTTTTCGGCAATGATCTGCTTTGCTTCGGCATTGCGGGCGGCACGGCGGCTCAGCAGGTCGTCTGTGCCTACCACCTGCTCCACCGACTTGACACCGCCATGCACCCGCACCACACGGCGGGCTTCATCCAGTGCTTTCAGGTCGGTGCGCAGGGTCATTTCCGAAACGGAAGGGAAAGCTTCCTTGAGCTGGGCAAAGCTAATGCTGCCTTTGCGGTTCACCAGCTCCACGATCTGATTGCGGCGTTGTTCCATGGGGGATTCCTCCTGTCTGCGTTTGTCCTGTCCCATGGCACGTTCCGCTTAGTCCTCCGGGTTGAAGTTTGCCAGCAGATATTCCTCTGCTTCCGGGCACCACAGGCCGTTGTGGGCATCCACGATGTCAGCCAGTGCGGTATAGCGGGGGTCGTTGTCCTGTTCGCCCTTGGCACGCAGATCGGTCAGGGCGATGAGGGGCATGGTCAGGTGGGTGTAGATCAGCTTTTTGCCGCCGGGGATCTTGGGCAGGTTCAGGGTGGTCTCGGCAGCGGCGTTCAGACCGCCGATGTGGGTGACCATCACAGCCGGATCGATGCGCTTAGCGGCGGTCAGTTCCAGCGACTCGATCATGTCGGCGGTATTACCGCCGGTGGTGCCCATGACATGGGTAGAATTGTAGTGCACATCGTAGAAGTTCATCTTGGCGCTGAACTGCTTGTCGGTGGGGCCTGCAAAGAAGTTCAGGCAGCCGTCACGACCCAGCACAGCACTGGACAGCTCCACCACCGGCGCGATGGGGGCGTAGCAGAACACATCATCAAAGCCGGTACCGCCGGTCAGCTCCCGCAGCTCGGCAGCGGGGTCTGCCATGTTGGCGGTATTGACGAAGTACAGGTCGATGCCGTCCTTCTCCTTGACCTCCTTCGGGGGGAAGAGGGACTCTGCACGGGCCAGACGATCCTCGTTGATATCGGTGACCACCACCATGCCGGGGCGCACATCACGGTGCAGTGCGTAGGTCAGAGCACCCAGACCCATGGGGCCTGCACCGGCCAGAATCGCCAGCTTGCCACCCTTCTTGATGCCCATATCGTGATGGTACACACCCATCTTGGTGTGGTAGGCGGCGTTGAAAGCACCGATGGAGCAGCTCATAGGCTCGGCCAGAGAAGCCTCGTAGTAAGCACGGCCCTTGTACTCCAGCAGGCAGCCCAGTTCCATGACCTCGGCAGGGATGATGCAGTAGGTGGCGTCGCCGCCGAAGAACTCGTAGGAGTAGCCGGGGCTCCACATGGTGCCCTTGTAGTTCAGGGCGGGCTGCAGGGTGAACTTCATGCCGGGCTTGAACTTGTCCTGATGCGCCTTGCCCACCTTGACGATATCACCGGCGAACTCGTGACCCATGATGGCGGGGTGCTCGGCTACATCCGGATGCACACGCTTGTGACCAGTGCCGAGGATGGCACACTTGTAAGTAGACATGCAGATGCTATCGGAAACGACCTTGACCAAGATCTCATCGTCCTTGATCTCCGGCAGTTCAAAAGTATCCAGACGCAGATCGTTGGCGGCGTGCAGACGAACAGCTTTGACTTTCATAATGAAACTCTCCTTTTATTATAACAGTTACCGTTGTGTTTTCAAGAAGTTTTACAGATGCTGGAAGGTGACCAGCGGCAGCAGTTCTTCGATCTGGCTGCGCTCTGCGGCCTGTGTGCCGCTGCACATCACATTGGCGGCTCCTGTGGCGATGGACAAGCGAACGGTGTTTTCTTCGCTGAGCCCTTCCGCTTCGGCGTAGGCGAGAGCGGCGACCACGCTGTCGCCGGCACCCACCGTGCTGCCCACTTTGACCTTCAGTGCCGGAGCGTAGATCACGCTGTCCTTGCGGAGATACAGCGCACCCCGACCGCCCATGGACACTACCACATGTTCGATGCCCCTGCGGATGAGCGCCTGACCGGCATCGGCCAGTTCATCCAGCGTTTTCAGCTCCCGGCCCATCATGCGGGAAAGCTCGTCGTTGTTGGGTTTGACCAGATAGGGAGCAGCCTTCAGCCCCTCTGCCAGCAGCTCGCCGTCTGCATCCAGAAAGACCTTTGCCCCTGCCTTTTTGCAGGATTCCACCCATGTGTAGTAGGTGTCCTTGGGGGCACCCTTCGGCAGGCTGCCTGCCAGCACCACGATATCCCCCCGCTTCAGTTCCTTCAGCAGGTCGTACAGCAGAGCGGTCAGCTCCGGGGCATCCACCTCGATGCCCGGCTCGTTGATGTCGGTGTTGGTGTGGTTTTCCGGGTCGATGACCTTCAGGTTCGTGCGGGTCTCGCCGGGCACGAAACGGAAGTTGTGTGCAAGCCCTTCACCGTCCAATGCGTCCTGAATGGCTTTGCCGCTGTTACCGGCCAGAATGCCGATAGCCTTGCTGGTCCCACCCAGCTTTGCGATCACCTTGCTGACGTTGATGCCCTTGCCACCGGGATCGGTACGCATCTTGGTGATCCGGTTTACGGTGTCCAGCGCAAGGTTCGGGATCTCAACGGTCTTGTCCAGCGCCGGATTCAATGTTACGGTGTAGATCATGGGAACAACAGCCTCCTTCACGATTGTTGTTATGAAACTCGAAACTGTTGAAACGAAAGCTCTGGCATTATAATACCAACAGTTCTTGCCCCTGTCAAGCTGTTGTTTCAACAAATTGCACCGCGCGTTTTTGGTGCTTTTCGCCAACTTTCTGGGATACATGATTTTTAGTTCAAAAGTTCTCTAATAGGTATCTTGTTATAATAACAAAAAAGCTCCCGGCTCTGCCCAAAAAGGCAAAAGCCGGGAGTGCGTTTTCAATTCATTTTGTGTGCGGCGGTTTGCAGTCCGCAAAAAAGGTGCGGTCAAAGCCCTGTTCCAACAGGTCTGCAGCTTCCTGCTGTTGGCCGGTGCGCAGTGCCTCCATCAGCCGGGGCGTTTCGATCAGCTGCCCGCTGACATTCTGCATGACCTCCACCGGGACGCCGTTCCCGTCGTCCGGAGCCAGCAGCACCAGTGCCCCCAGCACGATGCGCCCCGGCTCATAGACCGGCGGCTGTGCCTGCAGATAGCCTAAGCGGCAGTCCTTTACCGCACTTGTCCTGCAATGGAGCAGCAGGGCATACAGGGGTTTGATGTAGGTATCGCCCAGCGTTTCACGGCGGCGAAGCTGCTGTTCCACCAGCCGGGCGTCCGCTTCCTGCGGGCAGAACAGCTGCGCCGCTGCATGGATGAGGGCAGCGCGGCTGCCGGGAGCCTTGACGGGCTGGATGGTCAGATGTTCCAGCAGCCCGGTCATGGACCGGGTCAGGCGCGCATAATACTGCAACTTGGAGCCTGCGTGCGGTGCATCCTGCACAGGCTGCACCGCCGGTTCCGGTTCTGCGCGGTTCTGGCTGTACCGCGTGATAGCGTCCTTCAGCACGGCGCGATCCGGTTCCAGCAGGGAAGGGCTGATGCACACCGCCGGGTAATCCAGTTCCAGCGGCACGGTGGAGATAATGAAGTCGATTTTTCTCCGGCACAGGTCGGCGGCGTTCAGCTCCCGCACCGAGCAGCACCCCTCCACCTGCAAAGAGGGAAACTCGTTTCCCAGCCGGGAAGCCAGAAAGCGGCTGGAGCCCATGCCCAGCGGACAGGCCACTACCACCCGCAGCCGCAGCCGGAACATGGCATTCTGTTCCAGCACTGCGCCAAAGTGCATAGCAAGGTAGGCCGCTTCATCGTCTGAAATGGCGGGCAAAACGAATTGCTGCTGCACCGCATCACAGGCGGCGCGGGTGGCTTTCCACAGGCCGGGGTAGGCGGTGCGGATGGTGTCCAGCTGGGGGTTTTCGGTACGAATGTTCTGCTCCACCCGCAGCAGCATGGGGCGCAGGTGGCAGTACAGGTCATCCCGCAGGGAGGTGTAACCGGAAAGGTCTGTGTGCAGCGCCTTTTCCATTTCCCGGATAAGGGCGGCTTCCAGATTCCGCAACTCCATCTCCTGTGCGCTGCCCCAAGGGTCCTCTGCGCCCAGATAGGCGGAGAGATACAGTTCCAGATACTGCGCTTCCTCAGGCGGCAGGGTCAGCCCGAAGGCGCGGTTCAGCGCCGCCACCAGCCGGGCAGCATGATTGCCCGCCGGGCGCAGCCCTCTGGGGGCACTGCCCTTGTCGCCGCCCTGCCGCAGCTGCTGAATGGTCAGGGTGCAATGGATAGCCAGCGCCAGAAAGCCTGCATCCGGCAGATGGAGCTGCTCTTCCTGTTCAAACTGCTGCAAAACCGCCCAGACCTTTTCGGCCGTTTTTGTATCCAGCAGGGTCGAGAAGATCTCGTTTTCCGGCATCCGTCCGCAGAGCACCTCTGCCAGTTCCTTTTCCGGCATACTGCTGCGCAGCAGGGCAGACACCACCCTCCGGTAGGAAGAAGCATCCCCCTGCAGCCAGACCCCCACGCCGGGGCGGCGGAACATCTCCACCCGGTAGGGGTGTAGCTTGGTCTCAAGTTCATCCAAGTCCGCAGACAGCGTGCTTTCCGAAACGCCAAGCGCCCGTGCCAGTACCGCTGTTTTGCAGGGCTCCTGCTCGCTGAGCAGCCTTGTCAAAAGCTGCTGCCGCCGCTCTGCGCGGGAAAGTTCTTTCCTGTCGCCGCTGTTCAGCTGGGTGCGCAGTGCGTCTCGCCGCTCCGGCGCTTCATCCAGCAGCAGACCCTTGCCGGGATTCCGCACAAAATGCGCCCCGGCAGCCTGCATCCACTGCTCCACAGCGGGCAGCTCCCGCAGCACGGTGCGGCGGCTGACCCCGATGCTTTCAGCCAGCGCCGCCGCCGTCACCCAGCCCTGCGGAAGGCTGAGCAGCTGCTCGATCAGCTTCCGTGCATTTGCCGACAGTTCCTCACGATACACCGCGCCCATGTTGCTTCTCTCCTTTTCCCAAAAGTTACCCATTGCTTCTATTGTAACATAGTGCCACCCCGTCTGCCAGTCCCCAACGCAGAAAAGAAGTTGTGTGTTTTTTGTCACCATTGCCCGGTGACAAAAGCTTCCTTGTTCCCGTCTTGTATCCCGGCGCATCAGCAAATATGCACAAATCACCCGCACATCCATTGGAAATGTTGCCGTATCAGCCCACTGGTGTCACCATCCTCCGGTGACAATCCCACCGCTTGTCACCATTGAAATCCGGCGCAGTATCGGCTAGAATAGTGCCAGAACGAAACGAAAGCTCCTCCGAACAACCGTCCGCAGGCCGCAGCTCCCATGCCACAGGAGCTGCACCGCCTGCCTTTCAAGTGAAAAAGGAGAGCTACAAATGAAAAACGCTGTTTCCCGCTTTGGCAAGTTCCTCAGCGGCATGGTCATGCCGAATATCGGCGCATTCATCGCGTGGGGCTTCCTCACTGCTCTGTTCATTGAAGCAGGCTGGTTCCCCAACGAAAAGCTGGCCAGCATGGTCTCCCCGATGCTGACCTACCTGCTGCCCATCCTCATTGCAGGGCAGGGCGGCAAAATGATTGCAGGCGACCGCGGCCGTGTCATCGCCGCCATCGCCGTTGTGGGCTGCATCTGCGGCTCGGACTACACCATGCTGATGGGCGCCATGGTCATGGGCCCTCTGGCCGGCTGGGTCATCAAGCAGTTCGACAAGAAGGTGGAAGGCCATATCCCCGCCGGTTTCGAGATGCTGATCAACAACTTCTCCATCGGCATTCTGGGTATGCTGCTGGCCATCCTTGGCTACTACGTCATCGGCCCGTTCATGACCGCCATCCTCACCGTGCTGACCGCCGGTGTGGACTTCCTTGTGGCGCACAGCCTGCTGCCGCTGGTGTCCATCTTTATTGAGCCTGCCAAGGTATTGTTCCTGAACAACGCTATCAACCACGGCATCTTCAGCCCCATCGGTGCAAGCCAGGCTGCTGAGACCGGCCGCTCCATCATGTATATGCTGGAAGCCAACCCCGGTCCCGGTCTTGGTGTCCTGCTGGCCTACTGCTTCTTCTGCAAGGACGACACCACCCGCCAGTCCGCTCCCGGTGCTGTGATCATCCACCTGCTGGGCGGCATCCACGAGATCTACTTCCCCTACATCCTGATGAACCCCGTGATCATCATCGCCCCCATCGTGGGCAACTTCTGTGCCATCCTGTTCTACTCTATGACCGGTGCAGGTCTGTCCGGTCCTGCTTCTCCTGGTTCCATCATCGCCTACATGGCAATGGCTCCCCGGGATTCCATTCTCACCGTTCTGCTGGGCGTTGTCATCGCCGGTGCTGTTTCCTTTGTCCTTTCCTCGGTCATTCTGAAAGCAACCTCCGGTCACACCAAGAGCCTGACCGACGCCCAGAACGAAATGAAGGAGATGAAGGCACAGGCTAAGGGCGAGATTCCTGAGCCTACTGCCGTGAATGTCGGCCAGATCCGCAAGATCGTCTTTGCCTGCGATGCCGGTATGGGTTCCAGCGCCATGGGTGCTACCAAGTTCCACAACCGCATTAAGGCGGAGCGCCCCGACCTGACCGTGACCAACTCCAGCGTGGACACCATCCCCGCTGACGCGGACGTGGTGGTCTGCCAGCGCGTTCTGGCTGACCGCGCCGCCAAGTGCGCCCCGCAGGCACAGCTTGTTACATTGGATAACTTCCTTGCAGATCCGCATCTGGACGCATTGTACAACGCACTGACCTCCACTACCCCGGCACTGGATGCCAAGGCCGAAGCTGCCGCCAATGAGGAGATCGTATCCGACCTGCGCAATGCAGCCGTAGCCCCTCTGGCGGCTGCCGTGACCGAGGCTTCCAAAGCCAACGATTCCGTGATGAAGATCCAGGCGGAGGACATCCAGCTGGGTCTGCCCTCCGTCACCAAGGAGGAGGCCATCCGTGCTGCCGGTGCGCTGCTGGCAAAGCGCGGCTATGTGGATGACAGTTATGCCGACGCCATGGTGGAGCGCGAAAAGCTGGTGAGCACCTACATGGGCATGGGCGTAGCCATTCCCCACGGCACCAGCCAGAAGAAGGGCACCGTTAAAAAGTCCGGCGTTGTCCTGCTGCAATATCCGCAGGGCGTGGACTTCGGCGATGAAAAAGCCTACCTCGTGTTCGGCATTGCCGGTGTCGGCAACGACCATCTCGACCTGCTGGGCAATGTCTGCGAGATCCTTGAAGACGAGGATGCGTTGGAACAGCTCAAGACCACTTCCGATATGAACTATGTGCTGGAGCACTTACAATAACGATTCCAAAAAGGAGAGATTTTTATGAAGAGCATCGATATCACCATTCAGGACAAAGAAGGTCTGCACGCCCGTCCCGCCGGTATCCTGAGCAAAGCTGCCAAAGGCTTTGAGAGCAAAGTCACTATGACTAAGAACGGCAAAGTCGCCGACATGAAGAAGATCTTTGCCGTAATGGGTCTGGCCGTGAAGTGCGGCGAGACCGTGACCATCGCCGCCGATGGCCCGGACGAGGATGCCGCCATCGAAGAATTGACCAAGCTGTGCAAGGACGCATGACTTCTCCCTCCGTCTATGACCCTTCTGCATAAATACTGCTGACGCAAAACCGCTCCGGGCAGAACGCTCGGAGCGGTTTTGCTGTCAGTACCCAGCCATCCTTGCCTGCTGGAACAGCGAGGAAGGCCAGCGGTCACTTGTCGGGGCAACGCCCCTCCATCTTGCTAACGCAAGATCGTTCGGTCGCTCAAAAGCCCCACTGGGGCTTTTGTTGCTGCGCAAACGCGGTCCCACCCCAAACCCTGCTCATCATTCGTGCCTTGCGGCATGAATGGAACGGCGTGTCGTGCTTTACATAACCTCACCGAGGAGTTATCGAACAGACAGGAGGTACAATGACCAAAACGAATCCGCAAGCAGATTGCAGAGCGGAAGAATGTCAGCGAATCCTACGTTACCCGTTCTGAAAAGTTCATGCGCGGCGTAGAGATCATGGAACAGATGGTGCCCGGTATGCAGGAGAAAATCCTGTCCGGGCAATTCAAAGTCCGTGATGCTGATATTCACCGCCTTGCCAAAGCAGCCTATGTGAACCGTGAACAGATCGTGCATGAGATTCTGCACCCGGAAGATCGTTCGGCTCCGCAGTCGAGCTACTCACACTACTCTGGAATCAACTACTCAGCGCTGGAAGTCGCTGTCCGGCGGATTCAGCAGGACTTTGATTTTTTGATGAGATACTTGCCTAAGCTACCGGACGATTCCTACGCCAAAACTGAAACGCTAAAAATCCTCAAGCAGCACAAGGCGTATATGGCACAGTTTGAAGAAATGCTGAACGAGAAAGAAATCGCATAACGACAGGCACTTGTAAGTCATCAACGAGCCACCAGCCGCAAGAGCAGGGCGGAAAGCATCCGCGCCCTTGCGCCTGATAAAAATTGGAACTTTGATTTTCTCGCCCGACTTTGCCACGGTGGGACGATCAAAGGAGCGTGCGTTTGAACAAAAAGAAAAAGTCCACAAACACTTCCCCTTATCCCGATGAAGTCATCGACCATCTGGCACGAGCATTCTACCCGGCCATCCTTGCCTGCTGGAACAGCGAGGAAGGCCAGCGGTCACTTGTCGGGGCGAGGCCCCTCCATCTTGCTAACGCAAGACCGTTCGGTCGCTTAAAAGCCCCACTGGGGCTTTTGTTGCTGCGCAAACGCGAGCTTGCCTTGGCAGGCAGAGCAGGCTCATCATACTACCAGCAAAGAGAAACAGAGCGTTCCCGCTTGCTGGGTATTCGTAAAACAGTTTTCGAGAAATGACACGGCAACTGCCTGTCAGGATTGGTTACGAGCACCCGGCTAGGCCGAGGAAGCATCAAGTCCCATGTCCGCACCGTCAAGGTGTTGAACATGGGACTTTTTGCATATCGGGGGTCTGTACACCTCTATCAAGGTGTAACACACTAGACTTTGTACCAAAGCCGTGTGCCAAGGGTACTGCGCCCCTTTGGAATCCCTGCTCACATCGCCCATGGGCGATGTGGGTTCGCCGCACAAAAGGCTCTCACAAAAGGCACACCCGGCTGTCTGCGGCGAGGGAAAGGCACTTCTGCGGAAGTGTAATAACCCACTATGACACTTTCAGCTCTGCGGACTGCAAAGTGTAGTGGGCTCTCCGAGGGGGAACGGCTGTATAGGCTGCGTTTCGGGCAAATCGCTGCGTACGTGCGTACAGGAGGTTGGTACGCACGTACGCAGTAAAATGGTCAAGTTCTATAATATAGGGGGTGCGTTTCGATCAGCAATATGATATACTTACCTTAATCCGACAATTCACCCCTTTGCCATTAGTTGCTATGCTATGGAGGTTATTATGGAAAACCTTGTCATGTACGGCCTGATTAAAATTTGGTGGATTTTTCCATTTGCTTTCGTTTTCTCATTGGTTGCGGCTATTAAAGAAGCTGTCAAAGATGGTTCTAATGATTTGAAGTATGCGCTAATTTCCGCAGTTAGCTTATTTATTCTTGTGGCTGTTTGTATGCCTTACTATAATTACTAGTAAGCAGGGTTTGGGGCAGGCACGCCCCAACAAGAAGCTGTCCCAAAGGGGCAGGAAATTTTCAAAAATTGAAAATTTGTGGCCACGGGACGATTCTTGCTCTCACGAAAACCCATATTTTTTGAAAAAACGCTTTCCGCAGCCAAAGGAGGATGCACCATGAAAAAAGAGATCGAAGCCTTTGTCAACGCAGCCAACGAGCAGGAGTTGGAAGCCGCATGGAACAACCTCTCGGCAGAGGAACAGCGAGTTTTCGAGCAGCTCATGGAGGAAGACTCACCCGAAGATGCACTGGCATTTTTTGCCCAGCTGTATGACGATGCCCCGAAGGAGCAAGCCAGCGAAACCGTGAGCATCTCCGAAAACGAAATCTATTTCAAGCGGCAGCCCTTGACCGAAGAGCAGAAGAAGCACGGCTCCTATGTAGATGAGAACGGCAATCTCCATGTCAAGAACCTGTCTGCATTCTGGATTCCTGAACTGACCACCACGGAGAAAGTCGGTCACACCACCTACACCGTGACCGGCAGCTATGAGGGCAAGGAATCCTTTTTGAAGAAGCTGGAGCGCATTGTTGCCAAGAACGCCCAGCAAAAATTTGAAGATGAGGGTGCAGACGAATGACAACTGCGCCCAATTCTGCTATACTTGACCCGGTAACCAATCCTGTACTGACAGTTGCTCCACAGAGTAAGGAGGACACAACAATGTCTGGAGCAACGAATAAGATCACCGCACTTTACTGCCGGCTGTCGCAAGAGGACGCACGGCTCGGCGAAAGCCTGTCCATTGAGAACCAGAAGGCCATCCTTCTGGAATACGCCAAAAAGAACCACTTCCCGAACCCGGTATTCTTTGTGGATGATGGCTACTCCGGCACGAACTATGACCGTCCCGGCTTTCAGAGTATGCTGGCCGAGATCGAAGCAGGACGTGTAGGAATCGTTATTACGAAAGACCTGTCCCGACTGGGGCGTAATTCTGCCTTGACAGGTCTGTACACCAACTTCACCTTTCCCCAGTATGGCGTTCGCTACATTGCCATTAACGACAACTACGACACCATTGACCCGAACAGCGTAAACAACGATTTTGCGGGCATTAAGAACTGGTTCAACGAGTTTTACGCCCGCGATACCAGCCGCAAGATTCGGGCTGTCCAGAAGGCCAAGGGAGAGCGTGGAGTACCGCTGACGGTCAATGTCCCCTATGGCTATGTGAAAGACCCGGAGAACCCGAAGCATTGGCTTGTTGACCCGGAAGCGGCTGCGATTGTGAAGCGCATCTTCTCCATGTGCATGGAAGGCCGTGGCCCGACCCAAATTGCAAACCAACTGTGGGTGGACAAAGTTCTGACTCCCACCGCCTATAAGTTGAGCCATGGCCTGAGTACGAACTCACCCGCCCCGGAAGACCCTTATCGCTGGGATAAAAGAGCAGTAAGTTCGATTCTGGAACGCCGGGAGTACACTGGCTGCACAGTCAACTTTAAGACCTATACTAACTCTATCTGGGATAAAAAGAGACATCTGAATCCCGTGGAAAATCAGGCTATCTTCCCGGATACACATGAGCGCATTATTGACGATGATGTGTTTGAAAAGGTTCGGGAGATTCGTAGCCAGCGTCACCGCATGACCCGGACAGGCAAGAGCAGCATTTTCTCCGGTATGGTCTACTGCGCTGACTGCGGTTCCAAGATGCAATATGGTTCGTCCAATCACAGGGACTTCAGTCAAGACTTCTTTGATTGCTCTCTGCACAAGAAGAACGGGAGCAAGTGCAAGGGACACTTCATCCGGGTAAAGGTTTTGGAGGGCCGTGTGCTAAGCCATGTTCAGCGGGTGACGGACTACATCCTCTGTCATGAGGACTACTTCCGCAAGGTCATGGAGGAGCAGCTTCGGGTGGAAAGCACCGAAAAGCTGACTGTCCTGAAGAAGCAGCTTGCCCGGAATGAGAAGCGGATCGCAGACCTCAAACGGCTGTTCATGAAGATTTACGAGGACAACGCCAATGGAAAGCTGAGCGATGACCGCTTCGACATGATGAGCCAGAGCTACGATGCCGAACAGAAGCAGCTGGAAGAGGAATCCCTCTCTATCCAACAGGAAATCGAAGTACAGGAACAGCAAATCGAGAATATTGAAAAATTCGTCCAGAAAGCGCACAAGTACGTTCATATTGAAGAACTCACTCCCTATGCTCTCCGTGAACTGGTGTCGGCTATCTATGTAGATGCCCCGGATAAGTCCAGCGGAAAGCGGGTGCAGCACATCCATATCAAGTACGATGGGCTGGGGTACATCCCTCTGGATGAACTGGAAGCAAAAGAAAAGGCGTGACCGAAGTCACGCCAAATCTTCCCCATTTAGGGAACTTTTGCAAATACTGTTTTATGGGAACTCTGCTCTGGGGAACTCCCTGTTGTACATATCGCTATCGTCTGTGGCTTTTGGCAGGGTGCGTCCGGCAGGGCGCACCCTGTTTTTGTTTTGAGCCTTCACCGGCTTTTTGAGCTTCAGCACTCTGCTTCCTGAATCAGGATCGTCAGCTGCTTCTGAACGCTGTCATCTGCTGTGACGGTCAGATGAATTTCGCCCGCAGCTTCTCCTGCGCGGATCACCGCCATACAGCAGCCGTCAAAGGTCTCGCTTTCCGGGGTGTCGTAACGCTCCTCGGAGCAGGGGTTTGCGCTGCCTACGGCTTCCAGAATGCCTGCACCCTCCAACTCCACCTTCAGGGTGTGCTTGGTGTGCAGATCTGCGGTGCCATTTGCATCCACGAATTGGATCATCACAAAGGCGGCATCCTCGCCGTTAGCTTGCAGGGTCTTACGATCTGCTGTAAGGGTCATCTGTGCATCCTGTGCGGTGCGCAGCGTGAACTCGCCGTCACACACACCGCCGGTATAGCCCACAGCCTTCAGCTCGCCGGGAGTGTAGGGCACACTGTAGGTGGCGGTAAAATCCACCATGGCACGGCGGCCCAGAGAAGCTCCGTTCAGGAACAGTTCCACCTCCTCCGAAGCGGAGTACACATCCACCGAAGCCGTCTGTCCCTCAAAACCGGGCCATGTCCAACTGGAAAGGTTATCCTTGAACATCCAAGGCGTTTTGCTGGAGGTCTGACCGTTGTGTTCCATTCGCAGCACTGCCAGATAGGGTGCCTTCCGCAGACCGTAAACGATCTCCCGCAGATAGCTGATGGGGCGGCGGTTGCCCAGCAGATCCAGATCTCCAATGTAGGCGGTGCGTTCCGGGTAAATGCTGCTGAAGTTGGCACCACCATCGTAATGGAAGATGCCGCAGCCTGCCTCCCCCAGATAATCGTAGCCAGCCCATGTGAAGTCGCCAATCATGTGAGGATTCTCCTCCACGATGCGCCACAGCCGCACGATGTCTGCTGGGTAAGTCTCGGTGCCTAGCACTGCCTTGTGGGGGTGCAGTTCATGCTCCAGCACATGGCGTCCGGTAAGGTAGTTCAGACCGATCACATCGCAGGAATCCTCGCAGCCGGACAGCGCCTCAGTCAGCAGCGGATGGGTGGCAAAGTAATCACCCTTTTCCCCGGACATCAGGCTCATAAAGCTGTTCAGGGCATTGCTGCCGCCGCCATCGCCGCCGGAGGGACCGGGCTGTGCCGGGAACTTTCGCATCACATCCCCCATGATCTCCCGCAGGCGGTAACCGGCTGCCATAAGGCCGTTGAGGGCGTTGGTGGTGTAACGGGTGGGGTCCAGCTCCCGGAAGGTGTTGCAGAGCCGACGGTTGGTCTCCGCACCGCTTTCCGAGCCTGCCTCGGAGATCTCGTTGCCCACACAGTACAAAATGACACTGGGATGGTTGTAATCCTTGGCCACCATCTTTTGAATGGTGGGCTTCCAGTCCTGCTCAAAGTACAGAGCATAGTCGTAGGGATTTTTCCGCACGTTCCATACGTCGCTCAGTTCGTCCATTACCAGCACACCGTACCGGTCGCAGGCATCCAGCAGCGCCCGCCCTGCCGGGTGATGGGAGGAGCGGATGGCGTTGAAGCCCGCTTCCTTTAGTTGACGAATGCGGCGCTCCTCGGCATCGGGCAGGGTAGCTGCACCAAGAATGCCGTTGTCGTGGTGGATGCAGGCACCCCGTAGCTTGACGGTCTGCCCGTTGATGCGTACCCCATGCGCTGCATCGATGCTCAGGGTACGGATGCCGAAGCCGGTCTCTTCCCGGTCCAGTTCTTCCTCGCCCTCCAGCACCTGCATGGTGCTGGTGTAGAGGTTGGGGTTCTCCGGGCTCCACAGAGCCGGGCTGTCCACGCAGTACCGGAAGGAGACGGTTCTGCTTTCGCCGGGTTGGAGCAGGAGGTTTTGCCGGTCGGTGAGCACTGCCGTGCCCTCCCGGCAGATGGTCTGCTGCAGGGTCACCCGTTCTGTAACTGTGCTGGCAGACTGCACCTGTGCCGTCACATCCAGCAGGGCAAAGCCCTCGTCCGCCTCCCGGGTGGTGATACGCACGGTATCCTGCGGCAGATAGACCTTGTTGCCCACCAGCAGCCGCACCGGGCGGTAGATGCCGCTGCCGGTATACCAGCGGCTGTTGGGTTCCAGACTGTTATCTGCAATGACCTTCAGCAGGTTGTCGGCACCATATTTCAGGTAGGGACCAGCCTCCACGGTAAACTCCGCATAGCCGTTCACGTTCCGGGTCAGCAGCCAGCCGTTCAGGTAGACCAGCGCCGTCTGGTACACGCCCTCAAATACGAGGGACACCGGCTTGCCTTGCCACACCTGCGGTGCGGTGAAATGCTTCTGAAAAATGTACTCGCCGCCGGGGTAGAAGCCGGTCTGTGCACCGTTTTTCGTGTCCGGGGTGCGGGCTTCATGGATCATGGCATCGTAGGGCAGATGCACGGTTTTGGTCTGGGTATTTCCCAGAAAGGAATTCATCCGGGAATTGCCATCTCCCTTTTCTACCGTCCAATCTGCGTTGAAATTCTGTCGAATCATGCCTGTGCCTCTTTCTGGTGTTCAGCATCCCACTTCTTATTGGCCTTTTCCACATCCAGGAAAGCCAGCAGCACTGTAATAATGATGCCGATCACAAAGGGGAAAGTGATGTACAGGTTGAAGATCATCCGAATGGCACTTTCGCTTTGGACCGTTGCCGTGCCCACAAAGCCGCCCAGCTTCAACAGCCAACCCACAGCCGCAGTACCGATGCCGCCGCCGACCTTCACGCCCAGAGAGGAGCAGCTGTACATCATACCGTCCATGTGGACGCCGGTGGTGCGTGTGGTGTAGCCGCTGGCCTCAGCGATAAGAGCGTTCAAAGAGCCGCTGAGGGTACCTGCAAAGATGCCCTTGATGAACATGAACAGCAGGAACATGGAGAGATTCTTCTGCATGGCAAAGAAGATCATGGGAATGCCCAGCACGCTGCTGATGGCGTAGCCCCAGAAGTTGACCTTCTGCATACTGCCGGTCTTTTTGATGAGGACAGGCGCAATGGCCAGTGCGATGATAACAGGGAACATCTTCATCATGGAAAACTGACCCAGCAGGCTGCCATCGCCCCAGTAATAGGTGGCGCAGAACACACCGGCACCGGTGGTCAGGTTGCTCATGATATAGTACACGATGTAGATGGCAAGGATCATCAGGTAATACTTGTTGTGGACGAGGATCTTAGCGGTCTCGGCAAAGCCATGCTTTTTCTCCTCGGCAACTGCTTTGCCTTCCTCTGCGGCTTCGCTGGTGTTGCCGCTCAGTTCTTCCTCCGGCAGCTCTTTAACTGCAAGGCAGCTGATGGTGTTGACCACCAAACCAACGATCGCGAAGATCAGAGCCGTGGTACGCCAGCCTGCGGCACCGCTGCCGAACTTCTCCACCATGCCGGTAACGGCAAAGCCCATAAAGATGTTGGTGACGACCGCAAACATAAAACGGAAGGAGCCCAGCTGCACACGCTCATTGTTGTTCTTGGTGATCAGTGCCACCAGAGAGGAATATGCAATGCCGTTGGCAGTATAGAACACTGCGTTCAGTGCCGTGTACACGATGAAGAAGTAGATATACTGCATGGTGGTGCTGCCAGCCGGGATGGCAAACAGCAAAAACAGGCAGAGGGAAACACCTACCTGACCAAACAGCATCCACGGACGTGCCTTGCCCAGCTTGGAGTGGGTGCGGTCGATCAGGGTGCCAAAGATCACATCGCTGATGCCGTCCAGAACCTTGGAAGCCAGCATCAAAGAGCCAATGATGGCGCTGTCCAGACCCAGTGTTCCGGTCAGATAAAGCAGTACAAAGCTGGAAACCAGACCATAGGAGCAGTTAGAGGCCAGATCGCCGGAACCGTAGGCCAGCTTCTGATACCATTTCAGATATTTTTTCTCTGTCGTTGCAGTAGCAGACATGGGGATTCTCCTTTCAAGATGTGCTGTATCATTCACGGCGACAGAATGCGTCTGTCGCTTTACATTTTTTCAAAATCACTCTATAATAAAGCCATCGGCCGCACAGCTTTTACAGAATGTTTTTGTATTGTGCCTATATTTTAGCAATTCCGTTCACATTCCACAATGACAGCATCGTGTGCCGCATCCATCAGATTGTATCATATTCGCACATTGCGGAAAAGGAGACTCTTTCATGAAACCGGATTCCACCAGCTATGAGAATATTTTGGAGGTTGAAAACTGGGGCAGTCAGCTCTCTACCTTCTACAAGATCATGTCCCCGGTGCAGATCACACTGGAGTCCTGTACCGGTCTGGGAGAAACCGACCAATACAGCATTCAGATGTTCTCACCGAATGGCTGCTGGCTGCATGAAAACTCTATGGATGCTTTATTCCGTGCCCTCAGCTCCCGTCCGCTGCACCGCCACGATTATTTTGAACTGATGCTGGTGTTGGAAGGGGAGTTCATCCAACAGATCGAGGAAAAAGAATACCCCTACCGTGCCGGAACCTGTTGTCTGGTAAACCGCAACATCCTCCATAACGAACGCTTCATTGGCCCCGCCAAGCTCTGTTTTCTTGGTCTGTCTGTGGATTTTGTTCGCAGCCTGACGGAATCTGCATCCCTGCAATTATTTGAAGCCGAGCGCCATCTGCCGGAAAATCCCGTTTTGCAGTTCATGCTGGCAAATCTGGGACAAGACCTCCGAAAGGAATATCAGGACCTTTTCCCCACACCGGAAAACACCGATAGTGTTCAAACCCTGGCAACGCTCATCGCCCGCATGACCCACATCCTGCACGAACCCAGTGCCGCCGCCACCTATTATTTGAAGGGCGCACTTTGCGAACTGTTCGATTTTCTGTCGTCCGGGTTCTATGTCACCCCGGTGCACCTGAGCAGCAGCCCCGAAAGCCTGCTCTTTCTGCGTATCAGCCGTTTGCTGGAAGATACAGATGGTCGGTTGCCTCGCAGCGAACTGGCACGGCTTTTGAATTACAATGGCAGCTACCTCAATTCCATCGTCCAGCGCCGCACCGGTCTGTGCCTTTTTGATTACGGCATGACCTTCTGTTTCCAGAAGGCTGAACGGCTGCTGCGGGAAACAACACTTTCCGTCAGTGAGATCGCCCTACAACTCAAATTTACCAACCGCACCCACTTCTACGAACTGTTCCGGCAAAAGTACGGCATGACCCCGCAACAATGGCGCAAGATGCAGAAAAGCGCAGAGCACTCTGAATAAGATGCTCTGCGCTTTTCTCTTAATCTTCTAACCCATGGCTCCCGGTTACGTTTTTCTAGTATTCTTCTAGATTGCCGTTCAGAATCAAATCGGCATAACCAAGTGGGTCATTATAAATGAGGTAGTCCAACTCTGACCTCTGCTCCATGGTAACATCCAGATCATCCTCGACCCCGGTACAGTCAATGGAGATTTTTCTCCCACCTCGAAGCAGCAGTTCCACGCACCCGGTGTCCATGTTAAAGCGGCAAACTTTTTCATCGTACTTCATACTCGTGTCCTTTCTGCCTTACGGCACTCTCACAGTGGTCTGTCGTGCTTTCTTATGATAAGGTCTAGGACGTTTTTCGATGGAAGCAAGGGATTCGTTCTGTTTTCCGAAGAATACAAAAAATCCGAACCCTTCTCCTATTGGAAAAAAGTTCGGATTTTGTTGTTGTGGTGCACCTCCAGGGACTCGAACCCTGGGCCCACTGATTAAGAGAAACCAACGTGCAACAATCGTCAATCTTCGGAATTACGCAGATTCGTTACTTTTATCGTTTTATCGTGAATTCATGGTTTGCATCTGCTGCATTCCTTGCATCTATTATCCCCTCTTGCATCCGTTATCCAGCCGTTCCGGTGTGCAAAAAGTGTGCAAAAATGTGCAGAGCCAAAATCAGCCCCTTAAACAGGCATTGAGTTTTTATGCAAAGCCGGAAAAACGGCCGGGTTCGAGCCCGATACGGCAGCTACAATCTTGCCTGTTCAGACTAAGCATCAAATGTACATCAACAACTACGATTCATAGCAGGGATTTGGATAACTGCGATCTCTTATAAATCCGAAGCAGCGTTTTCTATGTGGACTTTTCTGGGTGGAAATACCTAGAGGGTTTCACATTTTTTATTTTACCGGCAACCAGACCGTTGTTTTTGCTCCGCAGGAGGTGTTCTGCCCGAACACTGCCGTGCCGCCATGGGCGGCGGCGATCTGCTGCACTACATACAGGCCAAGGATATGGGGCGCATTTTCGGCAGGCTCCGCAGCGTTCAGCGCCGCAAGAACGGCAGCCGGATAGCCGATGCCGTCATCTGCCACGGTCAGGCAGAAGCGCTCCCCTACCCGCCGGGTGTGCACGGTAATGTTCACCGGCTTTGGGTTATGCCGGACGCTGTTGTTCATCAGGTTTTCCAGCAGCCGTGCCAGCAGCGCCTCATCCACTGAAAGCACTGTCTGCTCTGCTGGCTCTTCCTGTTCCAGTGTGATCTCGCAGCGCTCTGCCAGTGGGCTTTCGCAGAACTGCGCCACCAGCTGCCGGAACAGCGGTCCTGCCCGGAGGTCTTTCCGGCGCAGGGGTTGGGCACCGTATTCCAACTTACTGGTCAGGTTCAGGTCATCAATGAGAGTGCGCAGTTTTTCACACTGGGTGCGGATGCCGGTCGCTTTCTGCCGGGAGCCGTCCGGCAAAAGTGCATCCTGTTCCAACTGCTCTGCCCAGCCTAAGATCAGCGCCAGCGGGGTGCGCACGTCATGGCTGACCCCTGCGATCCACTGGGTGCGGGCGTTGTCTCGCCGGGAAAGCATCTCATTTTTGGCTTGCAGCTGCGCCCCGGTCTGGTTCAGCTTTTCTGCCAGTTCCCCGGCAAAACCATCCGTAGGCAGTTGAACGGTCTGCCCCTGCGCCAGAGCATCCAGACCGTTTGCCACGGTCTCCAGCCGCTTTGCCCCCCGCCAGCTCAACCAGAAGCAGAGAACCAGACCCAGCAGCAGCATTCCCAGCGCTGCTGCCGGGAGCACCCGCACCATGCTCAGGGCAAAGTCCGGTGAGCTGTAAACGCTGTACTTCCACAGGCTCCCCTTTGGCAGCCCGATGACGAACAGTCCGTAGGGTTCCGTCCAGCAGAACACCGGGTAATCCGCCAGATACCAGCGGGCAAATCTGGCGATATCGCCGGGAGTGTAGGCATGGTTCAGATCCTGCGGCAGGCCGTAGCTCCAGCGGATGTTTCCCACATCGTCCAGTACCATCGCCCACTCGTAGCCGTTCATCCATTCCTGCGGGGTGCGTTCTGCCCCAAAGGCAAGCCCTTCGGCGGTCTCCACCATGGAATCCGCGATCTCGCTGGATGAATACTCCCGCTGCGGCAGGCGGCAGCCCTCCTGCCAACCCAGCCAGCCCAGCACCGCAACACCGGAAAACAGCAGCAGCAGAACAATGCCCACCGCCGCCAGCACATACCGCCGGATCAGGCGCACAAAGGTTTTCATGCTTCTTCCCCCCTTTGTCAGCTTATAGCCAATGCCCCGCACCGTCCGCAGAAACTGCGGTGCACCGGGTTCGGCTTCCAGCTTCTCCCGCAGATGCCGGATATGTACCCCCAGACTGTTCTCGTAGCCATAGTAATCTGCGCCCCAGACCGCCGCACAAAGGGCATCGTAGGTAACGATGTGTCCCCGGTTCTCTGCCAATTTCCGCAGCAGCGCCAGTTCGGTGGCGGTCAGTGCCAGTGTTTTGCCCTCTGGCAGGGTAACAATGGCATCATTCAGGTCTACGCACCGCTCCCCCAGCTGCAAAGGTGCCGGTTTTGTACGGGACAGCTCTGCCCGGTACGCCCGCTGCAAAATATGCTGCACCCGCAGCAGCAGTTCCTGCATCAGAAAAGGCTTGGTCAGGTAGTCATCTGCGCCAAGACCCAGCCCAAACAGACGGTCGGCATCCGCGTCCCGTGCAGAGAGGAACAGTGCCGGAACGTCCGCTTTTGCCCGCAGCGCCCGGAACAGCGAAAATCCGTCTCCATCCGGCAGGTTGATATCCAGGATCATCAGCTCCGGCTGTTCTGCCGCAAAGCATGCGCGGGCAGCGGCGCAGCTTTGGGCAGTTCTGATATGGCCATATCCTGCGCCCCGCAGCTGCTCACATAGCAGTGCCAGCAACTCGGCGTTATCGTCCACAAGCAGGAGCTTTGCATCATAAATGGTATCCATAAGGGCAGTTCTCCTTTCCTGCCTTTACTATACCACACTTTTTGCGCCGCAGCGGAAAACGCCTGCAAATTTAAGGGTAAATTAAGCTGGCCTTCCGGTCAGTTTAAGGCAGCGGGTGTATTCTGGCATCGTTCCGAAAACCATGAATGCGAAAGGAGACCATTTATGAAACCTGTGATCGAGACCCATGCCCTTTGCAAAAGCTACCATGGCCGTCCGGTGGTGGATCATTTGAACCTGACTGTCCCGGAGGGCTGTGTCTACGGCTTTTTAGGCCCCAACGGTGCGGGCAAATCCACCACTATGAAGATGCTGCTGGGGCTTGTACACCCCACCGGCGGCAGTGTGGAACTGCTGGGGCACACCCTGAACGAAGCAAACCGCATCGCTCTGCTGCGGCAGACCGGCAGTCTGATCGAATCCCCCTCCGGTTACCTGCACCTGACTGCCCGGGAAAACCTTTCCATCGTGGCTGACTTGAAAGACGTGGACCGGAAGGACATCAGCCGGGTGCTGGAGATCGTGCACCTGACCAAAGACGCTGACCGGAAGGTGGGGCAGTATTCCCTTGGCATGAAGCAGCGGCTGGGCATTGCCATGGCGC
>ERZ1673752.2171-NODE-2171-length-23141-cov-8.150221_pt1 | contig 23141 bp, 19 predicted proteins | sample MGYA00580195_ERZ1673752 | MGnify/ENA primary metagenome ERZ1673752 (study PRJEB41218, sample SAMN15661744) | gut metagenome | host: Homo sapiens | place: Canada: London | collected 2015-08-20/2019-03-30 | study: EMG produced TPA metagenomics assembly of...
CAAGGACCCTCTGATTAACAGTCAGATGCTCTAACCAACTGAGCTATGGAAGAATCAAAAAACGCTCTTTCTCACCCCTTTCTTCCTAATAAAAGATGCTCTTCCACTTGGACTTGAACCAAGGACCCTCTGATTAACAGTCAGATGCTCTAACCAACTGAGCTATGGAAGAATTTCACGCCCGAACTACCCTTCGTTAGTTTCGTGTGGCAAAGATACCACAAAATTTGAAACCTACAAACCCTTTGCTTGAAAAAATCTATGATGAGATATTAATTCGGCAGATAAGGGGTTAGGGTAATGCTGGTGGCGTTACTCTTTTTTTAGATCTCTATCTTGAGACCTGTGTAGATGGACCTTGGAAGGGTAGGACCATAAATATAGGCACTATCGCGATTGCCTCCTAGGTCGAAGTCGCTTTGGAAGGCATTCAGAATGTTGTTCATCCCTACATAGACCTCAATGCAAGAGGTGTTGAAGATAGGCAAGTCGTAGCTGATCTTTGTGCCAAGGTCGAAGAAGCGTGGGGTATGCTCTAGGCGATCCCATCGTGGTGCCTGCTCTAGCTTTGAGGTGTCGGGACGCTTGCCAGTGGCTACTAGCTCGCGGTCGATAATAGCTGCTTTTTGTCCTATCGTGACAACGTGCGGAGTGTACATCTGCCCAGTATAATTGAGGGTGCAGGAGATGTTTAGATTGGAGATGGGGCTGTAGGTAGCTGTGAAGTAGCCGTAGATATTGGGCGTGCGTAGCATCTCCTTGCTATTGAGTCCTATCTTGTCTCCATTCGGATTGAATCCAGTAAGGGCACTTGGTCCATGATCCTCTAAAGTGTTGATCTCTTTGGCAGTCTCCGCTGTCTCACCGAGTAGGGCGGTGCGGATGCCCCATTCCTGAGCTTCGTCCCACTGGCTCTTCGCTAGTGTGATACCAGCTTGTAGGCTGAGCTTTTTCCACTTGATTTTTCCCTCAAGGTTGGTGCCGTATACCTGGGCATCCGAACCATTGATGCGCTCGTACATCTTGAACCCATCTTTGGATTGGTCCGATCGCTCTTCAGTGGTAAAAGCACCTACCAGACGGGTGTAGAAACCCTCTACGAGTAGGTTGGCTTGGGCTGACCCTAGGCTAAAATAGGTGTCGGCACTTAGGCTAAGACTATGGCTGTACTCTGGGTTGAGGTCGGGGTTATTAAATACCCTTTGCGACTCTCCACCCACGATGCTTACATGCAGATCTTCATCGAAGAGCTGAGGGGCACGGAATCCTTGGGCGTAGCTCAGTCGAAGATTGACTTGATCGGAAGGATTGTAGCGAAGGGTGGCACGTGGGCTGAGGATCGGCTTGATCGCTCCCTTGCTATTGCGTACGGCAGAGTGCTCATCTAGTCTGGCACCTAGCAGCACGCTCCACGCCTCATTGCCCCACTCCAGCTGTGCTATTTGGCTCCAGTTGTGGATCTTTTGCTCTACAGTTGGGTAGAGAGAGGCATTGCCTGTGTTATCAAGCTCCCAGGAGCGAATCGGCATCGTATCCTTGAGGTGGTCATAGGCGTATTCTGCACCGAGTAGGATTTTAGCGGGGGCGATGGGGAAGTGGTCCCAATCGTAATTGTATTGTAGCCCGGCTAAATAGGTATCTCCATGGGTGTTCCCGAAGTTGACGCCAAATTCTTCTTTGGGAATGAAGCCAAGCTTCCCTACATTCTCTTCACCGATACCACCGTAGTAGCTCTGGCGTCTTACGACCTGACCCGACACGAATAGCTGAAGGTGGTGACGGAGGTCAAACGATTGATGACTGTACTTGAGCTGTCCGCTGTAGATGGTATGATCGGTCTGCTCTGTTACTGCAGCAGCGTGAACGGGGAGGTCCATTCGGTCGCCACCCCTACGGTATTCCTGTAGCGCATGGATCTCGGCACTCATCTTATCAAACTCTGAGAACCGAATATGTCCGACGGTGCCGAGGGAGCGTGAGCGAAGTTTGCCTAACTCACTAAAGCCATCTCCATCTTTATCCCACGGCTTGCGGTCTCTAGCTTGTCCGAAGACCACTGCACCGATACGTCCGTCGGCACCTACAATAGAGGCGTTGAAGCCTAGAGTGTGGTCGGGATCTTTCATCCCTGTGATGGTGAGATTATTGAAGAAGCTATAGCTATTGGCTACAGGTGCCTGAGTGATGATATTGATCACTCCTGCGATGGCGCTCGAGCCGTATAGTGCGGAGCCACCACCTCTGACTACCTCTACGCGCTCTATCATATTCATTGGTAATTGCTCCAGTCCGTAGACTCCAGCGAGTGCACTGAAGACTGGGCGGCTATCAATCAGTATCTGGGAGAAGCGTCCGTCAAGACCATTGATGCGCACTTGGCTGAAGCCACAATTCTGACAATTGTTCTCCACCCTAATGCCTGGTTGGAAGGTGAGTCCTTGTGATAGGCTCACCGCATTCGCCACTTTGAAGACTTTGTCATCAATCACGCTGACCAGTGTGGGGGCGTAGCGGCGAAGGGTCTGCTGACGATTGGAGGTGACGACTACCTCGTTGAGGTCAAAGACATCTTCCTCTAGCTCAAAGTTTACCTCGAGTGTCTTTCCGGGAGCTACCTTCACTGTCCGTTGCTCGCTCTTATACCCAACGCCTGATACCTCTATAGTGTAGGTGTTGGGCTTGAGGTTGCGAAGGAAGTAGTGCCCCGACGCATCGGTGGTGGCACCATAAGGGCTATGCTTTATTTTGATGATGATGCCGATGAGGTGCTCGCGACTCATTTTATCGAGTACGTGGCCTATGATATTGGCATCGGTGGATTGCTGGTTGCTCTCTGGTTCAGCTGCAATGGCAGGGGATATTAGCAGTAGGGTGGCGATCATAGAGAGCCACCATACTGGACTAATAAGCTTTACTTTTCTCATCTGGTTTTAAGTATCATTAGTTATGGTGCATCGGCTAGCTAACTTCCGACGCACAAAAAAAATTAATGCTACAAATCTACTAGATAACTATAAGATTTGAGCCACTACTTTTAGGTATTTATCAGGGGTTACGCATTAGGAGTATATTCATAAGTTAATGACCCTATAAAATAGGAGAAAGTAATGGCTAAAAAGCCCATTTGTAATAAGCTGATATTCAATACTATATAAAAGCGAAAACTTAGTTGCAACTAAGCGATCGACGAGTTGCAACTAAGCAAATGCCGAGTTGCAACAAAGCAATTGCTTAGTTGCAACTAAACTTTTGACCACTTAGAGCCTGTTGCACGAATGATGATATTCAAACTGTTAAGGATAATGGAGTAAGGACCTCGGAGAGTTCCCTCTTAAAAAGGCACGCGTCGGAGGGGCAAAACCCCGAATGACCTGTGCCTATTTAGCACGGATCTCTGCCGAGGTCCTTACTCATAGACTCCCCGCTAAAAAACATATAGCGTGAACTTCCTATTACGTAACCCTGAGGTATTTATTGTTCTGTGAAAGGCAATTACTATTAATTTTGTATATTTGCTATACGTAATTGAGAATGACTTATATATAGGTAAATAATAATTATGGGCAAGATAAATGTAGCAAAACTACTAGGCGTAGGAGCGGGTGTCGCTCTAGGGACCTACTTGGCCCGACAGTATCTCCGTAAATACCAAGCTTTGAAGGGCAATTACTCCCCTCTTATTGATCAGGTACTTGTGATTACTGACGGGATGAAGTCGGAGCGGTGGCTCTTTGACTGGGATGATGAGGAACGATGCAAAATAGCTACTCAACAGTCACTAGATAAGTATGGAGCTATCTTTTCGGAGAATCACCTAACTTTCGAATTCTTGGAGGATTATGTGGAGGTCTGTCGCTATCTCAATGATAATGAGTATCCAGAGGAGATCGTCTCGATCTTCCTTAATAGCTATGATGTGGTAACCTCTATAGTACGACGCTCTAAGAATGGTAAGGAGGAGCGATGGGATGCTACTATCAATGGAGCTGAGCTGTCGCAGCTTACCTCGGGAGATGCTGCTACTAAGATGTATTGGAGTGAGGGCAACCTTGATGGGATCTCCTATGGTGGGGAAACACGTGAAAAGATGACCTATTATAGAGATAAGGAGAACTACCTATTCCCTGATATCAACCTCTTTGTGAAGGGGTTTGGTGAGGAGATGATGTGTAACTATGTAATGGGAACACGAAGCCGACACTTCCTCCGTACAATGTCGGTATCTGGGCCAAACTATCATAGGCAGTCACATATCTCCTATCTGCTGGATAGCTTTGACCGGCCTATCCAAATGCTGATAGAGGATACTATTTTGAAAGATGATATTACTACCAATAGCAGTAGAGAATTTGAAATAAGATATAAGAAGTTATGACCGAAACAACTGAAACGATGCTGACGCACCCAGAAACAATTGATGAGGCGATAGTAGAGAAACTATACCCGATGAATGATGTGCGGGTGCTACTAGATAAGATTGTGAATGCCATTAATCCAGGGTTGGAGGATGGTACCTTTATGCACGACCTCCTAAGCCTAGGGATTGTCCTTGGCTTTGTGGCCCTAGTATGGCTGTTACTGCGTTTGCTATTTGTTCGCACCGTTCCCCGATTGATGGAGCGCGTTTCTTTCCTCAAAGGGGAGCGCACTATTAATACCAAGATTATTCAGAAGCTGATATCGATTGTCTCCATCTCTATCCTTTCTAGCTTGCTAGTAGTGGTGTGGCAGGAGCCTTCTGTATGGTACAATATTCTGAAGGCACTCTGTAGTGTAGCAGTGACTTGGATGGTGGCTCAGCTGATAGCCCAGCTTTTGGACGCTGGTCGTCGTAGCATGATTCAGTCACCAAAGTATGGCAATAGTCCCTTTATTAACCTCTTTCAGGTCTTTAAGGGCATCGTCTACTTTATCGCTATATTGCTGATCATCTCAGTGCTCTTTAAGATTGATATGACGGCGATTGGTGCTGGTCTTACTGCTCTTTCTGCTGTACTGATGTTGGTCTTCAAGGATACCATCCTAGGCTTTGTGGCAAGTATTCAGCTCTCTAGCAATGATATGATTCGTGTGGGAGATTGGATCACGGTGCCTAAGTTTGGGGTAGATGGCGATGTGATAGACATTTCACTAGCTACGATCAAGGTGCGAAACTTTGATATGACGGTCTCCACCGTACCACCCTATAGTATGCTTACTGAGGCAGTGCAAAATTGGCGACCTATGCAGGAGGCTGGAGGTAGGCGTGTGAAGCGCTCTATCTATGTAGATATGCAGAGCATCAAGTATGCGAGTGACCGACTTATAGAAAAGCTACGTACTTCACCACTGCTTAACGACTATATTGAAACGGCGTTGGCTGAGATTACAGCGGATAACAAGGCTAAGGGACTTGAAAACTCGTATGATCGTCGTTCGCTCACTAATGTGGGTCTTTACCGTAGATACATTGAGCTTTATCTGAAGAATCATGCCAAGGTGCATAAGACGTTCACCTGTATGGTGCGTCAGCAGCAACCTACGGCACAAGGATTGCCTTTGGAGCTTTACTTCTTTACTAACACTACAGCGTGGGTAGAGTATGAGGGTATCCAAAGTGATATCTTTGACCACCTTCTAGCAGTGATAAATGTCTTTGAGCTCTCGGTATTCCAGGAGATCAATGGACGCAATGTCTCTACCTTGCTTGAAAATACTACGGGTACTCCTAAGGAGATGACTAAGGGGTAACTAATCACTCCCTTATATAATATGAGTGCAGTCCGCCTAGCAATTGCTGGCGGACTGCACTCATATTAACTTAACTATTGCGTTGCTGACCTGTTGATATGTGTATGGAGGGTGGGGTGAATGGCTATATTTACCCTTCGATCTCAGAGAGTTCAAGCCATCGCAGTTCGGCAGAGTCGAGGGTCTCTTTAGTGGTGCTGTATTGCTCGGCCAGCTCTACCAACTCTTGTGGAGTGGAGGTGCCGCTATTCATGGTGGTCTCAATCTCTTGGAGTTGCTTTTCGAGTAGCGGGAGTTGCTCCGTCAGCTGCTCTAACTCTCGTTGCTCCTTGTAGGAGAGCTTCGCCTTTTTCTCTCTCGGAGGTCGCTTAGTGGCCGGCTCCTTCTCTTGCTTTTTGGAGCTTTCTACCTTAGGGCTTTCCTTTTGCTGAAGGCGATAATCGGTGTAATTACCAGGGAAGTCCCTAACCGTGCCATCCCCCTCTAGCACAAAGAGGTGCTCCGTGATACGATCCATAAAGTAGCGGTCGTGGGAGACTACAAGTAGGCAACCATCAAACTGAACTAGGTACTCTTCCAGCACTTGTAGAGTGGGGATATCAAGGTCGTTGGTTGGCTCATCGAGGACTAGAAAGTTGGGATGCTGCATCAGCACGGTGCAGAGTTGGAGTCTTCGCCGTTCGCCTCCACTAAGGAGCGAGACATAGTCTTGCTGTCGCTTGGGTGGAAATAAGAAGCGATTCAAGAGTTGCATAGCGGTATGCTCGGCCCCGCTTCTACCCACTACGTGCTCCGCAATATCAGTGACTACCTCTATCACCTTCTTGCCTTCGGGAAAGGTGGGAGGAATCTGAGAGAAATAGCCAAAGCGAACGGTCTCACCTACCTCTATGGTGCCCGAGGTTGGCTCAATCTCTTGCATAATCAGTCGTATCAAGGTGGTCTTGCCTGCCCCATTTGGACCGATAACACCTACACGATCACGGCGGGCGAAGTTGTAGGAGAAGTCCTTGATAATAGGACGCTCACCATAGCTTTTGCTGATGTGCTCTGCCTCAAATATCTTCTTTCCGATATAGACCGATTGGCTATCGAGCTGAGGCCCTTGGTGGTGCTGAATATGGGTGAGTTGCCCTTTGAGTTCGTGGAAAGCATCTTTGCGATACTTTGCCTTTGTTCCTCGGGCTTGAGGCATTCGGCGCATCCACTCTAGCTCGGTACGATAGCGATTGCGTAGAGTGGCTTGTTCGCTCTCCAGTTGCTCTAGTCGCTCTGCTCGCTTCTGTAGGTAGAGGGTGTAATTCCCTTCGTAGCTATAGATTTGCCCACCATCCATCTCTATTATGGTGTCGCATACCTGGTCGAGGAAGTAGCGGTCGTGTGTCACCATCAAGAGTGCTGCATTGGAGGTGGCTAGGTACTGCTCCAGCCACTCCACGGTGCTAGGGTCAAGGTGGTTGGTTGGCTCATCAAGGATGAAAATATCGGGTTGCCTTAGGAGGACGGAGGCGAGAGCAATCCGCTTGCTTTCCCCTCCCGATAGCCCTTGGGTGCTACGGTGTGGACTGCCTAGATTGAGCTGGGAGAGGAGGGCCTGTAGCTCCTGCTCTATACTCCAGCCATCTAGCTGATCCATCCGTGCTATCGCCCGATTGATTTGGTCGGTATCGCCGCCTTCGACCGCTGCCTCGTACTCCACGATCACCTCCCGTAGCTCTGGAGCAATGCCAGTCAGGCTGGCGGTGAGGATATCGGGGTAGGTGGTGAAGTCGCTCCGCTGTGGAAGGTAGGCAATCTTGAGGTCTCTCTGGGTGATTACTTCGCCCGAGTCGGAGGGTTCTAGTCCTACCAATATGCGGAGAAGGGTAGTCTTACCCGCACCATTTGGTGCGATAAGACCCACCTTCTGTCCCTTTTCAATTGAGAAGTTGAGCCCTTCAAATAGCTTCAGTACGCCGAAGCTTTTGGAGAGATTGTCTACTTGTAGTATGGCCATTAGAATAGTATGGTCACGCGACCTTGGAACACCATAAAGTCTAGCCCCTTAAAGCTATTCGGGTCGCTAATGGTATAGTTGCTCTTAAAGTCCTTATGATGGTCAATATAATTGGCGAGTAGCGAAAAGCAGAGATGAGAGGTGGTCCAATAATTGGCAAAGGCACCGACACTGTAGCCTGCTAAAGCCTCAATCCCCTCATGATCATTGTAGTAAATACCCGAGCTGCGCACCCCTATCTCAAGTGCCTGCTTGCCATTGTATGGCGAACCAGAGAAGTCGGCCATAGAGGCATTGTATCTGCGAGGATTGCCGAGAACGGTATAGCTCGCACGTACGTTCCACCCTGCATATTGTGGCGTAGCGAGGTCGGAGCTTCTGAAGAAGTTGGTTCCGAGTCCTTCAGCGGTCAATAGGAAATTGCGGTTTTGATAAGCTAGCTCTAGCCCATAATTGAGTTGGCTAGTGGCATTGGAGTGGTAATACCTGATGAAGCGAGCAGTGGAGGCTAGCGTCTCAATGCCTATGGCACCCGACTGATTGAATTCACCATTCAGCATCCGCATCCAATAGATATTGGTGCCAAGTAGAAGCTTTTGATGGCGATTATTGAGTACATTGTAGGTAAAGCGCCCTGCCACACCTACTTCAGGTCGTTTGGGTAGAGAGCTACCAGCATACTCATTGAGGTTGATGGAGTAAGCTCCTATAGCGGAGTAGAGGCGACCTGTATTGTAAAATAGCCCCAAACCCAAGCGGCGAGCCGAAGCCATTGAGAGCCCCATTGGAGTAGCTACATTCATAGCGGTACCCGTTCCGTAGTTTTGGCTCATTGGCCCTGGCACCTTCATCTGCCCCATGCGCAACTTCAGGTTGTCATTGAAGCGATAGTCGAGGAGCATATTGAGGAGGTTGATCTTGTTTTGAGCATAATTGATATGAAACTCAAAGCCCCACCGCTTAGAGAAGTCTCCTGACAGGTTGGTTTGGAGGTTGGTAAAGGAAATATTTGGCCTTATCTCAAATGGTTGGTTGTCCAATATTGCTTGGGAAGCATCAAATGTGGGTGCAAAGGCGACTCCATCCAGAGTGTAAGTGTTGGCCACCTTGAGCTTAAATCCTTTAGTCCCTTTAATGGTAAGCCCTTGTCCGTGGTAGGCTACCTTCGTCTTACTTTGAGCCGAAACCCCCATGCTGAAGGCAAGAAGTGCAATGATGAGTAGTGAAATTCTTTTCATAACGTTTTATATATACTTATTTTTGATATATCCGGGTGAGCGTGAGGAGGAGATCAAAGAGAACCATAGTGATATTCCCATTTTGAATTACCTCGAGCTTAGCATCTGTGAGTTCGTCCATAATCCTAGGATATCTATCCAATGGAACTGCGATTGAGACCGTCTTCGCCTCTTCGAGGATCTTACTTGGAAGGAAAATCACATCATCCGACCCATATTGAAGTGCCAATAACTCTCGTAGTAACTTAGGCAGAGAATCGAGTAGGGCTATCACTTCAGGGCGATCCTTCTTGGCATACTCTTGGGCAGCTGCCAAAAGTGGTTTGGGGTGCCTTTGAAGTGGTAGTTGTAGAAACTGCAATGCCTCCAACTGACCTTTGAATAGCCCATTCCCCTCTTTTAGCTGTAAGGCTTTGTAGAGGTTGCCCTGTGCCAAATGAGCGAGCTCACTTGCTTCATCGTCAGTGGCGGACTCTTTCTGCACTAGGTATTCAATAAGCATAGAATCGGGTATCTTAGGTACCGCTACCTTCTGCAACCGGCTGATGATGGTCGGTAGAAGTCGGTGAGGACTATGCGAAACCATAATGAATACCACTCCCTTTGGCGGTTCTTCGAGGAGCTTCAGTAGCTTATTGGCCGTCTCGGTACGCATCGTCTCGGGTTGCCAAATAAGGATCACCTGATACTGACTCTTAAAAGAGCGGAGCGAGGTGTTGTGAATTAATCGCTCCGCCTCAGCCACCATTATCTGAGGCTGCTTATTGCCAGCATCTAGTTGCTCTCGCCATTCAAGCGTAGTGAACCTGCGGTACTTTCCGATCAACTCCCTAAATGGCTCCAGCATCATCTCCGAGGTAAACTCCTTCCCTTCCTGAGCCTTAATCACTGGGAAAACCAGTGTGATGTCAGGGTGCTGTAGCTCCGCCATCTGCCGGCAGGAGTGGCACTTGCCACAAGGTGCTCCCTCAGGAGTGAGCTCCTCGCATAGGATCTGCTGTGCCAATACCAAGGAGAGCGGAAAGGCCTCTCCTCCCTCTTCCCCCGTCAGAAGTATCGCATGTGGCAATTCACCAGCCTCTATTTGGCTAGCAAAGTGTGCTACTAGATGCTCCTGCCCGAGTAAGTCAGAGGGCTTTGGCACGATTGGCATAGGGAGTACTCTATCTTATAGTTGTGAGTAGTCTGGTCGCCCTAGGTCGGTTATTTGGGTAGGGTTGGCATCCTCGCTCGCGTAGTAGCGCATAAATTGGCTTCTCTGGTACATCGTAGCGTGGTCTACACGAGTGGCTGCTAGCTTACCCTTAAACTCATTGATATGGTGGTATTGCTTACGATCCATCCAGTCGGAAAGGAATTGATTTGCCTCACGGATCACCTCTGCTCCACCCTTATAAAGTGCCGAAGCAAATTGCACCCCGTCAGCTCCTGCAAGGAGTCCCTTCACGAGATCCTCGCCATTGCGTGGCCCATTGGAGAGAGCGATCGAAAGCTCAGGCACTGCCCCACGCACCAATGCTGCATAGCGAAGCGTATCGGAATAAGAGCCCTCATGGCTCAGCACCGAACCCACCGTGATCTTCTCCTTCTCAATATCAATATCGGGCATGAAGGTGCGATTGAAGAGCACCACCCCATCGGCCCCTGCCAGTTTAAGGTCACGACAAAGGCGAATGATATTCGTATAGTACTTACTTAGCTTGATGATGATAGGGGTATCCTCCATTTGCTTACGCAGAGAGCGTACCATCTGAATCAGGTCCTCCTCCGAAGCGCCCCAAGGCTGAGCCACCTTGCTCTCAATCCTCATCACATTGCACTCCAGAGCATTGGCACCAGCCTCGATCAGCTCCTGTGCATACTCCACCCAGCTATCCGACTTGTAGGCATTGACACTAGCAATTATCGGTGCTGTAATGCATCGTTTCGCCTCCTTAATCAGGTCGATATGCGTCTTCAGTGCGTGCCCCTTCACATAGTGCTGAAGGTAGTCCATTGCCGTAGAGTCGTGATAACCACCGACACTCTCATCGGTCATCTTAGTTATCTCCTGCTCTATCTGCTCCTCAAAGATTGACTTGAGCACAATGGCTCCTGCCCCAGCCTTTTCCAACTGTTGTATCTGTCGGATATCTTTAGTAAGTCCCGAGCTAGCTACGATAAAAGGGCTCTTTAGCCTCAGTTTCTGTGCGTATAGTGTGGATAGATCTGCCATAATATTTATTAGTTTTGGTCTTTGGTTTTCTTTCTCTCACAAAGGTAACTATTTTTAGTGATATTCCCGAGAAAAACTAGATGGTGAAGCCTGTATTTGGAGCATCACTAGCTAGAGGGTCTTGTTCCTGGGTCATTGAAGTAGAGGGGTGGTTCATCTTGCTATCAAAAGTAGTGCCATTCTGTGCAAAGTGCATCCCTTGGCTACTTGCAAACTTGATGATAGTATCAATGAAGCGTAGCAATACGGTATCTACGCGACCATTACGGTGCTTTGCGATGATAAACTCCGCCATCCCCTTCATGCTCCGTCCTTCCTCATCCTCCATAATGCCGTAGTACTCGGGGCGGTGAAGAAAGCAGACCATATCGGCATCCTGCTCTATCGCTCCCGACTCACGGAGGTCGGAGAGCTGAGGTCGCTTTCCCTCCTTCGGCCTATTCTCCACTCCACGATTGAGCTGCGAGAGGGCAATCACCGTGATATTGAGCTCCTTCGCCAATTGCTTCAACGAGCGCGATACGGTACTCACCTCCTGCTCACGATTGGCATTGCTTTTGATGCCACTAGCCGTCATCAGCTGGAGGTAGTCAATAATCACCACCTTCACGCCATTCTGACGAACCAATCGGCGTGCTTTGCTTCGGAGGTCAAATACCGATAGCCCCGCCGTATCATCAATGTACAGAGGTGCCTGCTCGAGGGTGCCAATTCTCTGCTCTAGAGTGGCCATTTGCTGAGGAGTAAGGTTGCCCCTCTTGATATCATCATTGGGAATCTCTGTATGGTTCACCACCAGTCGGTTCGCCAACTGATCCTCGCTCATCTCTAGGCTAAATATTGCCACAGGAGTTTTGTGCTCCACCGCGATATTGCGTGCCATGGAGAGCACAAAGGCGGTCTTACCCATCGCTGGACGTGCTGCAATAATTACCAAGTCTGAAGGGTGCCAGCCAAAGGTAATCTCATCGATCTCAGGGAAGCCCGAGGGCACCCCATGTGCATCGGCTGTACCAGAAGCGAGGTCATTCATCTTTTGGATAATCTTTGGCACAATATCCCCGATAGGCACCACCTCATTGCTATCAGTCCCTTGGGTGATTTCAAAGAGCTGTTGCTCGGCATCTTGCATCGTATCGGTGATCGGAATTGTCTCGTCAAAGGCATTGCCAATCACATCATTACCAAAGGAGATGAGGTCGCGCTGTATCTTTTTATCAAATAGCAGGCGAGCGTGAAACTCCAGGTGAGCCGTGCTATTCACCAGCGAAGCCAGCTCCGCTACATAGACCAAGCCATTCGTCACCGAAAGCTTATCCATCAGCTTCAGCTGCTCCACCACGGTCTGTGCATCGATCGGCTTCTCCTCTAGGGCAAGCTGACGTATTGCCTCAAACACATAGCGGTTCTTTGTGTCATAAAAGCAGTCGGGCGTCAAGATCTCCCCTACCAGAGGAAAGGCATCTCGCTCCAGGATAAGGGCCCCCAGCACCAGCTGCTCCACCTCAATATTATTGGGAGGGACCCCTTTCCCCAGCTCCTTAGCAATTCCTTTGGTCTTCAGGATCTTGCCCCCCTCTAGATCGCCGTAGTCATACGCGGCAGTTGTATATTGCTCCACACTCATAGGCACCTCCTTTAGTCTAGTTTCAATACTGCCAAGAAGGCCTTTTGTGGCACCTCCACATTACCTACCTGCTTCATTCGCTTCTTACCCTCCTTCTGCTTCTCCAGTAGCTTTCGCTTACGCGAAATATCACCACCGTAGCACTTCGCTGTCACATCCTTACGCACCGCCTTTATCGTCTCACGGGCAATGATCTTTGCCCCGATAGCTGCTTGCACAGCGATGTCAAACTGCTGCCGTGGTATCAGCTCCTTCAGCTTTTCACACATCCGCCTACCCATCCCTTGGGCATTATCCACGTGCGTGAGTATCGAGAGGGCATCCACCGACTCCCCATTGAGTAGGATATCCACCTTCACCAATTTAGATTGCTGAAATCCATTCACGTGGTAGTCAAAGGAGGCATACCCACGTGAGACACTCTTCAGACGGTCATAGAAGTCGATCACAATTTCGCCCAAAGGGAGGTCGTAGATCAGCTCCACTCGATTGCCAAAGAGATAATCCTGTCGCACCAGCGTGCCACGCTTGCCTAGGCAAAGGGTCATTATCGGACCAATATAGTCGGTCGTGGTGATCACCGAAGCACGTATCACAGGCTCCTCAATATAGTCAATCTCAGCAATATCTGGCAGACCCGAAGGGTTGTGCACCTCAATATTCTGCCCCTTTTTGGTGTGTACGTGATAAGAGACATTGGGCACCGTCGTGATCACACTCATATCATACTCCCTCTCCAGTCGCTCCTGCACAATCTCCATGTGCAGTAGCCCGAGGAAACCACAGCGGAAGCCAAAGCCAAGGGCGGCAGAGCTCTCTGGCTGAAAGGTGAGCGAAGCATCATTCAGCTGCAACTTCTCCAGCGAGGTGCGGAGGTTTTCAAATTCATCTGTCTCAATCGGATAAACTCCTGCAAAGACCATCGGCTTCACCTCCTCAAAGCCAGCAATCCCCTCCTTCGCTCCTCCCTCTACATGGGTAATGGTATCCCCCACCTTCACCTCGCGAGAGGTCTTGATCCCCGAGATGATATAGCCTACATCGCCCGTCTTGATCTCCTTTCTAGGCACCATATCCAGTCGGAGGATACCCACCTCATCGGCATCGTACTCCTTGCCCGTAGCCACAAACTTCACGTGGTCGCCCGTCTTGATCGTGCCATTCACCACCTTGTAGTAGGCAATGATACCTCGGTAGGGGTTAAAGACAGAGTCAAAGATCAAGCACTGCAGAGGGGCCTTTGGATCACCCTTAGGTGGGTCAATCCGCTCAATGATCGCTGCCAAGATCTCCTCCACCCCTTCACCCGTCTTACCACTAGCACGGATAATCTCCTCCTCGTCACACCCCAGCAGATTGACCAGCTCCTCCGACATCTCCTCAGGCATAGCACTCGGGAGGTCTATCTTATTCAGCACCGGGATAATCGTCAGGTCGTGCTCCATGGCCATATAGAGGTTGGAGATCGTCTGCGCCTGTACCCCTTGCGAAGCATCCACGATCAGCAGAGCCCCCTCGCAGGCAGCAATCGAACGGCTCACCTCATACGAGAAGTCCACGTGCCCCGGAGTATCAATAAGGTTCAGTGTATATTGTTCCCCTTTATAATTATAGTCCATCTGTATCGCATGGCTCTTGATTGTAATACCACGCTCCCGCTCCAAGTCCATGCTGTCCAGCAATTGATCTTGTGCATCCTTAGCCCCCACTGTATTGGTATACTCCAGAAGACGGTCCGCCAAAGTGCTCTTGCCGTGGTCAATATGCGCTATGATACAGAAATTTCGAATATGATTCATATAAATCCTCTTACTAGTATTTACCTACAAAGATAATAAAAAAGAGACGAATCACACTCCACTGTCCCACTGCTACCCAACCATTGCAAGGCATTTCACGAGTAACGTATCGCTTCAATCCGTCGCAATGGAAGTAGCAACTCATGCTGACGGACAGAGCGATGGACCCGAGTACTCACCATCGCAATAGAAAGCAGCTCTATAAAACTCTATGCGAGTGGGAAAAACTTGAGATGCAACTAAGCATTTGCTTTGTTGCATCTCAGCAATTGCTTAGTTGCAACTCGCCGATTGCTTAGTTGCATCTCGGTAAACGATTTCGTATGGCTATGAATTTCAGCCGGTTGTAAAGGACCCTTTCTGACCCTATTGTAGCTGGCTTTTTTCACTCGTCTTCTTCTAATGCGTAACCTCTGGATATGGTGGTACTACGATGATGGATGTCGATTATTCTGTTTATATTTGTTGATAGTTAACCAGTTACATTGCACTATTATGAGATGGACATTATTTTTTACTTTGACGCTTTGGGCTATGACGTGTCATGCCCAAGTGGTGGGTAGTTGGCACGGTGATTTGCGGGTGTCGCCCACTTATGCATTGCCTTTGGTGCTACATGTCTCCGAAACAGCTGAGGGGTATCGGGCATCATTGGATAGTCCCGACCAAAATGCCGAAGGGATAGTGGTGGATGAGTTTGTTTTTCAGCCCGATTCTCTAATGGTGCGATGGCAGAGTGAGTCGATAGGGGCTAGGTTTCAAGGAACTTTGCAAGGGGATACGATCAAGGGACTTTTTGCCCAAAGAGGACTATTCGCTCCGCTTACTCTTGTAAGAGGGGAGTATATAAAGGAGGATGAGAAGCTTCCTTACCATGCGAGTGAGGTGGCGATCCCTTCGGACGAAGTGGTGCTTTCGGGTACGCTTACAGAGCCGATGGAGGGCAGTGCCACCACGGCGATCCTCTTGGTAGCTGGTAGTGGACCGAATGACAGAGATAGTAAGATCGGACCTCATAAACCGCTCTTTGACATAGCCGACTACCTTACTCGTGAGGGATATGCCGTACTGAGGTACGATAAGCGTGGAGTGGGACACTCTACCGGCACTTTTTACGCCTCAATGCTCTCCGATTTTGAAGCAGATGTGGAGGCAGCACTCTCCTATCTTCGTTCGCAAGGTAAGTATCAAAAGGTGGGGGTGATAGGACATAGCGAAGGAGGGCTGCTAGCACAGATGGTGGCTGCTGATTCACCTTCACTCGTTGACTTTATAGTGCTTTTGGCGGCTCCTGGGGTGAATGGTATAGAGACGATTGTCTTTCAGAATCAGGTGATGATGGCGGATCTGATTGAGCCTGATAAATGGGACGCTTTTGGGGAGGTGACGGAGGAGCTATTTGGTAAGATAGCTTACCACTCTACTAGCAGAGCGAGTGATTCACTGCTGATTGCTGAGTACTTTGATAGGGTATTGCCACTGGTGAAGGAGGGGCGACGACCAGAGACTGAGCGACTGGTCCAAAGTGAGGAGTACCAACGAAATATGATCGGAGCTATCTCGTCACCATTCTATAAAGGCTTTTTAAGGACTGATCCCTCAATCTATCTCCCGAGAATTACCTGTCCAATCCTAGCCCTCAATGGTAGCAAGGATATGCAGGTGGAAGCGAAACGCAACTTGGCACAGATAAAGAGCCTTGCGACCTCCTCCCCAATTGTCACCGTGAAAGAGCTTGAAGGGCTCAATCACCTCTTTATCCCCGCCAATAGTGGGCACCCCAGCGAGTACCTTTTCCTGCCCCCAGGCTTCTCCTCAGAAGCCCTCTCCACCCTCCTCAATTGGCTCCACCAGCAGCACCTCTAACCTCAGTGATAGCTCATTGACGATGGAAGCTGACTGCCCCTCCACCCACCTATTTAGAAAAAACAAAATTTGTAGTACACAGCAACTCTTGAAAAAAATAACAAACACGCCAATATCAATCGCTTACACTCCAATAGGGATCAAACTTGGGCTATTTTCAATTTACATTACCCTAATTTATTAAGACAATATTGTGGAAGTCTGTGAAGGATGATTCCTAAGCTCAGCTCTGATTGGAGAATGTAGTTTATTAGCGTTTATTTCCTATGGTACCTTTTTTGATTTGTGAAGATGCTATGCTGAGGACGAGGGTAATCTACTTCCTTTACCTCCCTCTTAAAACCTCTTTTTGGTGTTCTAGCTTTTTCTGTTCATACTCTACAATAAACGCGTCTGCTATATTATGCTGCTGTATTGTACTGATATTTCTGACATCGTAGAAGGTCTTTTCAAATACCATTTCCTTGTGAAAATACTTGTACTTTCCCCAAATAGTAAGATGCCCGGTACCATAGTTAAATAGAAAGATTTGATTATCTCCCTCCTTGTAGAGGTTGAAATCTCTCGCACTTTCAATCAAAACATCGCCTTGGTCTTTACATTCTACCTCATTGATTCGTTGAACAATTACGGAGAACTTCTCCAGCATGGTTTCATTTGAGAGATCTTGCTCATCCTTCTTAACATCTTGGATGAATCTATACAGTATGTAACCTGCAATAATGATTATTGCCCAAATCCAATTCATAATTATTATCTGTCTAATATATAGGGTTTGTAGAATTGAGTCGACTATTGAATGGTCTAGTATGAGGTAAGCTGTTTAGAAACATAGTGACGAATAGCAAAAACTAGACTTAAATATTGATCTCCAGGTAACCCTGTCGAAACACTAAATCTTGTGTCAAGAATCATCTCTGTAGTGGTTATTGTGAGGGCTGCCTCATCGTTCACACATGTTCTTCTATTGATACGGAACCTTTTCATAAACTTCCTTGCGACTTTTTTCTCAGGAGATTCAAGTGCCCTAATGATTGATTTAATTGCAATAAAAGCAATAATCACGATTATTATTATCCAAAAAATATTCATTTGTTTATTTGTATTGTTGGGTGAGTGTTAGTCTACTTCTTTTACCGTTATATTGCTAAGTCTTTGGTGTACAACGATTGTGAGTTATTACTGCCATTTAAACGTGCGGATAACATTGTTTAGGTCTGGTAGCCACTTATCTTTGTTCTGTTCCCTATAGGAGATGGTTATTCTTGTCATCTTGTCATAGTTGAATAAAAGATAGAACGTGCAAGCAGTGGTATAATTCTTATTTCCACTCCTGCGATACTTGACTTCTATGGCTTTTTGACCGTTAATATCTATCAACTTATACGTTGGACCTTCTAAAAGTTTAAGTTGTGGACTTATCTCAAACTCTCTCATGACCATTTGCCTTAAATCTTGTTTTGTCTCATAGTCTAGCTTTACAACTTCATTAGATCTTGGAAAAGTCCCCGCCTGAGCACTCCAGTATTGTATCATGATTCTACAGTAATTTGAATCTATATTGCCACTATTCTCAAGAGCTTTTCTCAATCCTCTTTGTTGGAAAATCACCTTATCAGATATGATTAATACCTTCTTGTCTTGCTGCCTATAAGTGTTTCTTTCAAGTTGAGATCTAAGCTCTACTGTGCTTGGTACTGCTATTTCAAAAATACCATTTATACTATATTGAGTCCAACTACTTGGTGTGTTAAATACAGGTAGCTTTTTAATTTGAGCATTCTGTGTTTTATCGCTAATGTAATTATCTACTAGTGCATCTGTGTAGTCAATGCGAGGTGTATTGGCAAATGCTAAGCGACCAATCATTCCGATAAGAGTAAGTATTAGTGCTGCAATTAGGTATGGCAAAAGGTATGGAGTAACCCCTTTTACTGCACCTTTGGCAGCAGTTTTTGATGTGTCCTTTAAAGAGTCAAAGAAGTCTTTAACAAGTCTCTCTGCATAAGCTCTTGCGTTATTAATATCCCGCTGCAGAGTTTCATCTTGGACATGGTAGTCATATTCATATTTAGAAGAATGCTCGTAGCGATTTTCTGCCTCATCATTAGGTTTGCTAGTGGTGTCATGACTAAACTGTCCCCTAAAGATGCTGTATTCACTATCATATCTTGCACGCTTATCCTCATCTTTGAGTATTGCATAAGCCTCATTGATATCTTGCATAAGTAAAGTGACGTTTTTATCCGGATTTTTATCTGGATGAAACTGCATTGATTTACTTCTGTATGCTCTTTTAATTTCCTCGTGAGTCGCTTGCCAAGCAACTCCAAGGATCTTGTAATAGTCCTTAAACATAATGCTTATTGTAATATAGGTGTGTCTTGGTCGTCCTGATCATCAGTATTAAGGACCTGATTATCAGTTTTCTTTTTCTTCCATACAGCCTTTATAGCTGCATATACTCCGTACATAATTAGCATGACTATAAAAACAGGTGGACGCCCATCGCCATCCACTACAGCAACAAGTTGTAGTGCGGCAGTTATCACGATTAATGCCATTACAATTCCTATTGTAACAATGATCTTAGTTACTATTTTCATGTCATTTATGTTTAGTTGTGTTTGTTGTTCTTTTTATCTAAAGTCTAATATCTAACACGAGAGCGTAATTTCCTGGGACAGCTGAAGACAATAGTAGCTATCACTAGAAATATTTTCATTCCTACTCCGTAAGGTAAAAACATCACTAGTACAATGGGAATCAAAAAAAATAGGATATAGAAAAGAGTAAGTGCTAGCTTCGCATTACTACCCATAAATAATCGGGATAGTAACAACGAAATTACTGCTGTAGTTAAGGAGCAAACAATAGGGAATGATAAGGCCGCCCATAGGAATGTTCCAAAGTTTGTTACTTCATCTGGCATAAGTAGGAGTAAACCACCATTCCCGCTACAGCTTTGTAGCATAATCGCTAAAGATAAGAAAGCTGTGCTGTTTCTCAACTTTGTTGTGAACTCTGTCATAGGCTCGCATTAAATTGTTTCCACATCAGCTCCAATATGTGTGTTGTCAGATGACACAAAGAAGCGTGGAGCTACTTGCTCTCACATCTTCTTCTGGGGTCCTGAGAATCACCTTGCAGATAGATATGATGACAGCAGTCCACGCTATACGTGGAAAGTATCATGCTATCTTAATCTGCTTTAGAAATTTCTCAGGTTTCAGAAGATCAGATAAGCATTACGCTTCCTTATTTCAGTATATGTTAGAGGGTTCTACCCTCATAGTGCAAATGTATGCAAAATATTCAAATAATAAAAACAATTAATGGCAAAAATTCAACGATGTTCTTAGTCGTAGTGGCAATTGAGGTAACAGTGGTGAATAGTTATAGTTATTAAGTCGCAACCAATCTGCTAGTATTCAAGATTATTTCTTTGTCTCTTCCTCATCCGTGACTTGGTTACGGTGGAGCTCTGTGAGGAGGTATGAATTGAAGTAGTAGAAGAAGGCTACTTTCATCGTATTGGATAATCCTCGTTTGCCACTCAGGATAAGCGATAGACTGGATTTGTCAATCGCTAGCTGACGGATGATATCATACCTCTTAATACCCAATTCTTTCATCTGCTCTTTTATCCACTCTACGGTTATCTGTTCTAGATCTAATTGATATACCTCCGCACGTATTTTGAATTTTCTCTCGGGGTATACGGTTCGTCCAAAGACCTTTAACTCCTCTTGATTAAGTAGCCAACCATTGAGAAGTCGCTTGTCCGTCACCGTTACTACATTGTTTTCATCTGGTGTTGATACATCAACGCCTAAGAACATTCCGATACTCTTGCGTATCTGGAAACGCTGCTCTTCTGTTCTTGTTTTAGTCGTATTCTCCATCTTTATTAGTTCATTTACTGAATCTATAATTTTAGCTCTCTCTGTATACTTTGGTATTGCAAATATACATAAATGTTTGTTTTAAGCAAACGAAATAGATGCTTAGCTTGAAGACGATGAGGAGGTGGAGCTTAATAATAAAAAACATCGCCCCTACGTGGTGTAGGGGCGATGTCGCCTATCATGTGTTGGCAGGATAAAGTGGGTAACTATTATTCGTTACTCTTTATCGCACTGTAGAATATCTTCAGTGCATCTGCCTCTCTTAGTCTCTGCTTAACGTCAGTTACAAGACCCATCTTAGTATCTTTGTCAATCTTAAGGATGGTAGTCATGTAAGGGGCATCTGCCTCTGACATAGACGACTTCTCCTGTGCGATATAGTCAAAGATCTCTGCTGTAGTCGCGAACTTATCGTTTAGTTGAATTGTAGCCTCAGTACCGTACTTATCTTGGTACATCTGAAGTGGCTGACCCATATAGATATAAGTAGCTAGTGACTTCTTCTCCATCTTCGTTAGTTCCGTAGCATGGGGAAGTGAAACCTGTACCATCATAGTCACTTCACGCATTGAGGTTACCATCATAATGAAGAATAGGAAAGCGAAAATCAAGTCGGGAAGCGACATGGTATTCAGCTCTGGTACTTCACGGGTGCCACCTTTCGTAAATCTGCTCATAATGTGTACTCGTTACTTATTTTTTTTACCGTACTCTTTTGGGTTAGCCTCAGATATCTTCTGAGGGTACATATCTACCATTACCTCTTGTTGTGCTGTTGAAGCATCCTCCAGTGATACACCAAAGAATCTCTTGCACATCATATCTCTCACTTCCATATAAGCTTTGGTAAGCTCATTCTGTACTGCGATATAGTCACTATACTTAGTGTCCACATCGTTGGTGAGTGAAATAACGTGGTTCTTAGTTACTTTCTGTGCACCAACCAAGGGAAATGTCTCCACTGTACGCTCTGCAAGGTCGGCACGATCATTCTCATTGAGAACGAACTCCTTAACCTTTTCGCGTAGCCCGTCAAGCTCCACCACCTCACCATTAGCAAGGATTTGTCCACGTGTATTAACCAATACACGGAGCATATTTCGGCGGTTGACGTCAATGGCGATATCCTGTTGATCTGGTGGTACAGATGGTGGTAATTGTCTTGCCAAACCACTATCTGATCCCATAGATGTAGTTAGTAGGAAGAAGAGTAGCATGATAAAAGAGATATCGGCGGTTGAAGACCCATTGATGCCGGGTACTTTTTTCTTTCCACGTGCCATTTTAAATCCTTTCTTTTAAGTGTTACTTCTTACTTCTTTGAGCGTAGAGCCCCTTTAATAGCAAATACTATAAGTGCAAGGATATTGATGCCAAGCACCACGTAGATGCTGTATAGCCACATATCTGCAAACTTAAGATAAAAGTCTGTATTGTATTTTTGGAAATCTAAACTCAGTGATACTGGATCCGTAGAGCCAATGGCGTACGTGATCACGAGTAGCACAATAATTGCTATGAATGATACAAGACCAGTGAGTGACGCACGGCGTCTCTTGGGGTCTTTGAGGTTGCTAGCAAATCCCACAATGGCAAATCCTATCATCGCTAGGAGCGTAACGCCCAGTGCGCAGTACATTAGATAGAATATTGCATTAGTAAACTTTGGCTCTGGCTTTGCAGCATTAGGGTCAATGTACCCTCCTGCGAAGAAAGCGATGGTTACTATTATAGTAAGGATGGCTAGAGCAAGTAGTGAATAGCTTGAAATCTTTCTGATTTTACTTACTGCCATAATATTTCCTTTCTTTTGTGATTATTTGCGAGCAAACTTCTCCTGGTGAGCTACGATAGTATCTACAAGAGTGATAGAGCTATCCTCCATCTTATTGAGTACACCCTCGTACTTAGATAGGATATAGTTGTAGAAGATCTGAAGGATCATAGCTACGATCAAACCGAAGATGGTAGTGATAAGAGCTACCTTCATACCTCCTGCTACTACTGTAGGAGAGATGTCACCTACTTGCTCGATCTTATCAAAAGCTGTCACCATACCGATCACGGTACCCAAGAACCCTAGTGATGGAGCAGTAGCGATAAATAGAGTGATCCAAGACATGTTCTTCTCAAGAAGACCAGCCTGTACACCACCATAAGCAGTGATAGAACGCTCAACTGCCTCAATGCCTTGATCGATACGGCTGATAGCCTGGAAGGTTACAGAAGCTACAGGACCTCTAGTGTCGCGTGCTAGCTCTAGTGCACCGTTGATATCATTAGCTTGAAGCCTTGCATCAATTTCGTCTAGGAACTTCTCGTTATTTACATCTGCTAGGTTGAGGTAGATAATTCTCTCAAGGCAGAATGCTAGACCTAGGATAAGTACGATAGCGATAGCAGCCATAAACTCTGCACCACCCTCGATAAACTTAGTCTTAAGTGCTTGGTGGAAACCACCCTCATTTGCTACAGTGATATCCTCAGCAGCCATTTCCTCAACAGGAGCTGCTTCCTCAGCAGGTGCTGCTACCTCTTCAGTAGTCACCTCAGAGTCGGGAGCTTGTGCCTCGTCTTGTGCAAAGACTGCGTTTGCTGTGCCTAGAGACAGCAATCCAAACAGTGCGATACTTGCTAGAAATTTTTTCATTGTAAGTTCTCTTTTTAAGTTTAGTGATAAATTACTTTCTTATTCATATTATATTAATGCGGAGAGAGAGGGTTGTAAACCAAACCTTCTAACTCCTTATATCGTAGTTGTT
>ERZ1673752.2173-NODE-2173-length-23121-cov-11.429073_pt1 | contig 23121 bp, 19 predicted proteins | sample MGYA00580195_ERZ1673752 | MGnify/ENA primary metagenome ERZ1673752 (study PRJEB41218, sample SAMN15661744) | gut metagenome | host: Homo sapiens | place: Canada: London | collected 2015-08-20/2019-03-30 | study: EMG produced TPA metagenomics assembly of...
TATTGATGAATAGCTATTTCGGCATGAAGTGGGTATACTGTGTATAGCGTTAGAGAAAAGGTGGTGAGCAGCATGAAACGATACAAAGTGGAAACACAGAGGGAAGGCTCGGTAAAATATTTCTTTATCCGGGATATGGAATCGTTGGAAATCGTGTTGCTCCCAAGCAAATATCTAATGCATCAGGTCAGGGCGAATCGTTCTCCGAACACAATACGGAGAAATGCATTCGCCCTTGCCTATTATTGGGAATATCTGCTGGAAAACGAAAAGAAAGCAGAAGATATCTATGAGATGGATTACGAAACACAATATGATTATTTCGCAGAATATCTGAAATGGCTGAAAGACGGAAAGCATACCGACAATTTAGAAAATGGACCACAGAATAAAACCTGTAACGCTTACTTAAAAGAAGTGTTCAGGTTTTATTGTTTTTTAGAAGCGGTCAGAAATAACGGTTCTTACTTATCCGTTCTTTCTTATAACCAGCCGATTACAAAAGCAAATGCCATCGGAGTCAGAAGAACACTGCGTTCCCGCTCTTTTAAAGGGTATCTGAAAGAAGAGGAACGGGATGTGAGGGCAGCCGAAAAGAATGAAATCATTACGATTCTGGAAGCTTGCACGAACTGCCGGGATCAGGTATTGATTCTGCTGACATCAGAACTCGGATTTCGTATCGGTGAAATCTTAGGAATTGATTATACAAAAGATATTGACTACGAAACCCATGAAATCCGGGTGAATTTCCGAGAGGACAACGAGAATGATGCAAGGGCAAAAAATGCAGAAGAAAGAAGAGGGCGTCTCAGTGATGACACCTTTGAATTCCTGCTTTATTACATCGGAGAATACTGGGACATCCTGCAAAAACAGGAATATCTGTTTATCAACATCAAAGGGGATACGACAGGAAAACCAATGAAGGTAGACAGTGTTTACGATATGTTTGAGAGGATGGAGAAAAAGACCGGAATCAAGATCACCCCACACATGCTTCGGAGATATTATGCAAATACCAGATGGGAAGCGGACTGGCCGTTGGAGATGATCAGTCAAGCATTAGGACATAAGCATCTGGATACAACCATACGATATCTGAATGTTTTAGATGATAAGCTCAGAGAAGCGAGTCAGGAATTTTACCGCCGATATTCCAATCTTTATAATGTGAATCAACTATTGGAAAGCAGGAGGTGAAAATAAATGCCGGCAAGATTGTATGCCTTTGTGCCGGAAGAACAGGACATATCCAATGCGGAGCGGGAAGAACTGATCAAAGGACTGGAACGGGAATTGGATGAATATTATGAACAAAAATGTGGAAAAGGCAGTCTGGAAACATATTTGATTCAGAATGAAATCTGGCACTTGTCAGAGATCAATTATCAGGTGAGAGCCGGATATCAAAAATATCTGAGAGAATATTATGTGGATTCGACGGTGCGTAATTATCTGCTCGGAATAGATCGTGTAAAGTTGCGGCTGATCATAGAAAATGCACAGACCTTAAAAGGAAAGTGGAATGCCCGGAATCATCCGGAGTTGCTCCATGACATTCTGTTCCTGCGGTATCATCCCAATCCGGCGATTGCAAAACGATATGAATATACGACAGATATTAGTAAGCTGGTCTGGGATTTCAGGGTAAAAGGTTCAGATATATGCAAACAGCAGATTTTAACGGTTCTGGAAGATATCGTGCAACAGAAAATAACAATGAAAGAATGCACCAGGCATCTAAACGGATTGAAAAGTGTATATGAATTTTGCATGCAGGAACAGATTGAAGATCTCAGATATCTTACACAGAAGCAGTTCGACAAAATTGAAAACTATGTGGACACGGACTATAAAAAGAAATGCGCAAAACAGGAGCTTAGAGCGTGTCAGGAATATATTTTCTGCCATGCAAAAAATATTGCATGGGACTCTACTGTCTGGTACATGGAAAGATTATATCTGGAAGAATACCGGGTGAATCCGTCTAATCCTGTAAAAACTATTTCTTTTATGGGCATAGAAAGGACAGATAACAGAGAACTTGTTCAAGAATATATAAAATACTGTTTGGGAGTCACACACTTAGCATTAAGTGTAATACATACTGAATTTTATCGAATTCAAAAATTTGTTGTCTGGCTGGAAGAAACAACGGAAATCAACTTGAAACAAGTGTCAGAAAATGAAATAAAGAAATATTTTCAAATAATTGACTACAAGGAAGCAAGCTATTTCAATGATATTATCATAGCAATCTATCAGTTTTATGAATATCTGCAGACGAAAAATATCATAAAAGAAGTTCCTTTTAATTACCAGTATTATCTGAAAAAGGAAATCCTGCATCATAATGACCGGAGTGTAGAACAGGAAACTTATGAAAGTATTTTAAAACATTTAAAAGATTTTCCGGAAAAGCCGAGATTGATTTTACTGCACTCTATGCTGTTAGGACTGAGAATCAGTGAAGTATGCTGCCTGAAAGGGAATGCTTATTACTGGCAGGGGAGAGACGCCTGGATACAGGTATATCAAATAAAAATGCGGACATATAAGAGAATCCCCATCCCGGAAATTCTATATAAAATCATGAAAGTATATATAAAAAAATACGGGATTGGTGCTGAGGATTATATTTTCCAGAATCAAAAGGGAAAAGCATATCATTACTCCAGTTTTCGATGGAGTATGAAGAAAATATTTAATGAAAATCATGAGCTGTTTCAGGAATATAATTTCAAATCCCATGATTTCAGGCATACGATAGCAACCATGTTTTATGAAGATGGAGTGCCGCTTCAAAGTGTCAGAGATTATCTGGGACATGATTATGAAGAAATGACACAGCAATATGTGGACTATATGCCGAAGAGAATTTCCAAAGCAAATCAGGAATTTTTCGCAAAAGAAGGAAGTAGTCTTGCTTCCGGAATAAAGAGGTGCAAGCGTGGAAAATAGATTTTATATCAAGGAACTGGATTCTTATCAGAAAGCAAGTGATCTCAGCAAAGAACGTATGGGAACAAACCCCAATTATGATCTGGAACTTCTTCCGACAAAGCAGATGCAGGAAGAAATGTGGGAGTTCCTGCAATACAGAGGTAAAAACCTCGTAGCAGAAAAATTTTATACAGAACGAAGATTTTACCATCATTTATGCAGGATGTTGAAAGAAAAAAACAACCGGCCGGAGAGTTTTCTGGACTGGGATAAAGAAAAATGGATGCAGCAGATGAAAATCTGGCTCCTGCAGCAAGGATTGCCCCTGACAGCACCATTTAAAAATAAGTGTGGCGGAAGAGGAACGCAACGTGCCAGAACACTGGGGTATATAGAATGCCTGATTGATTATTTAACCGACTTAAGAGATGTGGATGTAAACGAAATAACAAAAGATGTCTGGAAAATTGAAAAACTTGACATACAGGTGAAGCAGGATTTGATACGTCCAAGGAAAACGATATCTTTTACAGGAATCAGTCAGCCAGAGTTGAAGGAAGAAATTAAAAAAGCAGTATATTTTCAACTGAGAATAGAAAGTCTGGAGACTGTAAAAAAGGAACTGACAGCCATCCGAAGATTTTCCAGATATCTGAATGAGCATAAGAAAAATGTACAATCCTGCGCTGATCTGGACAGAACGATCATAGAAGAATATCTGGTATATATGAAAACAGAAGATACCGGGACGAAGAAGTACCGGGCGGAAATAACAAGACTCAGATCAATCCTTAATATGGTATCAGATATTTACCAGTATCCACAGGTGAAAGATCTGATATTGAACAGGGACATCCCACCCAATATCAGATCAGAATTTAAAGTCTACTCAGATGCAGAATTAAAGCGTTTTAATGAATTCCTTGCAAAAGTAGATATACAGACAGCCAGAGTCATGACGATTCATCAGATGCTGGGAACAAGAATCTCAGATACACTGACACTGCGGACTGACTGCCTGATGGAACAAAACGGTGAGATATTGATCAGAATCTACCAGATGAAAACACATTACTATGAAAAACCGATCAGTCAGGAACTGGCAGCTTTGATCAGAGAAGCCATCCGTTATACGGAAGAAAGGTATGGAAAATGCAAATATATTTTTACAAATGAAAATGACCATACAAAACCGATGACCTACTCACTGATCCAAGGGAGAATTACAACAGCAATTTATCGGGAAAATCTCAGGGACGATAATGGAAATTATTTTACATTCGGAACGCACATGTACCGGCATGTCTACGGAGTAAAGCTTGTAGAAATGCATCTGGATGACTGGACGATAGCAAGGCTGCTCGGACACAAAAGCCTAAAGAACGTAAAATATTACAGAAAAATGAGTAACCAGATACTGGCGAATGATACCAGAAAAGCAAGAAATAGGTTATCACAGATGCTCCTGGAATGTCTGGACGGATGGGAGGAAGAGTATGAACAAATACGACACGATGATAGCTTGTAACCGGAAAACGAGTGAGGAAAAGATAAACCGCGCAGTGACAGAAATCCGACAAATGCTCACAGACAGAGAAAAGGTGAGTGTACCAAAGTTAGTAAAGCGGACAGGATTATCCAGAGGATTCTTTTACAAGAACGAAACCGTCAGAAAAGAAATGGATCGGGCATTAGAGCAGCAGGCCGGAATGATTGATCCAAAAAGATATATCGGGGACATTGTGATGAAAAACCGAATCGAACTGCTGGAGCAACAGGTCAGGGAATTAAAACGAGAAAAAGAACAACTGGAAAAAGAGAACGTCAGATTACAAAAAGCATTGAATAAAAAAGATTTGAATCTACTAAAAAATCTGTAATTAAAATTAAGAAAATAATCTGCAACAGCCGGGAAAATACTCCCGGTTGTTGTGGTTGGAATAGAAAACATACATGTAGAAGATGCAATAAAGTTTGACGTATGCTATACTTATGAACGGTTAGCTAAATGAAACTATCTTTATAAGAAGGGAGCAGAAAGACGATGGATAATCCGTTTAAATTTCATGAAGAGGATGGAATTATTGCATGCGTTGGTAACAATGGAGGAACTACAGATGAAGATATAAGAAATGGATTTAAACGTACAGTTGAGATCCTGATAAAGTCATTAAAAGTGAGTCAGGAAGTTGAAGATCTGTTAGTGTATCCGATTGTTTATAATGCAAGACATAGTATTGAATTATCTCTAAAAATTGTTATTAAGATGTTATGGGAACTGGAGAGAAAAAAGAAGATAAGTCACTCAGTTGAATTTATAGCAGAAAGAAAAAAGAAACTTCACACACATAATATTGAAGAACTATATAAAATGGCATGCGAGAATAAAAATATAGATAGAAGGGTTCCTGCATATTTTGAAAACATAGAAGATATGATTCAGTTTTATTATTTTGATGAAGAGGGAGATGCTTTTAAATATGAATTAAATAAAGATGATCAACCGCATATGATAAAAAATCAAATTTCTCATATAAGTATCGAATTATTAGAAACTGAATTTAAAGCAGTAATGGAAAAATTTGATGACTTGATTTATTTTTTAGGAAGCTGTGTTGATGAATATTCGTTAGGGACATTTACAAAAAGTTTATCAAGAACTGATATAGGAGAAATATCAAAAAAACTTCCGGTTTACGAAGAGTGGAGCACAGAAAAATTTAAAGAGGTCAAAGATCAAATTAAGCAGGAATATCAACTTGGAAGTAAAGAATTAACAGATGCCTTAAATTTAATCAAGAAACATAGATTGTTTTCAAGCAATATTGGTTGCGAAAGAATGTTTGGAACAATTACAGAAGATGAGTTGAAAGAGTATGCTTCATTAGTTAAATATTATTGTAAAAAAAATAAATCAAAAGAAAATATTGTTACAGAGGGGTATAAATTAGAAGAAGTACAACAGAATGCAGAGATTTTGCGAAAGTATTTATCGAGTATTTCAATGGAAACATTAAGAACTTTGTTATGTTTTTATGAAATGGGAAATAGCAACTTAGCAGTTGAAAAACTGGAAGATACTTATAAGTATATAGTCGATAGTGCGTTTGATGAAATGTATATTATACGAAAATTGAAACAGAAAAATACATGTTTAAGAATTATCGTTGGAATGAAAAAGTGTGGTCAAGTGACATATGAAAAACAGTTACAGGCTGCATTGGAAGAAGAGAAAGTAGAACTCTAATACTAGAAAATATACACAATACACAGATGTGCCTACCGTTAAAGCCAGTGCTTTCAAGGGATAGGAGAGGGCTACCCAATTTTATAGATGAACCAACGGCAGGGCTTGATGTCATGGCAAGGAATGAGATGCTTGATATGTTAAGAGATTATATGGAAGAAGATGAAGAACGTTCGATTCTTGTAAGTTCTCATATATCAACAGATCTTGAAACCTTATGTGATAATATTTATATGATCAATGAAGGAAATATCATCTTGCACGAAGAAACAGACCGGTTATTAAGTAATTATGCGATCTTAAAGGTTGATGAAGAACAGTCAAAAACACTAGATCCACAATATATAATAAAAATGAAGAAAGAATCCTATGGATATGCATGTCTTACAGATCAGAAACAATTTTATCTGGAGAATTATCCAAAGATCGTGGTAGAAAAAGGAACGATCGATCAGATCATTACATTAATGATACAGGGGGTGTAGAAGATGAAAGGATTATGGACAAAAGACATCAGATTAATCTCATCACAACAAAAAAATCTGGCAGTGATCTGGCTAGTTGCAGCAGGAATCTTAATCGCTACGGATCAAATATCATTTGCAATTAGCTATACGTCTGTGATTACAATCATGACAGCAATCAGTACGATCAGTTACGATACATTTGATAATGGCAATGCGTTTTTATTTACGCTTCCATTTAGCAGAAAAGAATATACAAGAGAAAAATATCTGTTTAGCCTCTTTTGGGGAATGATAACAGTCATTGGAGGTATATTGTTAGTAGTCATCGTTACAGCAGCAAAAGGTACATTGTTAATGAGGTCAGAAGAAATTGTGATGGCAGTCTTACTCAATATTCCAATGCTATTGATTTTTCAATCAATGGCCCTTCCTTTTCTATTAAAATATGAAGCAGAGAAGGGAAGAATCGCGTTAGCAGCTATGATCGGAGGGATTGTTTTTGTTGTTATCTTTTTTTTCAAAATGTTTGAAACGGCAGGGATTGAGCTGATTGACATCGTGATGAATCAAATGTATTTAAAAAATATTACACTATGGGCTTCTATCTATATAATTTCCATTGTCATTTGGTTCCTGTCATTGAAAATAGCTGAAGGAATTATGCTAAAAAAAGAATTTTAATTTATTAGAAAAATGAATAATATAAACAAAAGTAGTTGTATGAAACAAAAATGTTTGGTATAACTACTTTTTTTCGTTTCTCCCTCATATGAGGGAGAACAATTCCAGGAATCAGACTATAGTAAAGTTATCAAAAGGATAGCGGATATGAAAGGAAGGAGCAGCAGTAAAATGAAAGTATTTGAACCGTTTAAAATCAATCAGATGGAGCTTAAAAACCGTATGGTCGTATCAGCAATGGTAACAAACTATTGTTCTGAGGATGGAATGGCAACAGAGAAATTTATTGCCTATCATGAATATAAAGCAAAAGGTGGAGGGGGACTGATCATCACAGAAGATTATGCAGTGACACCAACTGCAGGTGGATTTAAAAAGCTTCCTGGATTATGGGAAGATGGACAGATTGAAAGCTATAAGGAGTTAACAAGAAGAATTCATGAAGCAGGTGGAAAGATCGCAGCACAGATTTATCATGCAGGAAGAGAGACAAGCAGTGCGATCACAGGAGAACAGCCAGTCGGACCTTCCGCGTTAAAAGATCCAACAATGCCAGAGACACCAAGAGAAATGACAGTAGAAGAAATTCATGAACTGGTTGAGCAATTCAGAGATTGCGCAAGAAGAGCAAAAGAAGCTGGATTTGATGCAGTTGAAGTTCATGGGGCACATGGATATCTGATTGGAGCATTTGCCTCTCCTTTTTCCAATAAGAGAAGTGATGAATACGGAGGAACGATCCGAAACCGTGCAAGATTTGCAATGGAGATCATTGAGAATATTAAGGAAAAATGCGGAAAAGATTATCCAGTTTTATACAGAATGTCAGCGATTGAATATGTCCCAGGTGGATTAGAAATCGAGGAATCTAAGATACTTGCAAGACTGGTAGAGGAAGCAGGAGCAGATTGTATTCATTGTTCACAGGGTGTTTATGCATCCACACATGTGATCATTCCACCATCTGTTGTTCCAAGAGCAGCATATGTAGAAAATGCAGCAGAGATCAAAAAAGTGGTAGATATTCCAGTGATCGCAGTAGGAAGAATCAATGATGTTGAAATTGCAGAAAGTGTTTTACAAGCAGACAAAGCAGATCTTGTAACAATGGCGAGAGCTTCTCTTATCAAGGAGACAAATTGAAATCATAAATAGTGAAAAACTTTTAGAACATTGTACTCTGGGAATGAGAACAAGCATTTAAAATCTTTATTTTATTATAAAACTAAAGTTAAAATCCAATACTCATGAGCAGTCACTCATACCTACAGCTTATCAATAAACAAAATTTAAATATATAAAAAATAGATTGTTTCCCTTGGACCATATGAGCTCGTCGGCACTTAATGAGCAGTGACGATTCATCGTCGCTGTCGAATTTAGTGTCCGCTACGTGCGAATCTGAACGAGAGTGGGTCCAAGGGAAACAATCTATTTTTTATATATTTCCACAAATTTTATTTATTCATAAGTTTTTATTTATTAGGAATCAATACAATATCTTCCCCAGCTTTTCTTCTCTGATATAACTCAGCAGTTGCTGTAAGTAATACATCAGAAGAAGAGTTTAAGCAAGTTTCAACAGAATCCTGTACTACTCCGATGATGAATCCAACACCAACAACCTGCATGGCAACATCATTTGAGATACCAAATAAAGAACATGCAAGAGGGATCAACAGCAGGGATCCACCAGCAACACCAGAAGCACCACATGCAGAAACAGCAGCTAAGACACTTAAGATGATTGCTGTAGGAATATCAACAGAGATACCCATTGTATGAGCAGCTGCAAGAGACATAACTGTGATCGTGATCGCAGCACCATCCATGTTGATCGTAGAACCAAGAGGGATAGATACAGAATAGTTATCTTCATTTAATCCCAGTTTTTCGCAAAGAGCCATGTTCATAGGAATGTTTGCAGCAGAACTTCTTGTAAAGAATGCTGTTAAACCACTTTCTTTTAAGCATTTTAAAATCAGTGGATATGGGTTTCTGCGAAGCATACTAAATACGATGATTGGGTTTGTTACAAATACAGTAAATAACATACATCCAACTAATAGGGCAAGAAGTTTACCATAATCAGTAAAGATGCTTAATCCGTTTGTAGATACAGTGTTATATACAAGTCCAAGAATACCAAATGGAGCACAGTTGATGATCCAGTGTACAGCTTTTGTAACTGCAGCAGAGATATCATGAAGAGCTTTTTTAGTTCCAGGAGTTGCAGCTTTTAATGCAAGTCCAAAAACAACAGCCCATGCAAGGATACCGATGTAGTTTGCCTTTACAAGGGAATCAACAGGGTTTGATACGATATTCATTAATAAGTTCTTTAATACTTCTAACACACCCGTTGGAGGAGCGGCTTCAGATGTAGCAGCTTTTCCAAGACGTAATGTGATTGGGAAGAGAAAACTTCCACATACTGCGACAACAGCACCAATAAAAGTTGTTAGCATATAAAGGATGATAACAATACGCATATTTTTTGCACCGTTGCTCTTAGAATTTGCTAAAGAAGCAATGACAAGTACAAATACAAGGATTGGGGCTACAGCACGAAGAGCACCAACAAATAAATCTCCAAGTAGAGCAAGCCCTGTTGCTTTTGGAGCAGCTACACCAAGAATAGCACCGATGATCAGACCGATTAAGATTCTTACGATCAGACTTAAGCTATTCCACTTTTGTAATAAGTTTTTCATTTTAAAAATTCCTTCTTTCATTATTTTTTTTATTTTTAAGTGATATTTTGATACTTACATCATATTTTCTTAAAAATAAAGAATCAATCTTATTTATTATATTTACTTTTATTCCTTAAGTCAATACAAAATGTCTTTTTTACGGAAATGAATGTCTTTCTAGAGCGGACACACAAAAATCTTTTCACAATGAAATATTGACACTTTACGCATTTGATTTTACAATAAAACATAAGAGTATAGATCATAAGAGAAGACGTACAAAGTCTATACGGAAAGCGGAAAAGGAGAAAATAATGAAACAGGTAATATTAACAGGAGACAGACCAACGGGACGACTGCATGTTGGACATTATGTAGGATCTTTAAAAGAACGAGTGAGACTGCAGAATTCTGGTAAATTCGACGAAATTTATATCATGATCGCTGATGCCCAGGCATTAACAGATAATGCAGAACATCCAGAGAAAGTAAGACAGAACATTATGCAGGTAGCACTTGATTATCTTGCATGTGGGTTAGATCCAGAGAAAGTTAATATCTTTATTCAGTCTATGGTACCAGAACTTACAGAACTGTCTTTCTACTATATGAACTTAGTTACAGTTGCAAGAGTGCAGCGTAACCCAACAGTAAAAGCAGAGATCAAACAGAAGAATTTTGAAGCAAGCATTCCGGTTGGATTTTTCACATATCCGATTAGTCAGGCAGCAGATATCACTGCATTTAGAGCAACGGTCGTACCAGCAGGAGAAGATCAGATGCCAATGGTAGAGCAGTGCAAAGAGATCGTACACAAGTTTAACTCTGTATATGGAGAGACATTAACAGACCCACAGATCGTACTGCCAGACAATCAGGCATGTTTAAGACTTCCAGGAATCGACGGAAAAGCGAAGATGAGTAAATCTCTTGGAAACTGTATTTACTTATCTGATGAACCACAGGATATCAAGAAGAAAGTAATGTCCATGTTTACAGATCCAAATCATTTAAGGGTTGAAGATCCAGGACAGGTAGAAGGTAATCCAGTATTTATCTACTTAGATGCGTTCTGTAAACCAGAATACTTTGAAGAATTCTGGCCAGAATACAATAACTTAGATGAATTAAAAGCCCATTATCAGCGTGGAGGACTTGGAGATGTCAAAGTGAAGAAGTTCTTAAACAAAGTGCTTCAGGCAGAATTAGAACCAATCCGCGAGAGAAGAAAGATGTGGGAAGCAAAACTTCCAGAAGTTGCAGAAATTCTTCAGAAGGGAACAAAAGCTGCAAGGGCAAAAGCACAGGAAACAATGAAAGATGTGCGTCATGCGATGAGAATCGATTATTTTAATGAAGAAGGATTATTTTAATTTTAGATCATATATTTTTAAAGTAAAGCATGACAAAAGGGTCTGCATATCCGTAGGATAGGCAGGCCCTTTTTCATCATAGGAAATTCCGATGGAATGCCACGATATAAAATACAAAAGAACAAGAAAGTTGATGTTACAGAAGGAAATGAAGAAGCATACCCTGTATAAAATATAGTTTGATAAACTGAAGTTATTGATAGAATATTTAAAAATGGTTATCTGTCTGCGACGCGCTCTCGCTCGACTCACACGTAGCTGTACTAAGCTCCTGAATGGTCTTTACGACCATCCACTCGCTAAGTGCAGACGTGTTCCTACGGTCGCCGACAGATAACCATTTTTATAATATTCAATAAATTCAGTGATCGAAACCACTAGTGGGTGTGTATGTTGAAGGTTAAAGCCTAACAATAAAAAGACCGCTCACAAATCTTGTGAGCGGTTGCTTTTCTGAAAAGAGAGGATTAAAAAATATATATGAAAAACTATGTCTTAAGTATATCAAAATCTCATCTTCATTCAATATACAAAGTATGAACAATTCTAAAGAAAGTATAAACAGTTCTAAAATATTTGGGAGTAAGTCTCTAGTTTAGTCTAATTTTATTATTATATTTTTTATGGTATAATATCTTTCATACAAAAAGGAAAAAGAGGGAATTATGATGAGAATAAATATTGCAATATGTGATGATGAACAGAAATCTTTACAGATGATTCAGAAAGAATTATATCATATAGCTGACAAGTTAAAGATTGAAATTGAAACTTACGCTTATAAAGAGGGAAAGAAAGTATTAGATTTAATTTACAATGAAAAAGAAGATTTTGATGTTTTATTCCTAGACATTGATATGCCAGATGTTTCAGGACTTGAGGTTGCAAAAAAATTAAGACAGAAACATTTAGATATCATATTAATTTTTATTTCAGCATATGAACAGTATGTGTTTGAATCGATTGAATATAATCCATTTCGATATATTCGAAAAAACAGAATCGAAAAAGAATTAATGCCATGTTTGAAGGCAGCATACCAAAGACTTGAGGAAATGCAGGATTCTTATATGATTGTGAAAACAGGAGAAGCGGAAGTTCGAGTGAAGCATTCAGATATTATGTATTTTGAGACAAGTGCAAGAAAGATAGGAATCCATTTAAAGAATGGAGAGGTATTATTTGTACGAAAAACAATCAAAGAATTATATGAGGAATTAAATGATGAGCATTTTATCAAAATACATAGTGGATGTGTTGCAAACGCTAAATATATTGGGAAATACTCGAATCATGATATTACATTAGATAATGGCGAGCATCTGATCGTAAGCAGAACCAGAATAAAAAGTGTGAAAATAGCATTAATGAATTATTGGGGTAATCAGGTATGACGACATTTTTTTGGATTATAGAATACATCGCAAGTTTCATTGAAATTTTCATGTGTTGTGTTTTTTGTGGGACTTTTCTAGTAAAAGAGGAATTTGGTGATCGAAAATATCTGGCATTTGCAGGGGCGGCACTTAGTGCATTGTTAATCACAGGATTAAATAAAATAGAGATATTTTCAGTTTTTAATTCTATATTCGTTTTATTTGTAATTATTTTGTTTCAGCTATTTTTATATAAAGCGAAAATAGGATTATGTATTGTACTTCCATTGATTTATGCAGTAATTTTAGCTGCCATTGATTTTGCGGTTTCATATTTTACAGCATTGATCTTACAAGTAGATGCAAACTATTTATTGAATCATCAAAATTTTTCAAGAGTTTTGTGCATCTTGATGTCAAAGTTTCTGTTGATATTAACAGTAGTCACAATACGTAAGTTATTGAGAAAATCAATAATATTTATAAAAAAATATATAGTTATTATGTGTATTTATTCTGCGTTTCTATTAGTTTCACTTCATATTATGGTGGAATTGAATATAAAAAATAGAAGCCCTGAAACAGAATTGTTTCTTGTAATATTTTTTATTACTTCTATATCGATTGAACTTTTGGTGCTTTATTTTATCATAAAAACAGGAGAAAGTTATGAGCAACAGCAGAAAAATGAATTAATCGACATGAAAAATACCATGCTTCAAAAATCGTTAGATGAAACAGAGCAGGCATTTCAATTATGGCGAAGAAGTGTCCATGATTATAAAAATCATGTCATAGCATTACGACAACTTGCAGCAGATGAAAATATGGAAGGCATAAAAGAATACCTGAATTGTGAAAATGAATTAATTCAGAAAAAGATGTTTTACATAAAAACAGGAAATTCTGTTGTGGATGCAATTGTTAATACAAAACAAAGGTTGTCAGAGGAAAAAGGTATCACATTTATAGTAAATGCAGCAATTCCAAAGAAGTGTTGTGTAAGAGAAATAGATATGTCAAATATATTAGGGAATTTGATTGATAATGCCATGGAAGCAAGCCAAGGGGAAGAAGAACCATATATTGATCTGACAATCCGACAGGAGAAAATATTTCTTGTAATTAAGATCATCAATCAATATAGCAGAGATTTTTCTAAAAATTTAAAGACAACAAAGAAGAAGCAGAAGTTTCATGGAATAGGCATCAGAAGTGTAAAAAGCATTGTTACAAAATATGAAGGAGAGTTTTCGATTGATAAAAAGGGCACCGAGGTGGTTGTCAAAATATTGATTCCAAATTAAATAAAGGATATGAGTAAAATGTCGGCTAGATACCGGCATTTTTATTTTGCGCAAAATAATTTAGCGTTCTTTATGAAATAAAGATACAAAATAAACACAAAAACATACAAAATAAACAACATTTTATTTTAAATACAATTTACATGATAATATTTAATTGCGCAGTGGATAAGGCCTTAAAAAGTGCAAAAATGAAAATGGAATTCCATAAATAGTATTAGAGAAAAGGGGGAGAGAAAAGAGGTAATGAATATTATTGAATACGAATAAAAAATTAGCAGCTTTTTCTACTCATGAAGCATGTGGAAAAACGAATGTTGTAAAATACAAAGCCGAAATATTTTAAAATAATTTCAAAGTGGGGGCATATAGGGAGTGCTCCCACTTTGTATAAAAAGGAGCATATATGAAACGAATCGGGTGTATATTATTGATTTCAACAATTATATTAACAGGTTGTAAAACAGGAAATAAAAATAAGAATGATAAAGAAAATAAAACAGCCGTAGAAAATAGATTTGAGAAAAAAAATGAAAATATTGAAAATGTAAAAAAAGAGTCTAGCGGACAGATTTCTTTTGGATATCTTAATGAGAAGAAAGATGTCTATGAGTACAATGGAAAAGATGTAGAAATACCATTTTATCTGGAAAATCAGGGAAATAAAAATGAAAGTGTAGCAACGATAGGATTGTTATTGTTCGTTGATGGAAATATACAGGATTATAGAATAGAAGCAAATGGCAAAATACAAACAATGCAAAAAATCACATTAAAACCAAAAGAAAGAAAAGAGTTTAAACTGATATTTAAGCCAGTATCAGGTAAAAAAGGAGACAAAGTTGGAGTGATTCCAGCAACGATATGGAATCCAGACAGTTTACCAAATGAAAAAAATCCAAGTTGGGGAAATAATCAACAGTTAAGTGCGAACGTTCCATTAGAAATTAAAATGAAAAGTAATGGAACGAATCAATTAAAGGCAACGAAGAAACATGTAAAAGTAAGTGATATACCAGAAGAAATTTTAAACGATTGGAAAAATACATATGTAAGTGATGAATATGATTCTTTAGATACATCTGTAAACTTTGAGATGGAATCAAGTGTCAAGGACAAACAGATTTTATATGGAAAAAATAGAAAGGTTCCAATCACTTTGAAATTGTATGGTGGAGCAAGTGTGAATGAGAAGATTACAATTTTTATCAATAATAAACCAGTAAAAATTGATAAAAAAGATTATATAAAAGTGAAAACTCAAAAAGGGAAAATGATCACAGTTACTGCAAATTTAGATCTTTCAGGATATGACCGGATCAATTCAATTTATGCAATTGTTATGACGAGCGAAGGAGATTATAAAATACAGGATATTTCTAAAACGGACAGTTTACTCTTGATCAATAAGTAAATAGATAAGTAGAGGTAGGAATCAATGAAGAAAATAATTGTTTGTATGATCTGCATTTGTATTGCACTGGCAGGGTGCGGGAAAGAAAAAAGTGTAGTGAAAGAAAAGAAACAAAAAGAAGTTTTACGCTTAACAACAAAAGGAAAAGAATTGGTTTTGAAAAATCTGATGAATTATAAAGTTGTGAATAAATATAAACTAGGTAAAAAACAGTGTACAGGTTCTATCATAGAACTTGATCAAGGATATTGCGTACAAATTTATGAAGCAAACAGGGAATTGAAAAATCAAGTAATTCAGGGTGCTGTGGTAGAAGATACACCAGATGAAAGTGAAATTGTAAAGGCTTCTATAAAACTCTTTGATAAAAAGCTCAAAGAAACAGATACCGTTGATATTACTAGATTGGCAAAAGAAAGAAAAGATGAAGATTTTTTAATGACCAGTTTTACAGTAAGTCCAGATGGTACGAAGATTGCATGGAATACTGGAGAAAACATCTTGTGTTATAACAGAGAAACAAAGAAATTTACAAAATACAACCAGATTACGAAGAAAGATATTACAGCAGAAAATATTATATTTGCAGGAAATGATAAGTTAGCATTTTATGGAACGAAGGGAGAAAGTGAAGAAGATACTTGTTATGGATATTTCGATTTAAAGAATAAAAAAATACATACATTTATTGAGAAAAAATATGAAGCTTTTTCTTTAAATGTAGATAAGAGATATATTTGGATCAATGATGGAGAAAATCCAAATACGAAAACAGCAAGTGGAAAAGTACCAGTCATAGATACCAAGACAGGGAAAAATCATTTGGTTCATCTTGATGGTATTGAGAGTGCAAAAGCAAGGATCACAGAAGATGGAAAATATATGATTGCAGCCAGTCAGACAGATGAAAAAAGTTTCCGTGTAAGGCAATATGATATTAAAAATGAAAAGGTTTTGAAGGAAAAGAAATACGATTTTCATAAATCCGTTCATGTCAATGACATTATTTCCATCAATAACGGAAAATCATATGGAATTATTTATAGTACGGATCAAGGAGATAAATTAGAAGAGTTTGAATTGCGATAATCATTGGAGAAAATTATGAAATTATTGTTAGATCATGTAAGTAAAAAATATGGGAACAAATATGCACTAAAAGATTTGAATATAGAATTTAGCGATGGTGTTTATGGCATTTTAGGAGCAAATGGTGCTGGAAAAACGACTTTGATCAGTATCATTACAGGAATTCTGCAGCAAACATCTGGACAGGTAAAACTTGATGGCAGTGATATAAAAGATATGGGAACAAAATATCTGGATAAAATAGGATATCTTCCACAATATCCGCAGTTTTATCCAAACTTTCGGGTTAAAGAATTTCTTATGTATATGTGTAGTATCAAAGACATTCCACAGAAGAAAGCAAAAGAAATCTTGCCAGAGATTATGGAAGAAGTAAATCTTTGTGATCACATGAATAAGAAAATCAAAGAACTATCCGGAGGAATGAGACAAAGACTTGGAATTGCGCAGGCAATCTTAAATGATCCCAAAATTTTGATTTTAGATGAGCCAACTGCAGGACTTGATCCGGGAGAGCGAATCAGATTCCGAAATATTATCTCTAATATAGCCAAAAACAGAATGGTGCTTATTTCTACACATATCGTATCAGATATAGAATATATTGCAAATCAGGTTGTGATTCTACAAGAGGGAAAACTTAACAGGATGGGTACCGTAGAAGGACTGTGCAATGATATTCAGGGAAGTGTCTGGAAAGTCAATGTAGATGAAATGACTGCAGAAGAATTGATGAAAAATTATTTGACATCCAATATAAAAAGAGTTGATGAAAATGTACTTATGCGGATCATTAGCAAGAACAAACCGATAAAAAATGCCAGAATGTCAGAACCGCAGTTAGAAGATGTGTTTTTAACAGTATTTTGTGAGCAGGCAGGGATATAATATGAAAATTGTATTATTTGAATTTCGGAAAAATATTTTAAGAAAAACGATCATCATACCAATGGTCATTTTGCTGATCGTGAATGTAATGGTAATTTATGCACAGTACCGATTTCAAAATGATCCATTTTCCAGTGAGGTTAATCGGTATCATTCATCTGCTAGAGAATGGGAGTATTATAAAGAATTACATGCACAATTTGACGGTGAAATAACGGAAGAAAAACAGGATAAGATCATTAAACTCTATGATAATTTGAAAGAAAAAATAGACAATGCTGACTATCAAAAAGGATATACAAAGAGTGCAGGGACGGGATATATTTTTGGCGATTATTCGCTGATTGAAACAAATTTTTATCAACCGATCAAAAATTTAGTTTCCTATGCTGAGAAAAATAAGAAACTGGTAGATCAGGCAAAAGAAAATATAAAGTTTTATAAAAAAGCAGACAATCGATATGAACTTAAGAAGAATCAACATATTGTAAAGAAATATCAAGATAGAGTGATCTATGATTTTTATGATACAACAGGATTTCAGAAACTGCTTGATTATAATTTTTCAGATGTGATTCTCATGATTTTTTTGTTTTTATGTGCTTTGCCATTATTTTATCAAGAACGAATCTATGGGATGGAAGATATGATTCTGGCGACCAAAAAAGGCAGAAAAACATATGTTGCAGGGAAGTATATTTCAGTGATAGCAGTAATTATAATGTGTACGGTAGTGATTGCGTGTGTGAATTATATTGTATTTTACATAACTTACGGGCTGAAAGGATCTCAAATGCCCATATATGCATTAGAAGAATTCCAATATTCACCATATAATTTGACATTACTGCAGGCATATTTTGCTATACAAGGACTAAAATGTATGGCTCTCATTGTTGTAAGCACATTGATGTGTCTGATATCCAATATGACAAAAAACACAATGATGTTGTTTATCATATTTATTGGAGTGACTGTATTTGGATTATATTGTAGTGGATATATTTGTAGCGACAATGTACAAAAAGTAGTGATTGCAATTGCTAGTCCATTTTCATTGTTCAAAGGTTTTAATATTTTTAAATCACTGTATGAATTAGATTTGTTTGGTAACTTTGAATTAAGGATTAATGTTTGTATTGTAATACAGGTGATATTTGAAATGTTACTGATTTGTATTTCTTACTACAAATATAAACATTCTAACAGCAGAAAGGAAAGCTTCAGGTAGGAAACATGTTGATGCAAGAAAGTTATAAATCATTTATAAAACAGAAAATATGGATATTCATTATGATTCTGCTGGTTATAAGAATGGTATCCGTTTGCATAACTGGATATGATTCTCATTATATGATTGATGAAAATGAAAAGTACTATAATGAATATCTGAAAAAATACGAGGGAAAGATCACAGATGCAAAACAAAAACAGATAGAGAAAGAATATAAAAAGATAAATTCATCTAGTAATGAATTATTAGCATCTGAACAGAAAAATAAAGCATTTCAGGTGATTTATGACCAGTTTATATATGAGAAAGAAAAAGGCAGTGGATATATTTTAGAGACTAGAGGATGGCAAAGCATTTTAGAACATGATAGTTTAGATTTTTCCTTAATTATCTGTATTATCATTGTTATGACAGCACTTTGGGGAAATGAATATGAAACACAAATGGACATGATGTTAAGGTCTTGTAAAAAAGGAAAATATCAGACTCCGTTTGCTAAAGTAGTGTTAGGAGGTATTCTTTCGGTCGTATTATCGGCAATATTTCAACTCATTCAGATGATATACCTGGCAGGAAGCGTAGGATTTCCCCACGGGAATTATTCAATCCAGAGTTTGAAATTCTTTCAAAATTCTTCCTATCATATAACACTCAGATCTGCTGTAGTCACGATATTTATCATGAGACTGATTGGGGCAGTTCTGCTTTCTTTTATGATAATGTTAATAAACATATGGATCAAAAGAAAAACAATTAGCATGATCATAAGTATGGCAGTAATTGTACTGACATCGATCATCTTTCGAAGTGGCTCTATGATTTATGAGTTACCTTTACCATTAGGACCATTAAAAGCAGCAGGATATTTATGGCCATCTCAATTTGACGGTCAGTATGTTGGAAGCAAATTGGTCAAAGTCTGTACATTCAAAGAAATATCTCATGGAAGTTTTATAGCAGTCAATGCTATGTGTTTGGGTGAAATAATAATATTAGGTGTTTTATGTGTTATCTTTTTTTCAAAATGGAGAATAAAGAAAATTCATATTTATAAAAAGATGATGAGAATCATAACATTATGTTTCATTGCATCAACTTTATTTGCTACAGGATGCAGCAAAAGTACGAATCATAGGGAAGTTAGAGTTTCTATAAGCAAAGAAGATACGCAGGAAAAGGCAATATGGAATGGAAAAACGATCGAAATAGATGAGGATAATAACAATATTATATATACAGATGAAAGCGGAAAAAAGGAAAATCTTATCAGAGATGTATTTCCATCAAAATTAACAATTCAAAAGATATTTATATATGGAAATGAGTGTTACTATCTTTCTGAAAATGATGAGAGCAATGGCATATGTGTCAGGAAAATTAATCTTAAAAATTTTGATAACACGTTAGTCTATGATTCCACAGATGAAAATATCGAAAACTATTTTGGAATGATTCAGAAACAAAAAAAGTATGAAGAATATTTTAATGATGCAGAAGATACAAAATGGTTTTTTGTAGCAGATGGGTATATTTATTGGAAAAAGAAGTATTATATTGCACGGGTCGATATAAAAAGTGGAAAGAAGAAGATTATTGCGGAAGGGGTATCAGATGACAAGATTACATATACAAAAGGAATATTAAGATATGTCGATGCAGATGGAAATACAAAAATATCTGGATGCAGATAGAAAGCAGAATCATTCTGCGAACACTTTTGCTATAACTTAAAACTATAACAAACCGCTAAATATATATATTTGAAATGATGATTTTGAAATGATATACTATATACAACTTAAAAAACAAGGCAAAAAGGAGACGACAGAAAATGAGTAAATTACAAGAGCCATTTCGATATGATTATGTAGGAAGCTTTTTAAGAACAGAAGAATTAAAGAAAGCAACAACACAATATAACGAAAACAAGATCACAAAAGAAGTATACGATAACATCGTAAATGAAGAGATTGCAAAATTAGTAGCAAAACAAAAAGAATTAGGATATCATGTGATTACGGACGGAGAGTTCAGAAGAACTTACTGGCATTTAGATTTTATGTGGGGATTTGAGGGTGTAGCACATGAACAGACAGGAAGTGGAGTACAGTTCGATGGAGAATTAGCTTCTTTAGAAGACACTTATCTGGTAGGAAAGATCAAAGCGAAAAAGCATCCATTTGTAGAATATTTCAGATATTTAAAACAGTTTGAAGATGAAAATACAATTGCAAAATATACAATTCCTGCACCAGCACAGATGTTTCAGCAAATGATCGTTCCAACAAACATTGAAACGACAAGAAAATATTATGCGACAAATGAAGAATTGATTCAGGATATTGGTGTTGCATATCAGGATGTGATCAAACAGTTCTATAAGGCAGGATGCCGTAATCTTCAGTTAGATGACTGTACTTGGGGAGCGATCGTGGGAGATGCTGCGAAACAAAGATATAAAGCATTAGGAATTGATCTTGAAGATGTGAAGAAACAGCTGCTTACTGTGAACAACCTTGCATTAGAAGGAAGACCAGAAGATATGGTAATTACATCCCATATCTGTCGTGGAAATTATCATTCTACATTCTTCACAAGTGGTCCATATGATACAGTTGCAGACTATGTATTTGCAAAAGAAAATGTTGATGCACTTTTCCTTGAATATGATGATGAAAGATCTGGAGGATTTGCACCACTTAAGAAAGTATCAGAAGACAAGAAAGTTGTCCTTGGTCTGATCACGACAAAGAAACCAGATCTTGAAGACAAAGAAAAAGTAATCAACAGAATCAGACAGGCAGCAAAATACATTCCTTTGGAAAGACTATGCCTAAGCCCACAGTGTGGATTTGCTTCTTGTGCGATCGGTAATAAATTAACAGAAGAAGAACAGTGGGCAAAACTAAAATTAGTGAAAGAAATTGCTGAGGAAGTCTGGGGAGAATAAGATTAGATCTTAATACTCCACAGAAACCAGAAATAACCCTTGAGGCGGTGCAGTAATCCCTGCATCGCTTCTTTTTGTACTTTCCAGTGCTTTTGTAATATCCTCTGGTTTTATTTTTCCACATCCAACTTCTACTAAAGTTCCAGTAAGAATCCGGACCATGTTATGAAGGAAGCCATTTCCTGTATAAGAGATCTGGATTTCTTTTTTTGTCTTTTTGATCTCGATGTTATAGATACTACGGACGGTAGATTTTTTTGTTTTCTTAATTGAAGAAAATCCTTTAAAATCATGCGTTCCGCTCAGTAATGATGCAGCTTCTTCCATCTTTTTGATATCCAAAGTTTCCGGGAAATACCAAAGGTATTTACGTTCAAAAACATTCGATACACCAGGAATTGCAATTCGGTAAAGATAAGTTTTCTCTTTCGCATTTAAACGACTATGAAAACGTTCGGAAGCTTCAGAAACTTCCACAATACCGATATCAGATGGAAGATATTTGGTAAGATAGTTTTTGATCTCACTAACAGACATCATACAGTCTGTATGGAAATTGGCAACCTGACCATAAGCATGAACACCAGCATCGGTACGGCCAGATCCATTGATATTGACATCTTCTCCAGTCATTTTTGATAAAACAGACTCTAATTTTCCTTGAATCGTATTCGCATTGGAATCACCGCCAAGCCTCTGCCAACCCTGATAGCGGGAACCATCATATTCAATTGTTAATCTGATATTACGTTTCATATATGTATAAATCCTTTCATTGTAAAGATATGGTTGTTGTAAAACAAATTTATTATAGCGAATTTCTTAAAAAGTGGCAATAAATAAAAAAGAGAGGCGGTAGTTTACTATATATGGTAAAATTAAGATAAAACGCGGTGAAGGTAGAGAAAGAAAGGATAGGTTATCATGGAAATCAATCAAATGTTAAAAAGACAAGAACATTTTTTTCAAAGCCAGAAGACAAAGAAATACGAATTTCGAAAGAAAGCATTATTGCGCTTGGAATGTGCGATCAAACAACATGAAGAAGATATGGAACATGCATTATACAAAGATTTAGGGAAATCATCTTTTGAGTCCTATATGGCAGAGATTGGCATGGTAAAAAGTGAACTTTCTTATGCAAAGAAGCATCTAAAAAAATGGATGAAAACAGAGCAGGTAAAAACACCGCTTGCCCAGTTTCCATCCCAAAGTTATAAGATCAAAGAACCACTCGGAAAGGTATTGATCATAGCCCCATGGAATTATCCAATTCTTTTATCCTTACAGCCGTTGATCGGAGCGATTGCAGCAGGAAATTGTTGTGTTTTAAAACCATCTGAACACGCACCACATTGTGCCAGTCTTTTAAAGAAGATGATTGGAGAAGTTTTCCCTTCTCATTACGTTGCTGTGATCAATGGAGGAGTAGAAATCAGTGAAAAACTTCTGG
>ERZ1673752.2183-NODE-2183-length-23008-cov-18.672635_pt1 | contig 23008 bp, 13 predicted proteins | sample MGYA00580195_ERZ1673752 | MGnify/ENA primary metagenome ERZ1673752 (study PRJEB41218, sample SAMN15661744) | gut metagenome | host: Homo sapiens | place: Canada: London | collected 2015-08-20/2019-03-30 | study: EMG produced TPA metagenomics assembly of...
GGCATTCTCCTACTAATCGGGCTGGCAGTACCGCTGCTCTTCATCTTTCTCTAAATGTCAACGATAGCAATAACCACTGCCGAAAAGACATTCCCTTATATTATAGCTCTCAATTAATATGGACAACTTAATCGAGTGTCACCATTTAACCCACTATTACGGCAAGCGGCTGATCTACCGTGATCTCTCTTTTGCAGTGCCTCGTGGCCGTATCCTTGGTCTGCTTGGCAAAAACGGCACAGGCAAGACCACTACAATCAATATCCTTAGTGGCTTCCTCCGTCCCAAGTCGGGAGTCTGTCGCATCCTTGGCGAAGATATAACCCGTATGCCTGACCGGCTCAGGCAGGAGATCGGACTGCTCATCGAGGGGCACGTCCAATATAGCTTTATGACTATTCGGCAGATAGAGCGCTTCTATGCACCTTTTTACCCAAAGTGGCGCAAGGAGGCCTACTATGAGCTGATGGAGCTACTCAAGGTCACCGAGAGGCAGCACCTTAGTCGCATGTCTTGTGGGCAACGCTCGCAGGTCGCTCTCGGACTGCTCTTAGCACAAAACCCCAAGCTTCTCATACTCGATGACTTCTCTATGGGATTGGACCCGGGCTATCGAAGACTCTTTGTGGACTATCTGCACCACTATGCAAAGGAGCAGGGAACTACAATCTTTCTCACCTCCCACATCATCCAGGATATGGAGCGACTGATTGATGACTGTATTATTATGGACTACGGCTCTATTCTCCTACAGCGGCCGGTTGCTGAGATTCTAAACGAAGGCCGCCTTTACAGATGCACCCTCACAGAGGATCGTCCTGTGCCTGAGATTGAGGGGCTGTATCACTTTGAGGCGCACCACAGGTGCGGAGAGTGCTACTCATTTCTCCCAATGCCTGAGGTTGCTGAGCGGCTCACACGGGCCGGTGTCCTCTACCAAAATCTAACAGCACACGAGACGACGCTCGAAGATGCCTTTATAGGACTTACCGGTAAGTATTAACGCCTATCTATATGTTTAACTCTATAATATATAAGGAGTGGCTCAAGCTCCGACTATACGCATTGCTATCGACACTTGTCGCAATAGCTGTACCGCTCTACGGTGTGATACGCATTCATCGAGCCATCGCACTACAAGGTGCTGACCATATCTGGCTCGTGATGATACAAAAGGGAGTAGTATTCGTAGAGAGTATGCGCTACGTACCGCTCATTTTAGGCTTGCTCTGTGCTGTTGCTCAGTTTGCACCGGAGCTCTCTCGTCGGAGTCTCAAGCTTACCCTACACCTCCCTCAGTCACCGCTTCGCTCGACCTATGAGATGCTCGTCTGTGGGGTGACGCTACTGCTATGGCATACCCTATTATACATAGCTATCCTCTTTGTAGGACTGCAAGGGCTCTTGGCTTATGAACTCCTCGCCTACGTCCTCTCCGCTACATTGCCCTGGATCTTGGCGGGCTTCCTCGGCTACCTCCTGATGAGCTGGATACTCTTAGAGCCCACTTGGCGCAGACGAATACTCTATACACTGGTAGCCATACTCTTGGTACGACTCTGCTACCTATCCCCCACAGCAGGCGCTTACGCACCCTTCCTGTCTACGCTACTTATCTACACCCTCCTCTCCTCCACACTGGTGTGGCTCTCCGTGAGTCGCTTCAAAGAGGGGAAACAAGACTAAAATACCATGAAGCGCATAGCCACAATATTCCTATACATCACCGTTGTATTACTCCTCATTTGGCAGATCCCATGGTGGTACAACTATCTTCAAGCCGGTGGGAGCCGTGAGCCATTTACCATCTATAGTCGGCTACTAAATGACTTCATCATCACAGATCACGATGAGGGAGCAATGACCTACCATAGCGGTAGGGGAGGACAATATAGTCGTGAGGAGGTCGATAGCCTGCTCCCCACTTTCTACTACCGTCAGCTACTCACCGATGGACGTTTGCCCGACACGCTCTATGGTGAGGCGGTTACTCCGCAACAGATACAGCGGGCCGGTGTCACCTTTCGCAGCTCGCCACGCACTCTTTCAGCACCTGGCGTAGCGCTCTACCCACTCCTCGAGAGTGCTTCTCGGAGGGTAAAGCTGGAGATGCCCGAAGACCTCTTCCGCATTACAGAACAAGCGATCGAGTTCGTGGATATGAAGAGTAACCGGCTAAACGAGGCGAAAAGCACTCTCTATACGAAGCTCTTTCGGGAAAAAGGCTTCGCCTTTCCTGCTCAGCGAGTAGCCGGCAATGCAACTGCGAAAAAGGAGTATGACAACGGTTATCTCCTCATTGATCAGGGCGGTAAGCTCTTCCACCTCAAGCAGATGGTAGGCAAGCCCTACCTGCGGGCAATTGACCTGCCCAAGGGTGTGGAGGCTGCCGAAGCTTTCGTCTGGGAGCTGCCGAGTCGTCGGCATATCGGTCTTGTCTCCACCCGAGACCATCAGCTCTATCTGATTGAGCGGGAGGGGTATCGACTCTGTCGCCTTGAGATTCCCTCGTGGAACCCACTTAGAGAGGATCTCACCATCATCGGCAATGACCTAGACAGCTACACCCTCAAGATCTCCACCGCTGATGCCACAAGCTACTATGCACTCAATGCAACGAACTACACGCTACTGAGCAAGCTACAAGTAGATCACCCTGAGCGAACCATGCCCGGACTGCGCTTCACCTCTCGCTTAGATGGCTGGGTGAAACCTCGACTCATTTAACTATGAAGAGGTAAAAGCCTATTAAAAGATAAGTATCGTAACTCCTTGGAATTACGATACTTATACTTTTCTAAAAGTACTGTCAGAGTACTTAAAGCGGAGAGAGAGGGATTCAAACCCCCGGAACGGACAAGCCGTTCACCGGATTTCGAGTCCGGCCCAATCGGTCACTCTGGCATCTCTCCTTAGTGAAATCCTTTAGAATATTTCATCTACAGGATAGCTCTTGGTACGCCTCGATACACATTACTGCGGATGCATATGGCGATACGATACTTTAACCGCATACAAAGTTAACAAATTCGGCACAAACTCTACTTTCAACTAATCCAAATAGGCTTTTTCAAGGGTACCGGATCGGCACCTTTTATTTTGGTAAATGCCCCATATACGCTCCACGCATTTGCCGAATGTTACATAGCAAAGTGTTACCTTTGTGGCAGTAAAATACGAAGCTTACCGGTATGAATTTAAGGTCCCAACTCCTCCACGCCACGTCTGCAGCCATTCTATTCCTCTGTACTATGTCCTCTGCCCAAGCACAAGACAAACCTACTTTTAAGCCGGGCGGATACATGCAGGCCGTTGTACAAATGGCACAACCCAACGGAATCCCTTCGGTCGGGAGTACGCACCACGAGCAGGGCAAATACTTCCTACGCGCCGGACTACGGAGAAGCTATTGGGGCGTAGAAAGCACCTACAAAGGATGGAAAGCAAAGGGCGAAATCATCATATTAGACCATAAACTCGATTTTTACAAAGCCTACATCGGTTATACGCTGCCCCAAAATAAGTCGTGGAGCTTTGATGCAGGCTTGAATACGGTGCCCTTCGGTATGGAGCTTACCACAAGTAGTCGCGAACGGGAAACAATTGAGCGGGCTCTTTACTTCAAAGATCTCTTTCCCAGTGATGTGGACTTTGGACTGGCAGCACATTATAAATTACCCCACCACAAACCCTACTATGTGAATCACCTTACCGTTGATGCTGCTCTAATAGGGGGCAATGACAAACATGGCATGCGTAAGTCAATACCGGATGCTGTGCTTCGCTTGGAAGCAGGGCATAAGGATGAACAAATGGTACGCAAATATGGCGTAAGCGGCTTCTACGGATATGTAACGGATAGCAAGGGCAACCACTATACACGAGCTTATGCAGGTTGCCATCTGAGCTACGCACTTTTACGGCAATCCTATTGTGCTAAGCTCTATTTAGAGGGAATTATGGGACGGCAACCCGGATTAGCTACGCAAAACTATGCTATTGGCAAGAATGCACCCGAGCAGAATCCCGAAGGCGGGGCTATTAAGGAGCGGAACTTTATGGGTGGCATGGCCATGATTGCTGTACGAGGCACGAGTGTACCGCTTGAAGGGGTGGTAAAGTATAGCTACTATGCCCGCAACTGTAACCTCAAGCGAGAACTGGAAAAGGGATTTGCTCCGGAGCCGTCTCAGTTTCTTGCGGAAGGCGTTTCCCATAATACAACTTTTGCACTCAATGGGTATTTCAACGACAACCGAGTCCGCGTGTCGTTATACTACGAGCTTATATTCCGTCAGACCGCTGCGAATGCAGCTTATAAGCCCATCATGCAAGATCGTGACGATTTGCTCTCACTGGCTCTCCAGTTTGCCTTTTAATCCCGACTTACGCCCCATCTGAGCGGCGTATCGGTACAGTGCTATACGTACGTCACCCCCCCGAATTCCGCGATGCATTCCTTCGCTCTTGCTAACCGGACAATGCCCCTCTCTAACCGTAGCTTCATGTGGATTGATTCCCTAGTTGCTGTCGAAACGGCTTCTTGCGGTATGCCACAGAGGCACGCTGTTTGGTAACGATAGGGAAAGAGTAAGCCAATCCTATGCAATGGATAGGGCTACCTCCCACAAGAATGGAAGTTTGATTCTCTTGATGATTTCATTCCTCACGCAGGTTAGGGGTAGTTCGTAGGAGAGAAAAAATAGTTTCATCCGAATGATTCTTCAGTTTCATCCGTTTGGGAAAAGTTTCCCATCCGTTTGGTACTCCGGTTCCATTAGGATGAAACTCTAGTGCCAAGCGGATGAAACTAGCAAAACTACCCAAACGCATAAAGTTTGGAGTGTAGTTTAGCTTTTTATAGAAAGAATGCTTAAATTCGCTGTCACGAGGAAAGTTCTCAGCAACTCCTCACGTTTTCTTCCACATTTGACTACGTTGCGACCAGCCATAGCGCAGTAAGAGGTGGAAGGAGAGTGTGGCCCCTAAGAGAGCTTGCTCCCTGCGTCACCAAAGAGGCTTTTTTTATACACAAAATATAGTTACAAGCTTATGAAAAGACTACTACCTATACTGCTATGCTTTTTAGCATTCGCAGCGCCACGGCTCTATGGTCAGAAGACCTACCCCGTGACTTTCAGCGCTACGGAAGGAGGTACACTTACGGCGCAAGCGCTCAATCCGTGGGTGAACTTCCAGTCTGGCGACCAACTCGTTGCGGGTACAAATCTTAACTTTACTGCATCAGCCAATAAAGGCTACCAGCTAGAGTATTGGGAGATCAATGGTGAGCGAAGCGATCTCACCGATTACGCCATTTCGCTATACAATCTGCAAGCTCCTCTTAACGTGGTAGCGCACTTTAAGACAGCTCCCACTGACGGCTATAAAATCCATATGTCCGTCATAGGGGAGGGCGAGATGACAGCCCACATCGGCTCCTCATCCTATTGGGGTGGGACATCAGTCAAGGATGGCGAGTATGTCCCTGCAGGAAGTCGTGTCGCTTTTGAAGTTACGCCAAAGAGTGGCAAAACAATCGGATACTGGACCATTAATGGGAAAAAGGATAATGAGAACTACGGCAAAAAGGAGGTAGTCTATACTGTCATTGCAGAGACTACAATGTCTGTGGAAATTGTTGATCCTGTCTACAACAAAGTAACATTTGAGGCTACCGAAGGGGCAACGATTGCAGCATCAGCTAACTGGCGTTCTATTAACTCCGGAGACGATATCCTACGTGGTACCGAGGTTACTTTTGATGCTGAGTTTAACCCGGACTACAAGCTAGACTACTGGGAGGTCAATGGAAACCGCTATAATAGCAACTCTATAAAGTACAAAGTGATGGAAGACACCCATGTCAAGCTAGTCGCACGACAGAAGGACAAATTTCCCGTGAACTTCTCTGCAGAGGCAAACGGAGAGGTGGCTGCTTTCTTCCGAGTAAAGGACAAGAATTACAACATTTCGTTTTCAGAGATAACTACCGGTGAGGTAATTGCAGAGGAGAGTCAATTGGTGCTTTTGGCTAAGCCTAACGAAGGGTATCATCTCGTCGGCTGGACGTTAGCAGGCGATACCATCGGTAAGGGAAACGTCCTCTCCTACAAGGTGACAAATGGAGATAACACCATCGTTGCACACTTTGCCACAGGGGCCGATACAGAGAGTGTCCCGGTGCACTTTTCCGCCGGTGAGGGGGGCAGGCTGACAGGCCAAGCGAGTATATTTAGTCCTTCCTATGTGCAATTTCCGGTAAAGGAGGGCTTCCCGGTAAAGGTAGACACAAGAGTTACCTTTACAGCAATTCCAGACTCACTCTATTTGGTAAAGAGTTGGAGTGTCAATGATAAAAACCAAGATTACTACAAAGGCAAGAAAGAGTTTTCATACAACTTTAAAACAGAGGATAAGGTGCATGTCGAGTTTGAGCGATTTACACCTAGTATTATAACGTTTGAAGCATCTCCGGCAGAGGGAGGTAGCGTAGAGGTTAGAGACTTCAACTATGAAAATGTCAAGTCCGGATATCCCGTGCCTGAGGGTAGCAAGATTTCGGTATCTGCTCGTCCTAACCTTGACTATACATTTGACTACTGGGAGATAAACGGTCGACGTAGTGACCACTATACAGTAAGTAAGATCTCCGACTACCCGGTGTGGGATAATCTCAACTTCAAGGCTTATTTTCGGAAGATCGTAAAGCTACCCGTCACCTTCTCTGCAAATGGAGATGGCTCCGTAGAGGGAAAGATAGGATATTGGGGTGACAAGATAAACTCTAACGATATCTTCGAGGAGGGTACTACCCTATACTTTACAGCAACAGCCAATGCTGAGGCCAAGCTAAATAACTGGACCATCAATGGAGTAGATACGCTTGCAGGGAAAACACAGATCTCCTACGTGGTTCAAAAGGACAAGCCCAACACGATCGTTGCTAACTTTATCTCCACCGCAGCGCCTAAGGCTGTCGTCACCTTTACATACGATGGCAAGGGTGAGCTCGCTTGTACCGACAAACTGGACAACTCTCCAGTTACCAGTGGTCACTCTATCCCCATCGGCAAGATACTCAAATTCGTTGCTACACCTGCTACAGGCTACTCTCTCTCCGGCTGGACGATCAATGGCAAGGAACTCTATCCCAACCAGACATCCATCGAGTACACGGTTGTAGAGGGAACCAACGATATCACGGCACACTTCAAACAGGATGTGCCTACGCCAAATAAGGTAAAAGTTACCTACGGTGCAGCCACTGAAGGAGGGGAGGTTTCGGCCTTGCTATATCCGGCATCTGGTATTTTCTCTCCCATAGAAAGTGGAGATGAGGTTGATTATGATTCAAATATATTCTTTGAAACAGATATTAAACCCGGCTACGAAGTGGAGAAATGGGTAGTCAATAATGAAGAAGCTACCTATGCCGGTAAGAAGAATGGGCTGACGATTGTGGTTAAGGAAAATACTGACGTTCAGGTCTACTTCAAGAAGATTGCTCCAGTAGCGGAGTACGCTGTCACCTTCTCAGCTGATCCGGCTGAGGGCGGTAAGGTCAAGGCAACCGGTTATATAGGTGGTCAATATAAGATCTTCAAAACGGGTGAAACCGTACCGGATGGTTCTTTTATAGACTTTGAGGCTGTGGCAAACGAAGGCTATGAGTTCGAGAAGTTTACAATCAATGGAGCTGACGTGACACCAGACTCTGCTAATCCGAATAAGCTCTCTCAGAAGATCTCTGGCGAGACGAATATCGTAGCACACTTCAAGAGTGTCATCCCGAAGATTACGATAACCTACACGGCCGGGGAGCACGGCAAGTTCGAGGCAGTAAAGGTACAGAAAGAGGGTGAGGATGATGTGCTTATCAACTCAGGTGACAAGGTAGAGAAAGGTGCTCACATTGTCTTCAGCGTAGCGCCTGACAAGGGCTACATGGTAGACAAGTGGTTCGTCAATAGTGAGGAGGTACATAGTAAAGAGGTGAACTCCTACAATGCGACCTTTAACGAGTCCAGCGAGGTGAAGGTAACTTTCAGAAAGCCAAAGCTGACACTCGCTACTGCTGAAGGCGGTAAAATAGTGGCTAAGGTGGACGGTACAGAGGTGCCCAACCTCTCTGACGTTGCTTTAGGTGCCAAGGTCTCCATTGAGGCTACACCTAAGGACGGCTACGAGCTCACCGCTCTTACGGCAAACGATAAGGACATCTTAGCTGCCAAGTCCTTTGAGATGAAGGGTGATACGGAGGTTAAGACTGTCTTTACCAAGAAGGCTCTGCCCACGACCTACAAGGTAACATTGAAGTACAACGACCTCGGCACCATATCTATCAAAGAGCAGGTTGACCTCAATGCTGTTCCCGAGGGAACGAAGCTGACGGTCGTGGCTAAGGGTGCCAACGATAAGTGTGAGCTCAAGTCGCTCACAGCAAATGGTGAGGACATCCTCAAGTATAAGACCTTTACAGTCACTAAGGACACGGAGGTCGTTGCTGTGTTTGTGGATCACACAGGACTTGATGCAGTCGCTACGCAAGCGTTCTCTATCTATCCTAACCCTGCAAGAGAGTCAGCTACTGTTACGGGTTTAGCTCCTGAGTCAGTCGTAGCACTCTACACGCTGGATGGACAGCTGATCACGCGCCTAACTGCTGACCGCTTGGGACGCCTACAGATAAACCTCAGCGCACTGAGCGATGGTACCTATCTCGTAGTTACTGAGGGTGCTACACAGCGCCTCATCGTCCAGCACTAATGCTTTTGATCTGACAGACTATAAGACTATACCGATCTGCCAGACTTAGATATAATTAGAAAGAGCTCCGTAGGAATTCCTACGGAGCTCTTCTCATAGTATCGTGTCGTTACCTCTAATCTCTAATATTGAATACTTCGAATTCTTTCTTAGAGATGTGGATGAGCTCTTTGTATAAATGCGCCAGCCCTTGTAGTCTGCATGCGTCTAGAGAAGAGCCAGACAACAAATCAGTTAGGGGGTGCCACTCTCGGTGACACCCCCTCTCAACTGATCCTATGGGCGAAACCCTATAGTAGGACCCAAAACCCAAAACCCAAACGACTCAACCCCCTTCCGGCAAGCATTATACAATACTTGTAGTGAAACTCGGATCAATTATGTGATAGAAAAGCGCTCACACAGGATCTCGGATGAATCACTTGGTTTGTTTAGTATGGCACTGGTGAAGCTTACTCTCTGAAGAATGGATAGCTCTCACCAGTCTCTTTGAGCACAAGGTAATAGGAACCTTGAGGCAGATCATCAATAGTCAAGACTTCCGTTGCATGCTGCAAGAGCCCGGTAGCAATGACCTCGCCTTGCACTGACACAATTTGATAGCTACAAGGAGATGTCTTGCCATGACGATCTACATAGAGTAGACCTGACGATATAGTCGGATAAACTTTACATCCGTGTGCAGTCGTCAGACGCTCCACGCCGGTATCGATACCCTTAATGTCAGGGATCCATCCTTTAGCAATCACACCGGCGAGATGTACCTGATCAATGCCTGGAGTACGCTCAAGCTTGAGCTGTCTCATCCAAACAGCATTGTCATCTGTTATCTTCTCATGATTTACATCAGGGAGCTTACTAAGGATTGTCTCTATCTCGGGAATGGATAAGCGTGTATTACGCATGAAGAGTGCTCGGAGATTATCATACGTCTCAGGCATGACAAGCTTGTTGATAGCATTATCGCACATCCACAATTGCACCAGAGAGGTACAACCCGTAAGATCTACTTGCTTAATCTTAGCGTGATTGATGTAGAGCACCTCGAGCTTCTTCAATCCACTAACATGGAGCTCGTCTAGGAAGTTAAAGTATGCAGAGAGATAGCGTAACTCGGGACAATGAGTCGCGTCTAGTACCCCAAGCGCATTGTCTGCAACGACTAGGTGCTCTAGCTGAGGAGATGAAGAGAGGTCCAGAGAGGAAAGGTGATTCTTTGCTAGGTTGAGATACTTAATGGAGTTGTCTTTCGGAAGGACGACGGCTTTCAAGTCTCCATTTTGTATTCCAAACTTGGTAATAGTTCCTCCGATGATACGTATTGAGTCACCAGCCACCACAACAGGGAGGGATTTCAGATCTCCAAATCCATACTCACCACCGCTGTAGGTCAAAGTCAGTCCATCACCTCTATCTATAGCAAAGGGGGTGTTTGAATTGATAAAGACACTCAGCCGTGATCCGATTGTCTTAGATGAGTTGAGCGTCAAGCGAGAGGCCGTGGGCTCGATGGAATGGGTAACAGTAGGTTTGAAAGAGGCCATCGCCAGATTGTTCGTAACCTTCGTATCAAGCGTTATATCACCTCTTACAAAGCGTTTAGATAGACCATCCACATTCATCTGGAGGTTAAATCTCTCGCTAAAGTATGCATCCATTTTTCTGTCTTTATAATCCATCGGTGTTATAAACCTGATGATGACAGACTCTAGAAGCCCGGTGGATTTGCGGAAGGAGTACAGCACGTATTTCTGACCTTTGTTGCCGAAGTCAAACTCAATGGCTTCGTAGCCGGCTGGAGGGGTCTCAGCATCCTTGTGAGGATACTGTCCGATCTCGGCAAGGATTTGCTCTTTTGTCATAGCCCAATTGATGTAAGGGTCTATATACTCGTTATGCTGAGCCGGAACCTTTATGTGGGCTACATCCGTCTCCTCACCTACCGTGAGCTCAATCTGAGTAACGCCCACGAGCGCACCAAATATAGAGTCCCCTTTGAGGATGGCCACGTTTGGATCCTTCACGGATAGCTTAGCTTCTTGTGGAAGTTCCTTATTGAACGTTAGCTTATAACCCTCTCCTCTTTTGAGCGTAATGGTATCCCCCTCTATCGTGTAGGTAGGAGCTCCCGGAGTGCCCGCCTCATCTATCTGGATTTTTGTAAAACCACTCCAAGGCTCTGTGGCTTTATAGGTTTCAATGGCTCGGCTTGGTACATATAGCGTACAATTCTCAAAGCTATAAGCCTTGATAGCATCTGCCCCACAAGTGGGCGGTGTTGTACAAGGGACTATGAGCTTTTTGAGAGAAACTGAATTACTATAGAGGGCCTTAGCTTGGAGCTTTTTCAGGGAGGTCGGGAGGGTTAGTTCCTCGAGAGGAAGATAACCAAAAATACTCGATAGCTCATCAGCTTCATACTCCTTAAAGCCTACTTTCCCCTTGAGGATGCTTGCATCCCGCAGGTCAAGGGTCTTGAGACTATATTGGTTTTGTATCGCCTTCATATCGGCATCGTTGAGCGCTCCACTGACCTTCATGTGGATAAGGTCAGAGCGACTTCCAAGGTCAGCCGCTAGCTGTCCGGGCGATTCATTTACAAAGGTATAGACCTCTTGTGCAGATAAGACTCCTAGGCTAGTAAGGAGTACAGTTAAGATGAGTAGTACACGAAAACGTTTCATAGCTTTACGTATTATGATTATTGTAATGTAATTATTGCTGTGTAGCCCCCTAGATCCAGGAGATATGTGCCAAGCGGAAGGGTGGAGAGGTCTATCTCTTGACATCCGCTGGTAGAAGCAATTCGTAAGACATGCGCTCCACTTAGGCTATAGATATCAAGAGGCGTTAAAGCCATCATTTGCCGAGCTCTATCGGATAGATAGACTATACCATCAGTGATCGTAGGGTAAAAGAGTAGATTCTCCACACCCTTTGAGGAAATTTTTTCTATTCCCGATGGTGTACCCTCATAAGGTATGTCTCGCTCTCCATTAAAAGCCATAACGAGCCAGTTCTTCTTTCGAGCCTTATCCGCAGAGCTTTGCGAACATACATTTGCCTCAGATGGATTTTTAAGGTCTAAAACACGTATCTCTGCTGCCGGACGTTGAGTAGGACTCTTTTGAGGCAACGTCTGAAGCAGTCTGTCCATAGCTTGCTCTCCGATCTGATTACAATCCAGTGCAACAGCCTCTAGTCGGGGAGCGGATGAGAAGTCTAGTTCGGTAAGCCTATTTCTGTAGCATCTCAGTTGCTCTAGTTTAGTCAGACCCTCTAGGGAGAGATGCGTCAGTGCATTACCACTACAATCTAAAGAGGCTAAAGATTGGCACCCCTGGAGAGATAGGTCGTCAAGTACTTTATTGTTTGAGCAATCGAGCTCGCGTATAGCCGGTGCCTTGGAGAGATCTAAGCTTTTGATGCGATTAGAGCCACAGTCTAACAGCGTAAGCCCTATGAGTCCCTCAGTAGATAGGCTGGTAAGCTTATTAAAGGTGCAAAAGAGGATCTTGAGACGTGACAGCCCTGACAGGTCTAGTTCGGTAAGTACGTTGTCCGTACAGTTTAGCCACTCCAGATTGCTACACTCCGTCAGCGTCAAGCGAGTCAACTTGTTTCTAAAGCAGAGCAGGGTTTTGAGAGCTTTAAATGAATTTACATCTAGTGACTCAAGTTGATTTTCGGAGCAGTCTAACTTCTCTAAGCTTGGAGCGTGTAGCGTAGTAAGCTTGACGAGGTCGGACTTTGCTACGTCCAGTTCCTCTATCTCTCCAACGATTAAGACCTTGGATGCGTATAGTTGATACTCTCCACTTTCCGTAAGTGTAGCACCCCACACCTGTAGCGGTCGTTGGCTTTGCATCTTAAGGTTAATTTTGTCATAATAACCCTTCTTGGTCTCCAATAGGAGATGTGGAGGCAGTGCAAGAGCTCCGGACCCATCACCCGCTAAATCTACTCTCCAGCCATGAGCTATAGCGATGTCTGTATAGCTGGTACTCGCTCCGGGATTTCCCTCGATAGTCAGATTAGTCCAGTCTACCTTTCTTTCTGGCTTTGGAAGGCTTTGATAAAGCTCTGTCAGTGAGGAGGCGTCAAAGTTATTGTGCGCAATCTTTATGATACCGATCTTACGGCAGTGGCTTATGTCAATACGCTCTAAGCGATTTCTCTCAGCCTCAAGTTGGTATAGCTCAGGGCAATTAGAGAGGTCTAGCTGATTTAGTTCTAATCCCCCAAGGTATAGCTTAACAAGCCTTGGGGTATGACTTAAGTCTATCGGAGCCTTCAGGGGATTGTGAGATAGAGCTAGCTCTTGCAGAGCGGGAACGCGAGAGAGGTCTATGCTCTTGAGATTATTCTCTCGTATGTAGAGCTCCTCTAGCAGAGGCGTTGACTCCAAATTGATTGAAGATAGTTGGTTGCCTCGTAGGTATAGCTTGAGCAGTTTTGGGTTGTTAGATAGGTCTAGCTCGGTAAGATTATTACGACGTAGGTAGAGTGCTATAAGATTAGGTGCATGAGAAGTATTGATCGCCGTAGCTCCGGCTCCATTTGCCTCGAAGTGTGTCCAGTCTCCGAAGAATCTTAGCTTATCTCCGAGAGGAGTTCCTTTCACCTCTAGCCTAGCACCTGACGTTTCTTGAGTCATTGCATAGTGCTGCAAATGTCCATCCCCCCAATCTATTTCAAAGGAGACGGGACCACTCTCAGCCAAGCGCAAATAGTATATCTGCTCTGTGCGTTGCCGTGTCTCAAGCGTAATCTGAGCAGGCACGCAGCCGGAGCCATCGCCCGGAATTTGTGGTCGCCAGTTCTTATCGACGGCTATCGCCGTATTGCTCGTCTTAGCTTCATTCGTATCATCGCTCTTCGCATTAATTAGATTTGCCTTACTTGCAGGGGCTGATAGTGTAGGCAAAGTCGCATAAATCTGATCTAGGGTGCAGGCATTGAGCTTATTGTTTGCAAATTGTACTCGTGTAAGCAGAGGGCATCCGGAGAAGTCTAGCTCCTGGAGCTTGTTGTCATTGAGATTGATGTTTGTGAGCTTAGAGCCTGCTGAGAGATCTATATGCTCTAGTCCACACGCTTGGAGAGATAAAGCACTTAACTCGGGGAATGAACCTACACTAAAGGAGGTTATCTCGTTTTGTGAGAGAATGAGTTTCTTTAGCGGATGCTTCGCCTGCTCCTGATTAGCCACACAACTCGTAATGCCTCCGGCAGTACAGGTTAGTGCGCTGACAGGCCCGATAATCTCTATCTTAGATCCTGAGCCCTCTATGAGCAACTCTTTAGCTGCCGTCCCCACTGTTTCCGACTTAGTCCACGAGCCTCGCTGTAGGGTGATCCGGGTTTCTGCTTGGGTTGCAGCTATCTTAATTGACACGGCATCGGATCTGTTTGTCGTTAATTCAATCAGCGCATTAGTCTGCTGCGCGGAGAGAGTACTCACGGGAACCAAAAAGAGCAGACACGCTACCAGCGCCCCAGCGCATAACGAAAGGATATGGGTCACATCAAGTATATTAAACTTTCGATCCATAAGCATTTAAAATAGAAGTCTTAATTATAGTTGATATTCATTTTACTATCGCCAAAGGTAAGAAAAAGTATTTCAACAAAAAGCTCCACATAGATCTATATGGGTAACGCTGTCTTACCCTGAAAAAATATGACTTGTAAGTAAGATAATTATGCGTACAATGAATCAGATCAAAGACCCAATGTCGATGCCTACCCTGGCGTAAAAAGTAGTCCCTCCGCAGATGTATTCAATTTATTTACTCTTAAACATTTATCCGACCAAGAAAACTAATTTATCAAATAGAGAAAGGGCTATATCGGAAAAGAAGCCACTAAGGGTTGGCCCGCTTTGGGTCATAGCTATGTTCCGATCTTTATACTTTGGAGATTCGTTTGTCCTTAAAAAAAGGTTCCCAAAAGCTTTTTTTTGCGGAAAGTCTTTTGGGAACCCACTTTCTTCGTTGTACGATTATCGACTATTTCACAATCGTTTTATACGCATTATCACCAATTACTATTATATAGGCTCCTTGCGCAAGGAATACAAATGAGACATTATCCAATCTTTGTTCCACAATAAGCTCACCGTTGCTTTGATAGATCTTGGCATTCTGTCCGCCTGCACCTTTTATCTGAACTCCTCCTGCAAGCCCGATGACCTCAATCCCGGAATATATATTGGAAATGCCATTGGGAATCTGGAGAGAAGCCTTATTGGTGGGTAGCGACTCGCCTTTGTCATAGACAGCGGTTACCAAATAGGTATACTCTTTACCCGGTTCCACATCGGTATCTCTAAATTCCCGGGCAGTTACGTATTCGGTATTCCGTTTCTGTCCGTCACGATAGACATTATAGCCTTTTAGCTGTAATTCTTCTGGTTGAGCACCTGCTTTTATGTAGGAAATATCGTCTAATAGGAGTGCAAATTTCTTGTCTGATACATTTCTGATCGCAAAATGTTTGCTCCCTTTCGGCACATCAAAAGTATATTCTTTCCATCCCTTTACATTTTCGACATTAATCGTCTCCCCAACCTTGACAAAGTGGTTCGGGTCTTTATCGGAAAGAGAGTAAAGAAGCTCTATTTGCTCCGGCAGATAAGGCGCACCCATACCGGCTTTCGCGAAAAACTTGATGGTTTGAGCTGAGCCGTCGAGCTCCGGAGATATTAGCCAGTCGTCATTCTGTTGCTTTATCAGTCCTTCTGCAGCACAGGCAAAGCTTGCCAATACTTGATTTCCTGAATAAGGATCCCAACTGGCATAAGGAATACCCGCATTATCTACATTGAACACCTGAAACGCCATAGGTTCGCCTGCATGAGGATAATCTATTGGTCCCATATCGGGGTGTAATGTAATTCGGATTGTCCTCTGCTTATCACGGTCTATCGTAGTCCAATCTCCGAAATTAGATATCAAAAAAGCTTCATAATCCTCGAAAGTATCGAGAGTGCGCTTATTTGCCCGATGAATCAGATCCGGAGCGGTCCAGGAAAGACGGACGTCTCCCTTTTCTGAAATCGCCTTAAGCTCGGTCGGTGTCGGATAGTCCGGATAGATAACGGTTGCTTTTACTTCATTTGAAGTATCGTTGCTCCGCACCTGATCTTCGGAGAAAGAGAGGGCTGCCGTGTAAGTATTTACTTCAGGATCCAAGACAGACGCTTTTTCCTTGAAAGAGACAGATGCGATACCATCGGCATCCGCATATACTCCCTGCATACGGTTTACTTCTTTTCCATTCTTAAAAAGAACTACCTCATAATCCACTCCGTATACTTCTTGGGAGGTGTTATTCCGAAACGTAAAGTCAAATTTTCCGTACTCGTTGGTAGTTATTCGTTCGGGACCCGAAAAGCTCCAGGCCATAAGGTCATGATCACTTTTCTCTACAATGGATACATTGTCATAATCGGCAAAATTCTCCAAAGTACGCATTGCTTTCCCCTCAAATCCTATTTGTATAAAAGATGCGGTCTTATACTCCTCAGACAGCTCTACACTGTAGCGGTTCCACCCCGTATCGCCATCTTTTCCTTCCAAACGCAGCAAGGGAACAAATCCTTTGTATTCGGGAGAAATGCTGACCGTCAGGGAATCACCGACTCCGTTGAAGCGTACCCAAAAGTTTAATACGGGTTTTTGCAGTCCTCTTATATCTATTTTGGGGGATTCGCTTCGGGCTGATTTACCAAGAGATGTGGCAGAGAAGGATTGCATACCTCCGTCGTTGTCTTGTGGTAGTACGCCTTTGAAGTCGCTCATACAGTAGCAGTACGCTTCGCCTATCTTGCCGTTTGTCATTTTCGTAAGCCAAGGACCGCTTTTCATTGTAGCTTTGGGGAAAGACTCTACCATAGGAGCCTTAACAGCTGGCCCGGCAATAGCCGTACAGGTCTGCCATGCTTTTCGTCCGGATCCGGCATCATTCACGGCATAAACGCTATAGGCCTGAAAGAGTTGCTTGTCTTTGACCGGAAGCTGGTCGTCGTAATATGTATTCTTTCCAAGATTTCGATCCGAAGTTTCATATCCGATTGAAATATAATAGGTCAGATTTTCGGGATCGATATAACCTCCGTTCATTCCTTTCTCGGGCGCGTCCCAGGAAATATGTATACGTCCGCTTTGCTTCAAGTCTTCTACGGCACGAAGGTTTACTACCCCTCCGGGAACATCCATGCCCACATATATCCGTTGAGACTTATCGATACTCTCTACGCCATCTGCTGAAGCGACTAATACTGAATAGGTATGCAGCCCCGTAGGAACATAGGTGTCTTTATAAGAATATTCTGTTCCCGGTACTGCTTCCGTTATAGTGTTAATTGTTTTGCCATCTCGATTAATCCGGATGCTAAGCTTACCCCCTATTTTTTCGCCTGAAAGGAGCGTGGTGGGTGCATTAAAGGTAATATGAGCCTCATTTGCTCCCTTTTCTCCGGAAATGACCTTGAAATCGGAAACAGATTCTGGTGCTGTCACGGGAATCTCGATTATGCTCAGATTATCGATATAAATAGAGCCTCGGTTGGCCTCACTTATGGCATGGATGCCTATGTATGCGATGCCGTCGGAGGTCGCCCGGAAGAAGGTGCTCACGGGGATGTTTCTGTTTTGCACTGTAATCTCCATCGGATCTATAAGACGAATGGTCATACCTTCTGCCGAAGGTTGTGTGCCGAGAGCTACTTCAATGCGTTCTACCGGATAAGTGTTGTTTGCGTTAAATGTCACTTTGTATATAGCACCTTTATTCATCTGAACAGGCGGAGTGATAAGCCAGTCATCGGCAACATTTGCATTTGCACTGTAACCTACTTTTTGCCCTATATCGGAATAGCTCCATGTATTAGTGTCATTATTGCTGTCAAGAATGACAAATCCGTCAATATCCTCTTTTCGATCAAACTCATTGAGATAGGGAAGCACCAAAGCATTGCCTATTTGTATTTCTTTCGAGATCAAAGGTAGGCTGATAAATTGTCCGTTCTTTGCAAATATCTTGTAGTAATATACGTGCTTTTGCAGAGAAGTTATATTGTCAGAAATAGAGCAAGTCGCCAGATTTTCCGCCAAAATAACGGAGTCTTGTTCGCTACCTTTGATAAATCTTACGATTTTGTAGCTCAGGTTTTTGTCATCCAGAAAACCCCCTTTTGCACAGCCCGATGGAGCTTTCCACGAGAGCGTTATATCTTGCCCCTGTGCTTCAAGCATACAATCTGATGGAGCAAGAGGAATACCGTATCCGAACCATGCTGTGTCGCAAGTCATCCGACTAGTTGCATCGGGTTTGCCTGCAGTCGCTTTTATTGTGGTTGTAACACCGATAACGGCGCTTCCTTCCGTACTGACGGATATGGGTAACGAAACTTTCTCTCCCGGTGCTCCGGTACTACTCTTCATCAATGCTCCATTTATGCGTACGCACCACTGCAGTTGCGAGGGCAAATCTCCGCCGTCCTCCCCCTTGGAGGGTAAGACAAAGGATACATCGGCGGTATTCAATGAGGTTAGCGTAACAGTCAGATCCGTTACTTCCTTGGGAAGTGCCATTAGATCGGGGGCTTGCCACAGAAATACACCCGTAAACTGCTCGCAAGTAGAGGTCCCCTTATCGGCTCCGAAGTCTGCAACCAATTTAGTCGTCGCATCCTCCGGATTTATCTCGAATACACCGGTATCCCAATATTCATTGTAAGTAGAGAACCAGTATATCTTTCCACTGTCGTAATCACAGGTTGCACTCTGCCACATAGCGTTGGTTTCTACCTTCGTACTTCCCACAAGAGTACATTTGGCGGTATACTTGTCTATCTTGTAAAATTTACCGCTTGCTCCGATACCATAGAGTTGGCCTGAGAGGTTAGCCGTTAAGCCTACCATCCTCTCTGCAAGCTCTCCAATCGGCTCGGATCTAAAGGATGAGGTGCCGTTTGTCTCGGATATGACAAGGCGTCCGAGCGTTTGAACTTTTGAATAATCCGAATTGGAGAAACAGCCGAAAATCTGTCGGGTCTCCGGATCAAAAGTCAAATCGGAAGCGATAGAAGAAAAAGAGACACTTGTATATTTTTGCTTAAGCGACCAGTCCTTCGTATCATAAACATATAACGTAATGGGGAAGGTAACCTTACTCCCTTTCTCGGTATAATTGATACTATAATAAAGCCCTTGAGCAAAAGTGCCACCTCCGTAGGTGCGAATCCCCTTTTTAACGAGCTTTATTGCTCCGGGGGCACTCGGGGAGAAGGTGTATATTCCATCGCCCTCATAATACGCACCATGTTCGTTGAATGTATCGATAATGCTCCCATAAAGTTTCAAGTCGGAAAGCTTTGTTTGTGACGGTACATATTGTTGCCCTTTTAGTATCAGGGGCATACTCAGTATCCATAGCATCAGATACCGAAATAAATACTTTGTCATCCTTTGCGACATAATATTGTTTTTCCTAGGTTCCCGCAGAGTGTCCCAAAGAATCCATTGCGATGAATTTGGATATCATGCACACCGGTTCTCATTAGGGCATTTCTGCATCAATTTTCTTTTTGCAAAGATATTATATTTATTCTGTATGCTTAGTAGAAATATCATTGAAAGTGTGAACAGCTAGATGTCTTAGTCTTGCTATTTGTGCTATAAAAGGCAGAAAAATAGGGACTATACACTTCGTCTGTATAGTCCCGTTCTTCAAAAAAATATTTCCCCTATCGTTGACGTACTCTCGTGTATTTGGATTGGGTGGGTTGATACTTCGATTTTTGTTCGCTCTATTACGAATACGAATAGAAAAGAATATCAGAGTCTCATCACTCTAAATCTATCCATTTATCGGTTACCTCATATTCATTTTCAGCAGAGCAAGCGCCCGCTTTGATCAATTTGTAAATAGGAGCTTTGATTCGGCCATCTACGAATTCGCACTCCCAGCCACAGGTGATGATATAGTGCCACGACTCATTCGAAGTGTCGTAATAGTATACTTCACAATCATGACCGGGTGCTCCGCAAGCTCCTGTGTAGATAATGGCATAAAGCCGATCTCCCACCACCTTTATGTCCTTATACCCATAGGAGTAACTGCCTTCCGGAGGAGTAAATGCGGCTATAGAATTGGTTCGTTTATCTATTCTATAGAGAAAGATAGAGCCGGATTCGTTTGTGGTGTAGCTGAAAAAGTCGTTTTCGCTTTCAATGGGTATGAGTTTGGGAGGATCCAAATAGTTGATTTTTCTGGTGACAGTAGTTGCTTCCCCCTTATTTGACCGGATTTCTCTTTTGGTCCAGTTGCCGTAATGGTCTATAGTAAGATCCTTTATCTTGTAGCGAATAGTTTCCTTCCTTCGGTCTTGGTTTGCGTAGTCGTACCACCATTCCGTATAGCGTTCTACTGTAGTGAACTTATTGTCTTCGTCATAGAGAAAGTGATAACTATCGACTCCGCCTTCTTGATCAAATAATTCAAGATTAGCAAGACATCGACCTTGGTCACGATAAGTAAATTGAGCGTTGAATGTCTGCCCTTTTAGTGCGGTCAATCTATTCTTAGCGTCAAACTCCATATCTAATCGAGTAACGGTCTCACCACCCCAATCTGAGTATTCTACTTCGTTTACAGTCCCATCGTTATCAAAAGTGATATTGTCAAAAGGAAGCCCCATATTCTCACCGGAGTATGAAACAGATTTAACCGGGCCTTGCAGTTCAAAGAGCGCGTAGTTATTGTCAGCGCTCTGAAAATTTCCCGCCTCGTAGAGCTGTTGAAGCACTACATTTACATTATTATTATCCGGTTGGTCGACTTGCACTTCACCGCTTTCAGTCTCTGCAATATCCTGTTTATCGGATTGCTTTTTGCAGCTTGAAAGCAGGAGCGTGATGGATATTAGAAGTAGTATTGCTTTGTGCGTATGTACCATAATCTTTATAGTGATAATGGGTTGTTTGAGTGACTTAGTAAAGTTATAACGTTTATACCGATATGCTATCTTGGGGTTTATCGCTACACCTGTAAAGGAGATCTCTATCGCTACCACAAAGGGGATGGCTATTGAGCTGCATCAAGGCGAAGCGCTTGCTTTGCTTTTTCTTCCGTAAGTAGTTTGTTCTCCTCATAAGAAGTTTGGATGCTCCCGCAAGAAAGCGTGTACAGCCTCTCTCATCCTATTGTAGTAAGCCGCTTCTCCTCCGGGAATAGAGTATGACGGATGATAAGAGTTCACGATAATAAAGTGCTGCTTTTCCGAGAAATAGATCCATTCATCATTTCCCTCTCCAAAAGCCTTTACGTCCGGATATAACGCTCTCAAGAGCTCTGTTCCGTGCAGACGAGTGCAATCTAAGTAAATAGAAGCTCCATTATATATCTCTAATTGCCTCAATAGCAAAGCGCGAGAGGTTTGTACGTAGTCAGCCAATACCTGTTTCTTGATAGAACTCTCTCCAGGTACTTTTTTAAGATTGATCCTTACCCAAGGACATGTCTCGAAGCACTCTTGAGCTACATCGGTAGCGGGATATTCGGGCATTAGGCCATCGCGATCAATATTTAGCAACCCATATATCCAACAGCGAAGATTGCGATAAAAGGTATACTGTATGGACGCAGTTGGCTCTTCAGAATTATTCTTGCGCCCATGCTCTTCTCTTATATCCCACGCTATGTCGTCATTAAGGTCTTTGGTGAGGATTACTAATCCCCGTTTCTTATTGCAATAGGATTTCCATTCGGTCTCTTCGTTACCGGGCAGTCTCCCCCAGTAACCATTGGCGTAGTAAAACTCCCCCAGGTAATGCAATCCATCTCCGGATACTCCTTTGCCATTATCTAAAAGCTTCTGAAACTCTTTGAAGATGCGTTCTTCTTGCTGATGTATAGACTCCATGGGTACTAATGAAAATAAGATTCTTACAAAGGTATATTTTTAGCGTAAAAAACTATATCGGGCAGCAATAGTTCGCTTTCCCTATTATTCCAGATATTCAAGGATGTCTGTTTCTGTCACTATTGAAAACAGATTTTTGACGATGTTATTCTCAGGGTAACTTTCAATATACTTTTCAGCTACAAGGTAGCTCCTTTCCACAAATTGTTGCTGCGTTTCGCCTGTTTCTAAGTTACAATACCAACTGTCACAACTATCCGTTATAAGTCCATTATTAAAGCAGTATACATCGCCTCCCAGAATAGGGATGTGATTCTTCCTTAATCTAGAAATGATGTTAAGTGCCTGCTCTTTGGGAAAAGCATAAGCATCAATCCCCAACGGCAATAAGGAATAATAGCTCTTCATATATCGCACCGTTTTACCACCGGTAAATGGCCGGATAGAAGAATGATACCCTGAAGCTTTTGCCTGAATACTGCCTGCACCCAGCTTGATTTATATAGGATGCACTGCGCAAACTATTTTTACGGCTAAGAATCTCTTTTATCTGATAAGACATATTTTATTAGAAACAAATAGTAGCAACTATACAATGCGAGCAGTATGAACAGCCAAACAAGGGAACGCTTGGGATATACCTCTAATATACTTAGTGCATATATGCAGGGAATAATAAGCGGAATGAAGAAAATAAATTTTCTTTTACGCCAAAATAACAATAGCAATAGTAGAAATTGGATAGTAAATAGTATGCTTGCCCAAGCGATTATAGCCACTCCATAAGCCACATTAGGATGGGCTACAGGAGCTAATCTACTTATCAGACTCATGCTTAATAGATAGATGATGCTGATTATTACATTCATAGCGACTGCGAGGAGCATTCTCATATCAATGGCTTAGATAAACGAGGAACTAAAAAATAATGCAATTTTAATTTCATTTGTCTGTGTCTATGATCGAATAGCTGAGGCTCAATTTATCGGTTCACTTTTGCTTGGATGAAAAGAAACTCACGCACAAAAGTAATAGCAACTTTTTTCTTCCTTGCCCAACGCAATAGCATCTTTGAGACTCACCGCTCAGAAGCCCAAATCAAGCAATTAATTAAAGGAGCATGTCGTATACCGTGATCTTGCAGTCAAACGCCAAGCGGAACTCCGGCTCCAGCATAACGTATCAGCGAGGAAGAATCCTCCCTCTCCACCGACCGCCAAACGATTGACATCTACGTGGGGGACAACTTCGGCCAGCTTCAGCATCTCTCCTTTGACTTTAGCAACGAAAAGAATGAATAGGACTCTT
>ERZ1673752.2186-NODE-2186-length-22970-cov-10.317041_pt1 | contig 22970 bp, 18 predicted proteins | sample MGYA00580195_ERZ1673752 | MGnify/ENA primary metagenome ERZ1673752 (study PRJEB41218, sample SAMN15661744) | gut metagenome | host: Homo sapiens | place: Canada: London | collected 2015-08-20/2019-03-30 | study: EMG produced TPA metagenomics assembly of...
AGATCACCGCGGATCATCGCTCCCCACATCCCCCGGGCATAGTCATTTAGGCGCGCGGGATCATCTTGCGGAAGCGGGGAAACTACTAGCGCCGATACTAAACTTTGCAGTTGCGGAGAGATATTCGATCCTACAAGTTCCACCCACCGTTTATTCGCTAGCAGGATTGCGCGTTTCCCTTTGACCCCCAGCTCGTCCTCGGCATCCCGCCACAGCTCTGCATATTTATCTAATCCCCCCAGGGAAGAAACCGCCGAAAATAGGGCACTATACATGGGAACCCGGAAAGCTTCAGGAGCAACCTGTTCCACCCCGATCCCAAATAGACTCGCTGGCAACTGCAGTAGGCATTCCAGAGCTTGCCGTTCTATGTTGACTACCGGATCGGAGCTGTCCGGTAAGCTAATTGCCCCGGACACACCAGACACACCGGGCGCGGCAGAGTCCCCGCCTTGCCCAGATCGGGCGGCTCCGCTGCCCCCATAGGGGCTGGCGGCCATACTATTTCTTGCACCTGGCGTGCTTCTTGTTTGAGTCCGAGAAGCATTATGCACTATCTGGCGCACCTCATTCTCTGGCATCCCCACCCACCCCGCTAGGCGGCGAGTATATTCCGAACGCAATGCCACATCCCGGATCCGTCCCACTATCGGGGCTGCCGCTCGTAAACCTGCCACTCGTCCTTCAGAAGTATCCAAGTTATGGGCTTTCAAAGTAGTGCGCAAAACAAACTCAAAAAGGGGCCGCCGCGAATCCACCAGGGCTCGTACCGCACCGGCGCCCTGTGCTTGCCACAAATCGCAAGGATCTTTCCCCGAAGGTTCAATCGCCACGAAAGTTTGAGAAGCGAAAGCCTGGTCTTCCCCAAACGCATGCAGAGCCGCTTTTTGCCCCGCCTCATCACCATCGAAAGTAAAGATCACTTCCCCGCCGCGTGCCTTGCCCGAAGACAGCAACACCCCGGCTGCCGGATCAGCATTATCCCCTAGCAGGCGGCGCACAATCTGCACATGATCAGAGCTAAAAGCAGTACCACAGGTCGCAACCGCGCATTCGACTCCCGCCAAGTGGGCAGCCATCACATCGGTATAGCCTTCCACCACCACGATGCGGCGCTGCTTGCTGATCGCTTTCTTTGCTCTATCAATCCCGTACAGCACTTTCGATTTCTTATAGACCGCAGTTTCGGGAGTATTCAGATACTTCGGTCCTTTATCATCCTCACCTAGCCGGCGTGCCCCAAAACCTACTATTTCTCCCGTCAGATTGGATATGGGCCAAATGAGCCGCCCGCGAAAACGATCATAGGGGCCGCGTTGTCCCCTAGAAAACAGCCCTGATACCGCCAATTCCGGCTCGGTAAATCCCCGTTTACGCAGATAGGAAAGCAGTGCATCCCAGGAGGCAGGAGCGTATCCCAATGAGAACTTGGCCGCGACGTCGGCATCGAAACCGCGGGCACTCAAAAATTTTTGTGCTCCGATCGCTTCTTTACTTCCCAGTTGGGAACGGAAAAATTGGGCGGCGTTGCGATTGGCTTCCAGGATCCGCGCCCGGGAAACCCGGTTCGGATCCTTCTTTTCTGCACCCCCAGTTTCTTCATAATGCAGGGTAACACCAGTTTTATCTGCCAGGTATTGCACCGCTTCGGTAAAAGAAAGGTGATGAACATTTTCAACAAACTTAATCACGTCCCCACCTTCACCGCAACCAAAGCAGTGATAGTACCCCTGCGCGGGGCGCACATGAAAGGAAGGAGTGCGTTCATCATGGAAAGGACAAAGCCCTTTTAGGGCGCCGACCCCGGCGGGGCGCAATGCTACCTGTTCGCCCACGATTTCGTCGATGCGGGCACGCTCGCGCACCTGATCAATATCTTCGCGTCGAATTAACCCAGCCATGTCTTAATCATAGGCGAGTAAGACCCAGGCGGGATGGCAGTTCCAGATCTTACAGAGAGCGGAACATGCCGCACAGGCGGGCATGCCACTGGTTAGCAGTAGTGTCGGTCAAAGATGCAATTTGATCGACTAGAGCCCGCAACCGGCCGTCATCTCCGGTGGCTTCCCGCCAAGTAGTCCGGTGTGGTTCTTCCATCTCCTCCGGGCGTTCCCAGAGGGCGTCAGCAAGTTCATAGATAGTGGTGCGCTGCGCCAAATAGATAGGCTCGGTTTCGCGTGGCGCCATCATATAGGTAGCAGCGATTCCTTTTAGGAGCTTGATTTCCGCACGGGTTGCTTCGGGAATGACTAAATCCGCATCATATCGATGCAGGGGACCGGTTCCTGCTGCCTGCAAAGTCGCGGAAGATACCGCTGAGCAAAAGCGCCCAATCAGTTGGGAAGTCATATTTTTTAGCCGCGCCATATCTCGATAGGAGCCATCGAAACTAGCCAGCCACTGCGGCAGAGCTCGAATCCGTTTCCACGCGTTTTCTAGTTCATCCCCCACGGCGTCCCCGTACCATGAAGTCGTGGTTTCAAACACCAGCTCTAAAGATTTACTATCCCCCAAGGTATCCGGGTCTAGCTCCCCTGTTTGGATACCGTCCTCGATGTCATGCACGGAATAAGCGATGTCATCGGAAATATCCATTATTTGTGCCTCTAGGCAGCGTTGATGCGGGGGAGAAAATTTGCGCATCCAGTTAAAGACCGGGGCATCTTCGCGGTAGCAATTGTATTTCTTGCGTGAATATTCGCTGTTCGCGCCCTGTCCTTTTAGCCAGGGATATTTGCAAACCGCATCTAAAGTGGCACGGGTCAGATTAAGTCCCAGAGGGCGCCCCTCGGCGCTCATAACTTTAGGTTCTAGGCGAGTCAGTAGGCGGAAAGTTTGGGCATTGCCTTCAAAACCGCCAATATCGTGGGCAACCTCGTCGAGTGCTCGCTCCCCATTATGTCCAAAAGGTGGATGCCCCAGATCATGGGCTTGGCAAGCGGCATCTACAATATCGGGGTCACATCCCATTTCTTGCGCGATTGACCTGCCTACCTGGGAAACCTCTATCGAATGGGTCAGGCGGGTACGAATAAAAGAATCGGTGGCCGGCCCGAGCACCTGGGTTTTTGCCCCCAGACGCCGCAGCGCCGAAGAATACATTATCCGGGCGCGATCCCGGGCGAATTCGGTGCGATGCGACGATTTTGGTGGCTCCTCCTGACAGCGTTCACGGTCACGGGGAGAATAGGGCGCGGTTTTCATATATTTCACTCTAGCCTGTGCGCAAGTATTTACGTTTAATATCCGCTCTGATCTAGAGAAGTATCGAGCTTGGCTGCCTCAAGGACGCGGGCAGCCGCCGCATCTACCTCTCGGGTAGCTAGCCACCCCTCGGGCAAATGAGTTTTACGGGGGTTACCTCGCCGCCCGCGTTTACCTTCTGCCGCTGGGGGGAAAGGTAAGGCTGGATCCAGGGTAGAAAACAGTTGCTCCAGCTCTTGCAGACTATTAGCACTGGTGAGGGCGCGACGAAAGTCTCCTCCGACAGCGAAGCCTCTAAAATACCAACCCAAGTGTTTGCGTATATCCCGCAGGGCGCGTTCTTGGTTTCCCATCCAAGAACTAAGCATCTGCGTGTGCCGCAGCGCCATTTCACATACCTCTCCCAGGTTAGGGCGAGCGCGATTATCCGAACCGTTAAGCGCACTGGCCAAGTCATAGAATAGCCACGGCCTCCCCTGGCAACCGCGCCCTATCTCTACCCCCGCACAATCGGTTTGCGCCAGCATAGCCAGGGCGTCCTCGGCAGAAAAAATATCGCCGTTACCCCAAACCGGGATTTCTAAATCCTGTCGCAGCCGGGCAATGGCTTGCCAATTAGCGCTGCCCGAATAGTATTGATTGGCACTGCGGCCATGCAGCACCACGGCACTCGCCCCCACTTTTTGTGCCAGTTTGCCGGCTTCCCGATAGGTTTCGTGTTCGGTGTCGATCCCGATGCGAATTTTTGCAGTCACCGGCACGGGAGTATCGCGCGGAGAATCTTTCTCGCCGTCCCTAGCCCCAGAGACCACTGCCGCCACTATCTGCCCAAAACGCTCTATTTTCCAAGGCAAAGCTGCCCCGGCACCCTTGCGGGTCACTTTAGGCACGGGACAACCAAAGTTAATATCCAAGTGATCAGCCAGGCCTTCGCGCACCAACATCCGGGCACCTTGATACATAGTTTCCGGGTCTACCCCGTGCAGCTGAACCGAACGAAAGGTCTCTTCCGGGTCTGGTTTAATTAAATCCAGAGTGCGAGAATTGCCTTCCACCAGGGCGCGGGCAGTAATCATTTCACATACATAGAGCCCACTAACCGCCCCACTCGTGGGGGTGATCCCTAAGTCCTTTAACGCCTGAACGGCCTGCTCACGACAGAGGCGACGAAAAGGGGCATTGGTTACCCCCGCCATCGGCGCCAGGGCGATGGGGGTGCCAACCGTTACTTCCCCTAGTTTAGTTGACATCTCGACCGTCTCCTTTAAGCATTGTTGTGATCGCATCCTCCCCTACTAGATGCGCGCCTGGCTGCTCATCTAACTTTAGAGCTTCACCGGAAGAAGAGTCAGATCCCAGGGGCAAGGAGGAAGCCCGCACAAATTTTACGAGGAAAGTTCCCACCGCTGTAGTCACCGGAATCGCCAACACTAATCCGATCGAGGCCACCAGAGTGCGCACGATTTCCTCTGCAATCTGGGAAACTGTCAGCAGCTCCAGGAAGGGACGCTGCGATAACATCGCCAAAATCAAAGTTGGTAGCGCCGTGCCCACATAGGCGAAAGCCAGGGTATAAACCGTAGACGCAATATGGTCACGCCCTATCCGCATCGCCCGTGAAAACAGTTTTCTTCGCGGCATTTGTGGATCAGCTTCATCAAGTTCCCAGACGGCGGAAGCCTGAGTAATGGTCACATCATTTAAAGCCCCCAAACCGGCCACCACGATCCCGCAAATAAACAAGGAGGGCAGCGCCAGGGCCGGTAGCTGGGTCCCCAATATCAGGGCATCCTCGTCACTAGCTCCACTTAACCCGGCTGTCCGAGTGCCAGCATAGGCGAGTAACACCGTCACCATCAGCCCTAAAAGAGTTCCCAGAAGCGCGGTAGTCGTGCGGATAGTAATCCCGTGCGCCAAGTAAACCGAGAGAAACATGATGGCACCTACCCCCACTAAGGTCACCAACATGGGCGGTTTTCCTGCCATTAGAGCTGGGAGGATAAAGAATACGATCACCAGAGTCGAGGCTGCCAGCCCCAATAACGCTAGGAAGCCACGTCTGCCTGCCACCGCTACCACGATGATCACATAGAGCAGCCCCATGATAGCTAAGGCGTTCCCTCGTTTTATATCGGTAAACAAGAAAGGGGTACCAGTAGCCATAGCATCGGTGTCATAAATCATCCACACCGCGGTGCCGACTCGAATCGCAGATTTAGACTCTTCGGGCACTCTAACGGGGACTACCTTATCCTTCCACTGCCCTTCCAGCACCTTCACGCATACTAATGGCTGGGTTTCAGGCAATCCATTAGTGGGATCAACCGTGCCCTTTGGCATTTTCAGCCCCGCAATCAGACATTTTTCCCCGTTCAAGCCCGTCACCTGACCACTCAAACGATTAGGTGTTTGCTGAGACCAGTCCGGCTGGGTGTCCCCTAGGGGTTTCGGACTATAAAGAGAGACAATACCGATAATAATCGCCAGCAAAACCGGTACTACCAGCGCGGTTAGAATCATTCTAGCCCGACGTAGGGCTCGCGAGTCCAGGCGAGCCCTACGCGAAGAACTTACGTGCTGATGCAAAGGCACCCTGCCCTTAGCAGCCCACCAAGCGGGTCGCTAAGTAGGAGGTTAGCTCGCTAATCTTTACCCGTTCTTGCTCCATCGAGTCCCGTTCACGCACAGTTACGCACTGGTCATCAAGGGATTGGAAGTCGTAGGTGATACAGAACGGCGTGCCAATTTCATCCTGACGGCGGTATCTGCGGCCGACCTGCCCCGCCTGGTCATACTCGATATTCCAGTTCGCCCGCAGTTCTTGGGCAATTTCTTGTGCCGGGCCGGTCAGTTCGTCTTTACGTGAAAGTGGCAACACCGCAGCCTTAACTGGGGCGAGGCGCGGATCTAGACGCAGTACCGTCCGCTTATCGACTCCTCCCTTAGCATTGGGAGCTTCGTCCTCGTTATACGCCTCTACCATGAAGGCCATCAGGGAGCGAGTAAGTCCCGCGGAGGGCTCTACCACGTAAGGTGTCCAGCGCTCACCCTTTGATTGATCAAAGTAATCCAAATTCTTACCCGAAGCCTGCTGGTGTACCCCCAGGTCATAGTCGGTACGGTTAGCGATACCCTCAAGTTCGCCCCACTTCGATCCCTGGAAGCCGAAAGCGTACTCGATATCGACAGTGCGCTTGGAGTAATGAGAAAGCTTTTCTTGCGGATGCTCATATAAGCGCAGGTTATCTTCGCTTATCCCCAAGTCCTGATACCACGCTAGACGTTCATCAATCCAGTACTGGTGCCATTGTTCATCGGTTCCCGGTTCTACGAAGAACTCTAGTTCCATCTGTTCGAACTCGCGGGTACGGAAAATAAAGTTTCCGGGGGTGATTTCGTTACGGAAAGACTTCCCGATCTGCCCGATACCGAAGGGCGGTTTCATCCGGGCAGAGGACATCACATTCGCAAAATTGATGAAAATACCTTGCGCGGTTTCCGGACGCAGGAAGTGCAATCCTTTTTCATCGTCAACTGGCCCCAGGAATGTCTTTAGTAGCCCTGAGAAGGCGCGCGGCTCGGTCCACTGTCCGCGTTTACCACAAGCCGGGCACGGTACATCCTGCATGGATACCTCATCTGCTGAGGGTAATTGATGCTTTTCCGCGTATGCTTCCTGCAGGTCATCTTCCCGGTGACGGGTATGGCAGGCGGTGCATTCAATCAACGGGTCCGTAAAAGCCTTCAGATGTCCGGAGGCTTCCCAGACTTTTGACGGTAAGATGACCGAAGAATCCAGACCGACCACGTCGGAGCGCGAGCGCACTACCCGGTTCCACCACTGCCGTTTAATATTTTCTTTCAGCTCTACCCCGAGCGGGCCGTAATCCCAGGCAGAACGGGTTCCGCCGTAGATTTCCCCACAGGGGTAAACAAAGCCACGTCGCTTTGCTAGATTGATGACACTATCCAACTTCGAGGGCGTTTCAGCCACTGTATTTCTCCTTAAGCTCAACTTGCTGCGCCAAGGCGCTACCACCCCAGATTCTACCGGGTTGCCTGCTCTTTCCAGAACCCGAACGCTAGAGCGTGACTTACAACTCTAAAAGCTGGATTAATCCGCCAGGAAACCCGAAAATTTCCTTTTACCTCGAGTTTTAGCGCTCTAGGAAAGCTTTCTACACCTTGCTCTTGAGAACGGTTATCGTTTATATTACAAGTTATGCAAAAGAGAATGAAAAAAATAATCTGCGCCGCGGCGATTGCCGCTCTGACACTGGGAGGATGCTCAGCGACTACAAAAAACGGGAAAGAGGATGGCGGGAAAGTCGAGGCCGTAGCCTCCTTCTACCCCCTGGCCTACGTAACCAGCCAAGTTGGTGGAGATCTAGTGGACGTAACCAACCTGACGCCCTCGGGAGAAGCCCACGAAGTCGAGCTATCCGCGAAAGACCTCACCACCATCTCGCAAGCGGATGCGCTGATTTACCTATCGGGATTTCAAGCCGCCGTTGACGACGCGGTAAAAGAAGCAGCCCCCAAGAACACTTTGGACGTCGCCAAGGCCGCCAAGCTTAAAAAACTATCTGCCGAAGAAGCAGCTCAGCACGAAGCAGCACACGCCCACGAGGGCGATCACGAGGGAGAACACCAAGGCGAACACGAAGCGGCCGGTCACGACCATCATCATAGCGGTTTCGACCCTCACTTCTGGCTAGATCCCCAGCGGCTGTCCCAAGTGGTACCGCAAGTAGTTGCCACCCTTAGCCAGGCCGACCCGGATCACGGTGATACTTTCGAGAAAAATGGGAAAGCTCTGCAAGACAAACTAGCTGACCTGGATAAAAAATATCGCGCTGACCTGAATAAATGCGCCACCCCTACCGCAGTTACCGCCCACGAAGCCTACGGCTATCTAGCTGATCGCTACGGATTCGAACAAGTGGGAGTAAAAGGGGTGGATCCGGAAGCGGAAACCTCGCTGACTCGCCTACAGGAAGTCGCCAATATTGCCAAGGACAAGAAAGTCAACGTATTGTTTTCGGAGAGCGCACTCGGAGATAAAGACACCAAGACTTTAGCCGAGCAACTCGGGATCAAATCCGAAGTACTTGACCCCTTAGAAATACAAGTAGATAAGAACCGGGATTACCTGCAGGTAATGCACGATAACCTGGAAAAATTGAGCAAAGCGATGAAATGCCAGTAACTGAGAACCCAACTTCTCTACCTTTTAGGGCGACGGATCTATCCGTCGCCCTACAGGGCAATTTGATCCTAAAAGATATTAACTTGCAGATTACCCCCGGCACTACCGTGGCACTATGCGGGGAAAACGGCTCCGGGAAATCCACCTTGATACGCGCCGCGGTGGGACTAAATCCGGTGAGCTCGGGGAATCTAGAGATTTTTGGCGCCCGAGTGGGCGATAAAAATTATGCCAGAGCCCTCGCAAAAGTAGGTTACGTTCCCCAACGCAAAAGCGCACTCGGTACCGTTCCAGCTACTGCCCTAGAAGTTGTACGTTCGGGACTATTACGAAGAGGACGAGTAGGCCCCAAACGCTCCGACCGGGAACGTGCCCGCCTGGGGCTAGCAAAAGTAGGGTTAGCCGGATCGGAGAATAAAAAATTTCAGTTTATGTCGGGCGGCCAGCAGCAACGGGTATTGATTGCGCGCGCCCTAGTGCGTGACCCGGAGTTCTTAATTATGGATGAACCTTTGGCGGGGATAGACCGGCAAAGCGCGCAAAGTCTGGCTGCCATTATCGCGGAGGCTAAATCCGCTGGTAAAACCCTGTTAATCGTATTGCATGAACACGGTTTCTTAGCTCCCTTAATCGACCGAACCATCACCTTAGAATCTGGACAGATCGCCTCCGATAGCTTAACAAATACCCTATCCCCGCTCGTAGGAGATGCGAACCAGGAATGATTACTACCCCCACCAGCATTTCTTACCCGGCGCTAACTGCCCCCAGCCTGCAACTTAGTTTTGCGCCCTCCTCTAGCCATCTCGCCCCCTCCGCTATCCGCGATACTCTCGCACAGTTACCGAGCTTTGCAGCCGATTGGGCAAGTTTATTAGCCTCTCCTTTCTTTTTACGTTCCCTAATCGTGGCCGTCCTGGTGGGACTGAGTGCCCCCATTATTGGCACCTACCTGGTGCAACGTCGGCTGTCACTACTCGGAGATGGAATCGGACACGTAGCTCTGACCGGGGTGGCTCTCGGTTGGGTAGTTGGTAATCTAACGGAAGTTGCTGGCGGGGACGCTTTAGCGATCCCGGGGGCGGTTATCGCCTCGATCGCCGGCGCAGTGATTATTGAACTAGTGCGCGCCAAAGGCGGAGCCAGCGGTGACGTGGCGATGGCCTTACTTTTTTACGGAGGGATCGCTTCCGGGGTGCTGGTGATTTCCCTGGCTGGGGGCACCACCAACCAGCTAAATTCCTATCTATTCGGCTCAATCGCCGCCGTCTCTTGGTCAGACGTTTACCTGACGATCGCCTTATCGGTGCTGATCCTAGTGTTTGGACTGGGGATGCGCAGAGAACTTTTCTCTATCTGCAACGATGAGGAGTTCGCCTTGGCGTCGGGAATCCCAGTAAGGCTGCTGACCATCTGCTTAGCGGTGGTTAGCGCCCTGACGGTATCGACTGCCATGCGCGTAGTGGGAGTGCTCCTAGTTTCCGCGCTAATGATTGTGCCCGTAGCCATCACCCAAATTTATGCTCGCTCTTTCAGTGCCACTATGGGATGGGCAATGCTGCTGGGAGTGGTCATGTGTATTGCGGGGCTAGTCTTTTCTTACTTCACGGCCGCCGCCTCCGGATCGGCGATCGTGATGGGGCTGATAATCCTGTACGCACTGGCAGCAGCGTTGCGTCCCCTGGTATATCGCCGGCATTTACAAACCCCGCAAGAACCAGCTCATTGTGGGCATCATTAGACCTGCCGGGTCAAAACCTGGGATCTAAACTAGTTTCCGCCAGTAGCCGGCACCGGAGTTACTTCCAGTAAATCCGCTGCGGCCTCTAAAACATCTAAAGAATTTATTCCTGTTTGCAGCGCTTGAAAAGCTGCCACCAGCCCTGGGACATTAGGGTCTACTGCTACCAATAGTCGATCTGGCCCGGCGATTTGCGGAATAATCTCCCAATCAGCTCCCGGAAGCAACTGACGGATTACCCGGGCGATTCCGGCTAGCAAAGTGGGATTCTCCCAGCTGGGAACCCAAGTATCAGCACAGGCCAAAGCATTTAGCAGTGGGCGCGGCAATAGGTAGGTATCATCTAGCAGCATCCGACCGGGGGAATCGAGGGCGGCAATAGCGAGGGCGCGGGCGCCAACTGGTAGCGGGCGCAGCCTATCTTCTCTGCCCCCTGTCGGCGCGAGTTTGTTTCCCAAACCTGCAGCTACGCCCTCATTCATAGCCCCCAGCGACGAATAAATGGGAACTGCCGGCGCAGCGGAGGCACCTTTTAGGTGAATCTGTGGCAACTGTCCGCTGGGGCAATCGCCCTCCGCTGTGGCTGCATGGGGTAATACCGGCAAGATGACGCGCCCATCTCCCAAAGCTGCCGCTATTGCTACCAGGCGCTGTCTTAGACCGCTAAGCTTAAAAGCCGCCGCCATAGTCGGATCTATCTCGCCTTTATCCGCAGAATTACTACGGCGAGCCAAGGCACGTAAAATCGCGTTTTCTTGCTTGGCGGGCATAGAGTTGCTGCTGGCGGATTTCGCCTGGGCGGGGCTGGAAATCTCCAAACTAAGCTCTCCCGTTAGCAACCATCAAGGCCTGCTCGATAGTGAACTGCCCGGAGTACAGGGCTTTGCCCACAATCGCCCCCTCTACCCCAATGCTGGCGAGCTCCCGCAAAGTTCGTAAATCATCCAGGGTGCTCACTCCCCCACTCGCTACTACTTTCGCGGAAGTTACCTCGCATACTTCGCGCAGCAATTGCGTATTCGGGCCGGTCAAGGTGCCATCGCGCATTACATCGGTGACTACATAGCGGGCGCAACCGGCCGCATCTAGCCGCGCAATCATTTCAAAGAGATCACCGGCATCCTTAGTCCAGCCATGAGTCGATAGGGTATGTCCGCGCACATCTAACCCCACCGCGATCTGGTCACCGTATTTGGAGATCACCTGGCAAGTCCACTCTGGGTTTTCAATCGCGGCGGTTCCTAGATTTACCCGGCGCGCTCCCGCTGAAAGTACCCGTTCCAAAGATTCGTCGTCACGGATCCCCCCTGATACCTCTACCTGCAGATTTACCTGTTCAACGATTTCTTGCACCACTTGGGTGTTATTCCCCCGCCCAAAGGCGGCGTCTAAATCCACCAGGTGTAGCCAGCGGGCTCCGGCCTCTTCGAATATGCGGGCAACTTCTAAGGGCACCCCATAAACTTTTTCGCTACCAGCTTTGCCTTGATGTAGGCGTACTGCTTGGCCAGAGACTATATCTACTGCCGGTAAAAGTTCTAGCATTGTTCCCCTTAGAAGCTTTGTGTCCAGTTACGAAGCAGTTCCATGCCGGCATCGCCGGATTTTTCGGGATGGAACTGAGTAGCCGAAAGAGGACCGTTTTCAACCGCGGCGATAAAAGGGGTTCCGTGGGTGCCCCAAGAAAAAATCGGGGGTTTCATCCGTGAGGATTGTCGATAATGCCCGGAAGGATCAGCCGTTACCCCGTAGGAGTGCACGAAGTAAAAACGCTCATCTGCGATCCCGGAAAAAAGCTGCGAACCCTTCCCTACCTGGATCTTTGACCAACCCATATGGGGCAGAATCGGGGCACGTAGTTTTTCTACTGTTCCTGGCCATTCCCCCATCCCGGCGGTGTCCTCGCCGTGCTCAAGGCCGCGTTCAAATAGTATTTGCATACCCACACAGATTCCGAGCACCGGCCGCCCGCCCGCTAAACGCCGGTCAATCAGGGTGTCACCGCGGCGAGCATGCAGATCCTTCATCACTGCCGCAAATGCCCCTACCCCGGGAACAAGTAGCCCATCAGCCTCCAAGCAGGTAGAAAAGTCACTGGTCAGGACAACCTTTACCCCGACGCGTTTTAAGGCGTTAACCGCCGAGCGCACATTGCCGGAGCCATAGTCGAACACCGCTACCTGTTTAGTCACCGTCCTTGTCCTCCCGTTTACCGGGGTCTTCCCCGCGATTAGTATCTTCTTGCAGTCCCCGCAATTGCCGCAGCAAAATCCCCGGTAAATCACGCAGGCGGGGAGGACGGATCTCGGGATAATCTTCGGGGGAAGTCCGCCCGAGTAGCAGATCTTCTATCCGCTCATCAGCGCAAGAAACTAGCGGGCCGGCTGGAATAGTACGGTCAAACCGTCCGTCATAGTACACGCGCGCTGTAATCTGCCCCTGTACCCCCGGGTCATCATCACGATCCGAACGCAAAGTAGAAACAAACAGGACTGCCCCATAGGGAGTAATTTTTGAAACCGCGAGGGCGAGTTCCTCAGCCTCTGGGCAAACTGGACGCTCCTCCCCTAGTAGCGCTTCTAACTCATCATCGGGAGTAGGAGTCAGGCGTTTCCACACTACACACCCGGACTCAGTTTCCACGATCCGGGCATCAATCTCGTGAGCTGCCATCATCGTGGCTAGCGGTACTGCCTCTAGCAGGTTGGTCAATACTAGCGCCACATCTCCGGCCTCGGGTGGTAATGCCTCTAAATGTTGCCAAGCTTGCAAATCCTGGTCTACTTCTTCACTAAATCCATCGAGCTCTTCTCCGTTAATGCCCGATTGGGCGATTACCTGGTCGAAGTAATCCTCTGGTTTAGCTGCGGACTCATTATCGCCCGCCAAGTTTTCCTCGCGGGGTTCTTTATCGCGCGGATCCTCCTGATCGGGAAAGTTTGCGCCGTTCACAGCGCACCCTTAGTGGAAGGAATACCGTTAACCCGAGGATCGGTTTCTACCGCGCCCCGCAGTGCCCGCGCTACTGCTTTGAACTGTGCCTCTACAATATGGTGCGGGTCGCGCCCAGCAAGTACCTCCACATGCAGACAGATCCCGGCATTATAGGAAAAAGACTCCCACACATGGCGGGTCATCGAACCGGTGAAATGTCCACCAATCAGATGATATTCCTGGCCAGCTGGCTCTCCGCGGTGCACACAATAGGGGCGTCCCGCCACGTCAACCACTGCCCGCGCTAGCGCTTCATCAAGCGGTACGGTGGCATCAGCGAAACGGCGGATCCCCGCTTTATCCCCCAGAGCCTCACGCAGAGCTGTTCCCAGGCAAATAGCGGTATCTTCGACCGTGTGATGCACATCCACCTCAATATCGCCGCGAGCAGCAATATTCATATCAATCAAGGAATGCTTGGAAAGCGCAGTTAACATATGGTCATAGAACGGCACGCCGGTACTAATCTGACTTTTTCCAGTGCCATCTAGATTGATTTCTACCGTGATATCTGATTCCGCGGTTTTCCGGGTGACTTTCCCACTGCGGCTCATTTGGTTACCTCCTCGAATGCTTCACGAAATGCTTGATCTTCTGCGGCGGTGCCAATACTTACCCGCAAGAATCCTTCCGGACCTACCTCGCGTATCAACACCCCGCGCTCCAATAAATCACTGAACACTTGGTGTCGATCCGGGAAGGGGCCAAAAAGCACAAAGTTAGCCTGGGTTTTCGGTACGGTGTAGCCTTTGCCCTCTAGCCAGGACGCCAAGTTATCGCGACGCTCACGCAACTGCGCTAACTGTAGGAGCTGTTCTTCGGCATGCCCCAAGGCCGCGATTGCCGCCGCCTGGGTAAGCGCAGACAGGTGATAGGGCAAACGCACCCGCATAATATCCGCGATTACTTCCTTGGCCGCCACCAGGTATCCCAGGCGCAACCCCGCCATCCCGAAAGATTTCGACATAGTGCGCGATACCACCAGGTGCGGGAATTTCTCTAAGAGGGCGAGGGCGCTGGGCTGCTCCGGATCCCGGAACTCCCCGTAGGCCTCGTCAATTACCACCACAGTAGCAGTGGAACTGCCGGAAATCACCGGCCCGGTTTCTTTAGCTTGCTGCAAAATCTGCACTAGTTCGGCTTGGCTGCTGGCAGTACCGGTCGGATTATTGGGATTCGCCAACAGTAGCACGCTGGGACGGACTTCACGCAGTGCCTGGAGTAGAGCAGCAACATCAATATTCCAGTCGCTTTGTCGGGGAACCGTCACATATTTCGAGTGCGCGCCCCGCACGTATTCCGGATACATCGAGTAGGAGTATTCGGTTCCCAACACCGTGCGTTCGGGACCCGCATAGGCTCCCAAAAGCTGGGTCATCACTTCATTGGAGCCATTAGCTGCCCAGATTTGCTCGACTGGAAAGTCGAGTCCTGATTCACGCTTTACATAGCCGCCTAGAGCCGTTCTCAGGGCGGTGAAATCTCGATCGGGGTAACGGTTTAGCCCTGCCGCCGCTTCGCTAACCGCGCGAGAAATATCGGCGATCATCTGGGAACTGGGAGGATAGGGATTTTCGTTTACGTTTAACCGGGCAGCCACATCCAATTGCGGCGCCCCATACGGGGTGACCTGTGTAAGTTCTTCCCGCAGTGGCAGCAAGGGAGGCTGTTCCATAAATAATCGTTCCTTTCTGGCTCCCATTCTAAAGGTAATACCCAGATAATGCTTTGCCCTCGCCGCTTAGCTGATTTCGTTTTCTAAGGACGAAACCGGCCAAAACGGCGAGGGCAAAACACCTAGCTATTTAGTCAGAAGCCGAAACCATGGTTTCGGCGGTAGCCATCGCTTTACCTTTTTCGTTACCCAGCGAGCCACCTGCCAGCTTATTCACCACTATGGCGATCGCGCCATCCCCGGTCACGTTAGTGGCAGTACCAATCGAGTCAATTGCCACATACAGCGCAACCATCAGCGAATACAGTTCGGGAGAAAATCCCAGGAAGCCCATTAAAACGCCTTGCGCAGCCGCGATTGCGCCACCGGGAACCCCCGGTGCCGCCACCATAGTAATCCCCAGGATGATGATGGCCATCGCCATTTTCCCAAAGGAAATAGGCTGCCCGGTCATCTGCATAACTGCCAGAGCAAAAGCAGTGATCTTAACGGTGGAACCACCCAGGTGGATGGTGGCACACAGCGGAATCGTGAAACCAGCGATTTCTTCAGAAACCCCGTTGTTGCGGGCACACTGATAGGTCACCGGAATGGTGGCTGCCGAAGAAGCAGTACCCAGCGCGGTGAAATAGGCTTTCGCCATCCGGCCTAGTGCAGTAAAGGGGTTAATCTTCGCAATCGCGCCTGCTATCACATATTGAATCAGCAGTAGCACCACAGTCAGAACCACCGATACCAAAATCACTTTGATCATCACTTTGATGACCAGCGCAATCTGCCCCGAGTAGGACATGTTCAGGAACGTACCGAAGATAAATAACGGTAGCAGCGGAACAATCGCCCGTTTAATCATCAACATGGTGATATCCCGGAACTCCGCGTAGGCGCGATGCAAAGTTGGGGTGTTCAGAGCCGCCATGCAAATCCCCAAGATAAAAGCCAAAATCAACGCACCGGTAACGTCAAGCACCGGGGTGATGTTCAGGTTATCGCCCAGCAGGGAGGCCACCGCGTTCTTGGGTTCTTTTAGTTCAGGAGCCGATTCGGTCAGGATCCATGGGAAAACCACCGACGCAATCCCGTAGGTACCGAACCCCGCAAAAAGCGTTGAACCGTAGGCGATCGCGACCGTGGCCAGCAGCCATTTACCAGCTCCCCGCCCCAGGTCTGCTAGAGCGGGCCCCACCAGTCCCAAAATGATCAAAGGAATACAAAAACTCAAGAATTTACCGAAAATATCGTTGAAAGTGGCGAAAGGAGAAATAAATCCTTTAGGAAGTCCCGGGATCATACCGATCAAAGCCCCGGCCACGATCGCCACCAGCACCCAAAACAGCAGTTGTTTAAACACGCTGGGGATACGTTTATTAGTTTCAGCCATACTTATTCCTATCTTTTCTTAACTAAATCGGCAGTTCACAGCTTCTTCGTGTGCCGGAAGATCTTCGGCGTCCGCAAAGGCAGTTAAGGGACGCGCCATAGTTTCTAGCGCGGTGCGTTGATATTCAATTTGTTGCACCGGTTTGAGATACGCCATTACTGACAACCCACCTTGGTAACGGGCAGTACCTCCCGTGGGCAGTACGTGATTGGATCCCGCCAGGTAGTCTCCGAGGGGAACCGGGGTGTAGGAACCGACAAAAATCGCGCCAGCATTACGGATCTTTTCCGCTACTACCTTTGCTTCTACGGTATGAATCTCTAGATGTTCAGGCGCATAGGCATTGACGGCCGCAATCGCGCTATCGATGTCGACTACCAGTACGATTCCCGATTGGGGGCCACTTAGAGCTTGGCAAACCCGCTGCGAATGTTTAGTCCGCTGCGCTGCCGGAACAATCTCTTTTTCTACGGCACTAGCCAGCTGGCGCGAGTCGGTAAAAAGCACCGAGGCCGCATTGGGGTCATGCTCGGCCTGCGAAATCATATCTGCGGCCACCAAGATGGGATTAGCGCTCTTATCTGCGATAATCCCGATTTCTGTGGGGCCGGCTTCGGCATCTATTCCGCAAACTGCGCGCACTAGTCGTTTAGCAGCCGCCACATAAATGTTCCCCGGTCCGGTTATCACATCTACTGGCTGGCAAAGCGGATCGGGATCTACGCCCTCTTCCCCGCTAGCCCCATAGGCAAACATAGCGATCGCTTGCGCCCCGCCAACCGCGTAAACCTCTTTAACCCCGAGCAGCTGGCAGGCAGCCAAAATAGTGGGATGTACTTTGCCCCCGAAACGAGTTTGCGGCGGGGAGGCTACTGCTATCTGGCTCACGCCTGCTTCCTGGGCGGTTACCACGTTCATGATTACCGAGGACGGATAGACCGCTAATCCGCCAGGAACGTAAAGACCTACCCGCTCAACTGGGATCCAACGCTGCCTAACGATCCCTCCGGGCATTATCTCGGTTACTCGCTCGCTGGGAACCTGAGCGCGATGTCCGGCGCGATTGTGGGCGATAGAAATATCCATCGCTTCGCGTACGGCGGGATCTAGCTGCTCCAACGCTTGGGCGAGCTCCTCTCTTGGTACCCGCAGATTCTTTGGCCTAACCCCATCGAACTGCTCAGAAAGATCCCTCAGGGCAGCGGCGCCGCGCTTTTTCACGGCCTGCATAACGGGACGAATCTTTTCTGCCGCGTCCTCAATATTCATTTGGGCGCGAGGTAGCGCCTGCCGCAGTTCCATCCCAGTAGGCATGCTAGTGCGGAAATCAGTAATTGACAGCATGGGGATATGTTAGTTGGTTGATGGCGACAAATCGCAGACCAGTCCAGTAAATAAAACCTATTGACTTATATAGTGAAACTACTTCTGGTGCTTCTTCTGTAGGTTCCGCATTATCCAATCCCGGAAACCGCGATAGGTCAAGTAAAGGAGTACCGCACTTACCAGCCATAACGCCCAGGGATACCAGGCAGGAATCGGGGACACCAGATATAGGGAGGCCGCTACCACGATCAGCCCAGCTAAGAAGCCACAAACCGCCCCCAGCAGGGTGCTGGTAAGGAAGGTGTTCGACTTTTCTTGTGCGTCTCCTTGATACCAAGTCACCAAAATCAGGGCGATCACCATCGCGATCAGCGAACCTATCCGCAGCCACATCGACATTCCAAAACCGTTAAAAACCATAACTCCGGCCAAGGACAAGGCCATCAAGGCATCCAACCACCACGGTGTCAAGGCCTGTTGGCGCAAGGATTGTTGAATCTCTGCAGCAGAGGCTCGGGAATCATTTTTCGCACTTACGTTTTCCGTAACGGTTTTAGCCGGTACGGCGTCCTCATTCACGGAGGCGGGAAGCGGATTCTCACTGGCAGCCTGCGGAACCGTTGCCTCTTCAGAAAGCGGAGCTGTTTGCGCCTGCACAGGTTGCACCGGTGCTGCAGCCTGCGGGAACTGCTGATTATATTGGGGAACCTCTGGCGCCTTAGATGCGGTAGGAGCCGGGAAAGCCGGTTGCGGCTCGGATCCAACCGGCTGTCCGACCGGTTGTGCTTGCTCAGGTCTTAGAAAAGGCCAGTTTGCTCCGCTTTGCTGGTCTCCTTGCGGGAATCCGTGCGGTTCGGGGTTGCTCATCTAGCTCCTCCAACGTGCGTCAATAAAGCCATACTGCTAACAGTTTAGTATCATTTATCGCGTGGCAGATAATAACAGCGTGTCTTTACCGACTATTCCAGTGCGAGGAACCATCAAGTTAGGACAGTTCCTAAAGCTAGCGAACCTGGTAGAGGACGGTGCCGAGGCGCGCCTACTCATCCAAGCTGGTGAAGTTACGGTCAATGGTGAGGTAGAAACCCGGCGCGGCAGCGCCCTTCGTCCTGGCGATATCGTGCAAATAGATCTACCCACCGGCACTACCGGAGCCCAAGTCTCCCGTTAATCTTTCCCGTTGATTACGGGTTGGGGGCGGTAAAAGCGCTCGGGGGACCCCGGTGAGCCTAGCTTCGCTCGGCTCAAGCCCCCTCTCGCATCTTTTACCGCCCCCAACCCGTAAGCGGGAGCCATTTCCGCATCACCTTGAAAAAAGACTATTCAGTGGGTCACCTGTTTGGTGAGTATCCGATGCTCTCAATAATGATTTTTTATTATTTCGGTAAAAATCCGCTGGTGCGCTTTTAGCACCTGCTTGGCGATACTCTTGTTTGGGAGGCGCCCCTTACGTAGGTGATGCCAACGAGCGTGGAAGGAAAAACTTCTCCCCCACGCAAGGGGTACAGCTGGTACAAGATTCTCGTAAGGTACGCGCACTGAGCGTGCAGGGGCGGATTTATGCCGCAGGGTAGGCTCCGGGCACTAAATCCGTGAAAATGCCAGAGCATTTTCCGGATTTCGGGGCGGGCGGTAAAATCCGCCCCTGTACGCGGCCGAATGCAGGAGGAAAAAATAATTCCCCGCGCCCGACCCGCACGGTAGGTTATTTAGGTTATTTGCGCTTTTCTAGACAGTGCAGGCCGAGTAGGGTTTTTAGCTGACCGGCCAAACCGGATCCGCGATTTACCCGCAAATCATCACCCAACTGCACGATAGTTACTCCTTTAGAGCCACGCAGATGCATCCGAACTTCGCTTTGTCCCGGACTGGAACCCAAGATGTCTCGCAATTGCTCCGCCACCTCCTCGGTAAGGCGATTGGCGGCGATATAGATATTTAACGGACCGTTGGAGACTTGGCTGATATCGGGCAGCGTCATTTCTTGCGCATAGAGGGAAGCTTCTTCGTCACGAATCCGTACCCGCCCGCGCACACTCACAATTTCGTCCGTCACCAAATCTTGGGAGTACTTCTGGTAGGTCTGCGGGAAAAAGAGCACATCGGTGGAACCAGAAATATCTTCGATAGTGGCGATCGCCCACAGGTTCCCGTCTCGCTTGGTGGTTTTGCTTTGCACCCCAGTGATCAAGCCACATATTTGAATCGTTTGGCCATCCCGGACTCCATCTTCGGTCGAAAGATCCACGATTTCAGTGTCGCTATTGTGGGCGAGGATCGTCTCCATCCCCTGTAAGGGATGGTCAGATACATAAAGCCCCAGCATGTCGCGTTCAAATTTTAGTTTTTGTTGTTTATCCCATTCGGGAAGATCGGGGATTTGCACGGTAAAAGTAACTCCTTCATCGGCATCCATCATCCCGAAGAGGTCTTCTTGCCCCATGGCGGCGTTTCGTTTCACGTCGATTACGGAGTCGACGGCCTCGATATGGATAGCTTCGAGCGGGCGGCGAGCGTGCCCTAAGGAATCGAAAGCTCCGGCTTTAATCAAGGATTCGACTACCCGTTTATTGCAAACCTCGATGGGTACTTTGTCCAGGAAATCGTGGAAGGAAGTGTAGTCACCTTTTTCTTTACGGGTTTTCACGATTTCAGCTACCACGTTGATACCGACGTTGCGCACCGCTGATAGACCGAAACGGATAGACTCGCCCACGGCAGTGAAATCTGAGGCGGAGGCATTTACGTCCGGCGGAAGGACTGCAATATTCATGCGGCGACATTCCCGCAGGTACAGGGCTAGTTTATCTTTATTGTCTTTGGTGGAGGTCAGCAGTGCCGCCATATATTCGGTGGGATAGTTGGCTTTTAGATACGCCGTCCAATAGGAAACTAACCCGTAGGCAGCCGAGTGCGATTTATTGAACGCGTAGGAGGAGAATGGCACCAGGATTTCCCATAGTTTACTGACTGCGTCCTCGGGGTATCCGCGTTCAATCATTCCGTCATGGAAGCGCGAATACTGTTTATCCATCTCCTTTTTCTTTTTCTTCCCCATGGCGCGGCGCAAAATATCTGCCTGCCCCAGGGAATAGCCGGCGACTTTTTGGGCGATTGCCATTACCTGTTCCTGGTAGACAATAAGGCCGTAGGTTTCGTCCAAAATGTCGGCGAGAGCTTCGGAGAGGGCGGGGTGAATAGGCTCGATTTCCTGGCGTCCATTTTTACGCAATGCATAGTTGGTGTGCGAGTTCGCTCCCATAGGACCGGGACGATACAGGGCGCCGACCGCGGATATATCGGAGAATTCGGTGGGTTTCATCAGCCGCATCAGCGACCGCATCCCCGCAGAATCTAGCTGAAATACCCCCAGGGTTTCCGCCCGGGAAAGTAGTTCATAGGTGGGGCGGTTATCTAGGGGAACTTGCTCTAAATCTAGGGCTTCTTTCCCGTTAGCCACGATATTGTCGAGGGCGTCCGAGATTACGGTCAAGTTTCGCAGCCCCAGGAAGTCCATTTTCAACAGTCCCAAGGTTTCGCAGGTGGGATAGTCGAACTGGGTGATAATTGCCCCGTCGGCCAGGCGTTTCATCATCGGCACGATATCGGTTAAATCATGACTGGACATGATCACCGCGCAGGCATGCACTCCCCATTGCCGGGTGATGCCCTCTAGGCCTTGCGCCATTTTGATGACTGGCTTTACTTCGCCTGCGTTATCGGAAACGTATTGGCGAAATTCGCTGGCTTCCCCGTAACGTGGATGTTTCTCATCGTAGATTCCCGAGAGCGGGATATCTTTACCCATAATCGCGGGCGGCATTTTCTTGGTGAGCTGATCGCCTAGCGCATAGGGCTTATCCATGATCCGGCAGGAGTCTTTTAAGGCCTGTTTGGCTTTAATTTTTCCATAGGTGACTACCTGGGCGACCCGGTCTTTCCCGTATTTTTCGGTCACGTAATCGATGACTTCTCCGCGCCGGCGCTCATCGAAGTCTACGTCGATATCGGGCATAGATACCCGCTCGGGGTTGAGGAAACGTTCGAACATTAACCCATGTTCGAGGGGGTCGAGTTCGGTTATCCCCATCGCGTAGGCCACGATAGATCCGGCTCCGGAGCCGCGCCCTGGCCCTACCCGGATTCCTTGCGCTTTCGCCCAGTTAATATAGTCGGCTACTACCAGGAAATATCCGGGGAATCCCATCTGGGTGATGATCCCGCATTCGTAGTCGGCTTGTTTTTGGGATTTTTCGGGTATGCCTTGCGGGTAGCGCCGGTGCAGGCCGCGCTGGACTTCTTTTACGAACCAGCTGGTGGTGTCCTCTCCGGCCGGTACTTCAAACTGGGGCATATAGTCGGCGCCCTCAGCGGTGGTTTTGAAATGCACTTCGCACATTTCTGCGATTTTCAGGGTGTTATCGCAGGCTTCAGGGAATTCGGAAAAGAGTTCACGCATTTGCTCTGCCGTTTTCAGGTAATACCCGGATCCTTCGAAACGGAAACGGTCAGCATCATTTAGACGTGACCCCGAGTTGATACACAGCAGGGCATCTTGAGTGGGTTGGTCACTTTCGAGAACATAGTGGGAGTCGTTGGTAGCTACCAGGGGGGCATCGATAACTTTTGCTAGTTTAAGTAGCTCGTTGCGCACCCGCCGTTCGATTCGCAGTCCATGATCCATCAGTTCGATAAAGAAGTTTTCTTTACCGAAAATGTCTTGTAGTTCCCCAGCGGCTTTTTTGGCTTCTTCCCATTGCCCTAGGCGCAGACGGGTTTGGATTTCTCCCGAGGGGCATCCGCTGGTGCCAATCAGTCCGGTGGAGTATCGTTCCAACAGATCTCGGTCGGCGCGTGGCCATTTTTGCATCTGTCCATCGATGGAGGCTAGCGAGCCTAGGCGAAACAGATTATGCATCCCCTCGGTAGTGCGCGATAGCAGGGTCATATGGGTGTAGGCTCCGCGTGCCGAGACGTCATCTGCCCGCTGGCTTTCTTCTCCCCAACGTTGCCGAGTTTGATCAAAGCGAGAGGTTCCGGGGGTTATATAGGCTTCGAGACCAACTATGGGTTTAATTCCTGCTTTGCGGGCAGCCGCATAGAACTCGTATGCACCGAACAGGTATCCGTGATCGGTGATCGCTACGGCTGGTTGACCGATTTCTACCGCCCGCTCCACTAGTTTTCCGATCCGGGCGGCACCATCCAACATGGAATAGTCAGTGTGAACATGAAGATGAACAAAATCATTCGCTGGCGCCATGTCCCCCAGTTTAGCTTGGCGCCAACTTTGTTTCTTCTACGTGTGAAACTGCTCCCAATGCCGGTATTGGTTTCGCGAGGACGCACCTGGCGGGTTAGAGTTTATTCGTTGCGTTTAGCAGCGATGCGCCACTAGCTCAACTGGCTAGAGCATCTGACTCTTAATCAGAGGGTTCGG
>ERZ1673752.2189-NODE-2189-length-22900-cov-50.498271_pt1 | contig 22900 bp, 17 predicted proteins | sample MGYA00580195_ERZ1673752 | MGnify/ENA primary metagenome ERZ1673752 (study PRJEB41218, sample SAMN15661744) | gut metagenome | host: Homo sapiens | place: Canada: London | collected 2015-08-20/2019-03-30 | study: EMG produced TPA metagenomics assembly of...
TCCATTTTAACGGCGGCTTGTACGGGCTGCGAGTGCCTTCCCGAGATTGCCACGGCCCCGTTGGGGCCTCGCAATGACAAACCTGAAGGCATTGCGCCAATGAATTTGTGCCGCAAACATTGCCAGCCTGCATGGCGGTCACTACCCGCAAGGGGCACGCCGCTACAGACGCAATCGGTGTGTACCACTTTATCGATACTCAATGTGAGCTGCAAGCGTTGCGCCGGGCGAGGCATGCCTCGCCCCTACAACGCACGACTGGCAGCCCTGCAGCACTTTCCACTCTCCATTTTCCACGAAAAAAATCCCGGACCTGCGTCCGGGAATTTTTTTCTCAATCTTCCATTCAAATACTCAAACTTCCAGTTTGGCCGTCAGGGTCTCCTTTGCGCCCCAGCGGTCCACGACGGGCTGCACCGTGTCCTTCAGGAAGCGCGTCACCTGCGACGGGCAGCAGCCGATGAAGGCCCGCGGGTCGAGCATCTCCTCCAGCTCCTCCCGGCTCAGCGGGAACAGCGGGTCGGCCGCGATGCGGTCGAGCAGGTCGTTCTGCCCGCCCTCGAGCTTTACGCGGGCGGCCGCGGCGTGGGAATGCACGCGCAGAGCCTCGTGCAGCTCCTGCCGGTCGCCTCCGCGCTTCACAGACTCCATGAGAATGTTTTCCGTGGCCATGAACGGCAGCTTCTCCATCACGCGGCGGGCGATGACGCGCTCATAGACCACGATGCCCTCCGTGATGTTCATATAGATGTTCAAAATGGCGTCCGTCGCCAAAAATGCCTCCGCCACGGAAAGGCGCTTGTTTGCCGAGTCGTCGAGCGTGCGCTCGAACCACTGCGTGCCCGCCGTGAACGCGGGGTTCAGGCTGTCCGTCATCACATAGCGCGCCAGCGCGCACATGCGCTCCGAGCGCATGGGGTTGCGCTTGTACGGCATGGCGGACGAGCCGATCTGGTGCTTTTCAAACGGCTCCTCCAGCTCCTCGAACGACTGGGCGATGCGCAGGTCGTTCGCAAACTTCATCGCGCTCTGGGCGATGCCGGACAGGGCCGAGAGGAAGTAGCTGTCCACCTTGCGGGAATACGTCTGGCCGGACACCGGCACGACGCCCGCAAAGCCCATCTCGTCTGCGATCAGGCGCTCCATCTCCTGAATTTTACCCTCGTCGCCGCCGAACAGCTCGAGGAACGAGGCCTGTGTGCCGGTCGTGCCCTTCGAGCCGAGCAGCTGCAGGCGCGACAGGCGGAACTCCAGCTCGTCGATGTCCATGAGCAGCTCGTTGATCCACAGCGCCGCGCGCTTGCCCACGGTCGTGAGCTGGGCGGGCTGCAGATGGGTGTAGCCGAGGCAGGGCGTGTCCTTCCAGCGGTCGGCAAAGGCGGAGAGGTTCCGCACGACCTGCACGGCCTTCTTCACCACGAGCTGCGCGGCCTCGCGCAGGATGATGAGATCCGTGTTGTCGCCGACGTAGCAAGACGTCGCGCCGAGGTGGATGATGCCCGCCGCCTTCGGGCACTGCAGGCCGTAGGCATAGACGTGGCTCATCACGTCGTGGCGCACCTCGCGCTCGCGGGCCTCGGCCTCAGCGTAGTTGATGTCGTCGCGGTGGGCCTCCAGCTCGGCGATCTGCTCGTCCGTGATGGCAAGGCCGAGCGTCTTCTCCGCGCGGGCCAGGGCGATCCACAGCCGCCGCCAGGTGCGGAATTTGAAGTCCTGCGAGAAAAGATACTGCATCTCCGCGCTGGCATAGCGCGTGGAGAGCGGGGAAATATAACGGTCCGTCTGCATGATGTTCTCCTCTTTTTACAACTGAGTCCGATCGATCGAACGGGGAGCCTCTGATGGAATTCACAAGCGTGGATGGCGTGAGATTTTTCGTCGAGTCGAGGTTTGGAAAGCGCAGGCGTACTTTGTGTACTCCAAGCTTTCTGAACCGATGGATCGGCGGAAAAGATTCGGCATCCGCCGAAGGGAATTCCATCAGAGGTTCCCCATTAAACTCCGATGTTCTGGTTTCTGTTTACGATCCGGGTCGTAACCTCGCCGCTCCGGCGGTCGATGAAGGCCGTGAAGAGCGACACGCGGTTTTCCGCGTGCAGGCCGTACCACACCGCCGCGGTGAAGTCCTCCTGACTGCCGCAGATGGTCACGGCGCGCGGCTCTCCGCAGAAGGACGGCAGCGGCGTGCCGTCGCCCTCGTAGGTGTAGATGATGTGTCCCATCCCGGCGCGCGGCACGTCATAGTCGAAGACGCTGCGCTGGCAGCAGCGCGGGCTGCCCTCCATCGCCTTGAGGATGGACAGGGCATAGTGCCCGTCCGGATACAGCAGGCCCGAGATGCGCGGCGTGAAGTCCGGCGCGTCCTGCTTGAACGTGCTGGCGCGCAGCGCCTCCTCCCACGGGCGGCCGACGGCGAAGCAGTCGCGGATGGCGTCGGTCTGGTCGCCGTTCGAAACGACCCACGCCTCTCCGATGCGCCGCACCGGGTTATAGAGGATGCCCTTGGGATCCGTCATGGCCGCAGGGTCGAAGGCCTGTGCGCGGATGCCGTCGTCCGTCCGGACAAACACGCGGTTGCGGCTGTTGGCGCTGCGGCCCATGATGAAATAGGCCAGCACGCTGCACCGGTCGTCGCCGGAGCGGCCGAGCACGATGCCGCGGCCCGGATAGGGATTGTCCCGCAGCAGACGCGAAATGTCATACATTCTGATTCTCCTCCCTGCCCCGTCTGAAAAAAAACGGCGCACCTGCCGCAAACGCAGGTGTGCCCAGACGGTCGGCAACGAACCGATCCTGCCGCGCGATCCCGAAAACCGGGTCTGTATTTTTGAACGCGCCGCTTTCTCTTTGTGCCTTTATTTTATCACATTTGCCCGCGTTCGTCAAATCCCGCCGTGACGGAATAATCAACGAACGTTTCGGGTTCCCCCGCGGATTTTTGTGCTTTTTCCATAGAACGAAGATATTTATAACGTTATGTGTAGGGACAGAGCGGGATGGAAGTGGAAAATTGAAAATGGAACGTGGAAAGTTTCCGTTCGTGCGTTGCAGGGGAGGGGCGCATGGAAATGAATCCTGAAGACTGAAAAATGAAGAATGAAAAATACACAGACCTCCGGCCGTGCATTGTAGGGGAGCGGCATGCCGCTCCTGGCGCTGCACCGGCGGGAAGTGCGGGCCAATGTTAAAAAGGCAATGGCCCCCAAGTTTGTCATTGCGAGGGCGCTCTGCGCCCGTGGCAATCTCGGGAAGGCACTTCCAGTTCGTACAAGGTGCCGATAAAAACGCACCGACCGATTGCGTCTGTAGCGGCGCTCACTGAGCGCCTTGTACAGGGGAATTAAACCGCAGGAGGGCACCGGTGCACCTCGCGTTCCCCTGACGTGTCATTGCGAGGAGCAAAGCGACGTGGCAATCTCGCAGTACCCGGCCGCATCGTGGGAAAGCTATCGGCGAAAACGCAGCTGCCTTCCCGAGATTGCACCCCAAGGGCACTTCCTCGCGCTTCGCGCTCAGGGCGCCACGTCGGCCTTTGGCCTCCTCGCAATGACAAATCGGGGGCGTTTGCCATTTTGACGGCGGTTTGTACGGGCTGCAAGTGCGTCGCCGGGCCCGGCTGTCCCCTCCCCTACAACGCGCAAACAGCTGCCTTGCACAACTCCGGATTTTCGTCAAAATGTATTTGACATTTCGGGAGCAGGCGGATATAATAAAGATGTGGAAACCCAGACGGTTGCCACAAACATAACGTATCTCTTTCCGATTTGTGAATTAGATCATTCACAAATCAGTGAGTCGTCTGGTTGCGACAGACGGCTCACTTTTTTTCTTTCCGAAGCCAATCGGCGATCTGGCAGAGATGCCAGACGATCGAAAGAACCCAGAACAGGTCTTGAAGTGTTATGTATATCACCTCCTTTGGGATATTTCCCGCAGGAGCTATATACCTGCCTCCATTCCGCACCCGCGGGATGACAGGCAACCGTCTCTGAACCGTACACCGTCAATCGGAATCAACCATGGACGGTGGGTTTCCACGTTTCTATCGTAACATATGCAGAGAAAAAGTCAAGTATCAATTTGCGCGTTTATGAGAAAATGATACGGATTTTAGTAAGCCCCGGCGAAACGATTTGCGTTCTCGCCGGGGCTTTTTTGTGATTTGGAAGTGCCTTCCCGAGATTGCACCCCAAGGGCACTTCCTCGCGCTTCGCGCTCAGGGCGCCACGGCCCCGTTGGGGCCTCGCAATGACAAATCTGAGAGCTTCACGCCACAGAATGCGTACCGCAAAAGTTGCCAGTCTGCATGGCGCTCAGCGAGCGCCTTGTACAGGGGAATTAAACCGCAGGAGGGCACCGGTGCACCTCGCGTTCCCCTGACGTGTCATTGCGAGGAGCAAAGCGACGTGGCAATCTCGCAGTACCCGGCCGCATCGTGGGAAAGCTATCGGCGAAAACGCAGCTGCCTTCCCGAGATTGCACCCCAAGGGCACTTCCTCGCGCTTCGCGCTCAGGGCGCCACGGCCCCGTTGGGGCCTCGCAATGACAAATCTGAGAGCTTCACGCCACAGAATGCGTACCGCAAAAGTTGCCAGTCTGCATGGCGCTCAGCGAGCGCCTTGTACAGGGGAATTAAACCGCAGGAGGGCACCGGTGCACCTCGCGTTCCCCTGACGTGTCATTGCGAGGAGCAAAGCGACGTGGCAATCTCGCAGTACCCGGCCGCATCGTGGGAAAGCTATCGGCGAAAACGCAGCTGCCTTCCCGAGATTGCACCCCAAGGGCACTTCCTCGCGCTTCGCGCTCAGGGCGCCACGGCCCCGTTGGGGCCTCGCAATGACAAATCTGAGAGCTTCACGCCACAGAATGCGTACCGCAAAAGTTGCCAGTCTGCATGGCGCTCACTGAGCGCCGCTACAGACGCAATTGGTGCGTGCCATTTTAACGATAGCCTGTACGGGTCGGGAGTGCGCAGCCGGGCCCGGCTGTCCCCTCCCCTACAGCGCATTACGGAAAGCTATGGGAAAAACTCCACTCTCCACTCTCAATTTTCGCCGTCCGGCGGGAGGTTATCCCCGAACAGGTATCTCCAGTAATCCTGGTCGAGCACCCATTCCGAGGCGCGGAAGCGATTGCTCACGTCCTGATTGCGCTCCTCGATCTCCTCGGGCGTCAGCTCGTCGCCCTGCAGCAGGATCAGCTCGTCCAACGGAGCGTAATACATCGCGTTTTCCGTGATCCAGCTGTGATCCCGCAGGAGAACGAACGGCTCCGCGTCCGAAAACACGTCCCGGCCCATATACAGCCGCGAGTCAAAGTCCAGCCCGAACAGGTTCGACAGCGTCGGCAGAATGTCGAGCGTGCTGCACAGGCTGTCCACCCGCTCCGGCTTCATGCCCTTTTTATAAAGGATAAAGGCGTTGCGGTAGCGCTCGAACCGCGTGTCGATCTCGTGCCCGGCAAGCTCGCTCTGCTCCTCGTCCGTCAGACCATAGGGATAGTGGTCGCCCGTCAGGGCGATGACGGTGTTCTCCGCCACGCCAGCCTCGTCCAGCCGCTGCAGCAGCAGCTCCAGCGCACGGTCCAGCTCGATCTGGCAGGCGAGATAGGCCCGGACGGAGCCGCTGTAGGGCAGGTCCTTCACAAGGTCCTGATTCTTTTTCGCCATGGCGTTGCCGCTGAAATTATACTCCAGATGGCCTGAGACAGTCATGTAATACGCATGGAACGGCTCGCTCCCCATGTAGTCTGCCGTCGTCTTGTCGATCATCTCGATGTCGGATTCCGGCCACGTCGCCTCGACGTCCAGCCCGTTTCCGAGCGCACGGTAGACATAGCCGAGGTTCGGATGCGACAGATTGCGGTCATAATAGGTATAGGTGTGGTCGTGATAGGCATAGGCGCTGTAGCCGAGGCGCTTGAGCTGCTGAGCCATCGTCAGCGGCATGGCGTTCTCCGCGCTGTCACGGAACGACCACGTTCCCGGCTTCGGGATCGTGCCGGTCAAGGCGGCATACTCGCCGTCCGAGGTCGAAACGTCCCAGTACGGCGTGTAGAAGTTCGTGAAGTTGAAGCCCTCCGTCTGCAGCTTATAGAGCGTCGGCGTCAGCTCCGGGTCGATGGCGAGGTACGAAAAGCTCTCCGCCGTAATGAGGATGAGGTTGCAGCCCTTGAACATGCCGGTCTTTTCGTTCTTGTTCGTCGGCGTGCGCGAGGAGAAATAGGCGTTCAGCTCCGAAAGCACGTCGTTTCCCTCCGTGGGTACGGCGTCAAAATCCAGCTCCAGCACGTTCGGACTGGTGTCGACCACCGGCTCCGGGAGGACGGTCGGCTCCGTGGCGTCCGGGAGCGCCGGCTCCGTTGGGGCCTCCGTCGGGGCCTCCATCGGTGCTTTCGTCTCCGTCGCCAGCTCGATCTCGCCGCCCTCGAAGCCGAACAGCAGCCGGTGTACATCCAGCCGGAACGCGGGCATCAGGCCGAGGTGGGCCGTCGTCTGCTTCATGTCGTTCGTGCTGTGATAGAGGTCATAGGCCGAAAGCGGCTGCGTGCCGAAGACCGGCAGCAGGGCCATCAGGCCGAAATGCACGGCGGCGGCCAGCGCCGCAAACGCCGGGAGATACGGAAGGCGCAGCCGCGCCGCCGAAAAGCGCTTTCCGAGCACGGCGTGGCCCGCGGGCGGCAGGAGCATCAGGCTCAGCGGCAGCCAGTTTTTGCGGATGGCGTGCAGCGTGACCTTCCAGAACTGCATGACCTGCCCGCCGTTTCCCATGGAATAGGCGGAGTAGAAGCAGTGGAAGATCGAGTAATACACGAGCTGCGAGGCAAAGAAGATGTAGCAAAGCCCGCTGCACACCGGCCCGAGCACGCGGTTCGCGCGCGGCGGGAACAGGCGGCACAGCGCAAACAGCAGCACCGCCGGAACGAGCGGATAGAGCATCAGCAGCACGAGCTCCGGCTGCCAGAACTGCGGGGCCGTGGCCGCATGGACGACCAGCTCCATAAAGCACAGCTCCGCCCAGAAAAACAGCAGGAGCCACCACGGCCCGAATTTACGTTTGTTCATGTTTGTTTTCCCTCCGGGATCAAATAAATTGTATGGGAACTTCCTTGCGCTGCGGGACTTGGCTCTCCCTTTGGGAGAGCTGGCGGCGCAGCCGCCTGAGAGGGAAAATCAGCCCTCCCCTTGATTGCTATTGCCATTCAAAAGTGCCTGCAAGGCCCTCTCAGTCACCTTCGGTGACAGCTCTCCCAGTGGGAGAGCCAAGGACGCTTCGCTCCTCGCAATGGCGCAAATGGAAGCCTCCCCGGCGAAAGGGGCGCGGAAATCCGTCCCTTACTTATGATATTTCGTCCCTGCCAGGATGCTCTCCGCGCGGTAGAGCTGCTCGAGCGCCATGACGCGCATGAGGTGGTGCGGGAACGTCATTTTGCTGAACGAGAGGCGGAAATCCGCCATGCGCTTGATGCGCGCGTCGATGCCGAACGACGAGCCGATCAGAAAGCACGCCGCGCTGCGGCCGTTGAGCTTTTCCGCCTGCAGACGCTCGGCCAGACCCTCGGACGAAAGCTCCGTCCCCTCCGGCGTGAGCACGCAGAACCACGCGCCGCGCGGGAGCTTTGCCTCGATCTGCTCCGCCTCGCGCGCAAGGCCCGCTGCAATCTGCGTCCCGTTCGGATCGTCCGGCAGGCGGCACTCCGGCAGCTCGATCAGCTCGAATTTGCAGTAGGCCCCGAGCCTGCGGATATACTCGTCCGCCGCTGCCGCGTAATAGCGCTCCTTGAGCTTGCCGACCGTGATGAGCGTGATGTGGAACATCGCGTTGTCCTCCGTCATTCCGATTTTCCGGGCAGCACCGCACAATTACAGCGAGAGCATTCAGCGAGAGATTTTTTGCCGAGACAAGGTTTGAAAAGTGCAGATGTACTTTGTGTACCTCAAACTTTTCGAACCGATGGATCGGCGAAAAATATCCGGTGAAGGCCGAAGCTGCAATTGCGCGGGGCTGCCCTTTATTTTGCGCCCATTATAGCACCTTCGAGCCGATTTGACAACCTTCGACCGGTACCTTCCAAAAGAACGTTAAGAATCTCCGCCATTGGATGTCCTTTTTATATAATGTGTCTACTTGCATAACGACCGCTTTTGTGGTAAAATTAGAAGGAATAACTATGCAGGAAAGGAGCCCTCTATGTATTCCAACGCCTATGTATGGTCACGCGTTCTTTCCTATCTGGAGCAGCATTCCCCGGCCATTGCGATCGCCTCGTATTTTGACGATGCCGAGGTCATCGAGCTGACGGAAAGCAAGCTCGTCATCTACTCGCCGTCGCCGTTCCGCAAGGACGTGATCGTCAAGCGCTATATCGATCAGATCCGCGAGGCCATGCGCGACCAGTTCCAGACGGAGGTCGAGGTCGTCGTCCTCGACGAGACCGAGCTGCCGCAGTACTCCAAAAACAAGAAAAACCGCAATTTCGTCGAGTTCAACTCGCAGTATACGTTCGATAAATTCGTCGTCGGTTCTTCGAACCAGCACGCGTTTTCCGCCGCCCGCGCCGTCGCGGATAACCCCGCCGACGCCTATAACCCCCTGTTCATCTACGGCGAGTCCGGCCTCGGCAAGACGCATCTGCTCTATGCCATCGCCAACCAGATCCAGCGCGAGCACCCGGACTATAACATCGTCTACATCAAGGGCGACCAGTTCACAAACGAGCTGATCGATGCCGTCCGCAGCGGCAAGAACTTCGAGTTCCGCGACAAATACCGCAACGCCGACCTCTTCCTCATGGACGATATCCAGTTCATCGCGGGCAAGGACGCCACGCAGGAGGAATTTTTCCATACGTTCAACTCGCTCTACGAGAACAAGCGCCAGATCGTCCTGACGTCCGACCGCGTTCCCGGCGACATGGTCCGTCTGGAGGACCGGCTGCGCACCCGCTTCGAGTGGGGCCTCATCGTGGATGTCCAGCCGCCCGATTACGAGACGCGCTTCATCATCACGCGCGAAAAGGCGCTGGAGCTGGGCATCGAGCTGCCGCAGGACGTCGTGGACTACATTGCCGAAAACATCACGAACAACGTCCGCCAGATCGAGGGCACCGTCAAGAAGATCAAGGCCTATCACGACCTGACCGGCATGCCGCTGGACATCACGAACGTCTCGCGCGCCATCAAGGATATGTATAAGGGCAAAACGCAGGCCATCCCCACGCCGGACCTCATCATCAGCGAGGTCTGCCGCTTCTACTCCATCGACGAGAGCACCCTGCGCAGCACCCTGAAGAACAAGGGCACGGCCGAGGCCCGTCAGGTCGCCATGTACCTCATCCGCAAGCTGACGAACCTGTCGCTGCCCGATATCGCCAAGGAATTCGGCAAGAACCATACCACCGTCCTCTATGCCCTGAAAAAGGTTGAGCAGGAGCTGCCGAATTCCTCCAACGGCCTGCAGGATAATATCCGCGATATCACGTCGAATATCAACTCCCGGCTGTAAACGCCCGGATGCGGCAGGTTCCCAGACCTGTCATTGCGCAGCTTGGCTCTCCCTTTGGGAGAGCTGGCGGCGCAGCCGCCTGAGAGGGAAAATCAGCCCTCCCCTTGATTGCTATTGCCATTCAAAAGTGCCTGCAAGGCCCTCTCAGTCACCTTCGGTGACAGCTCTCCCAGTGGGAGAGCCAAGGACGCTTCGCTCCTCGCAATGACACGGGAGGGAGGCGCTTGCAAGTTTGCCAATGCGCCCCGGCGAATGCGACAGGTTCCCAGATTTGTCATTGCGCAGCTTGGCTCTCCCTTTGGGAGAGCTGGCGGCGCAGCCGCCTGAGAGGGAAAATCAGCCCTCCCCTTGATTGCTATTGCCATTCAAAAGTGCCTGCAAGGCCCTCTCAGTCACCTTCGGTGACAGCTCTCCCAGTGGGAGAGCCAAGGACGCTTCGCTCCTCGGAATGACACGAAAAGGCGGCGCTTGCCATTCTGGCGATGGCCTGAGCTTATCGGCAGCACCTTTCCTGCCCTTTTCTGCCCAAATTTTTCTGCACACCCCCTGTGCAATGTGCAGAAGTTTCCTGTTCACAGCTTTTCGCCCGATTTTTCCGCACAAGCCCTGTTCAGAACGCTCTCTTTTTTCCACAGCCCCATGTGCATGGCCGCGCATTGGGATTTCAGGGCTTGCGGGACTTTTGCACATAAGTTTTGCCTACGGACTACGAATACTAAAAATTATCCTACCTATCTTCTCAGATAGAGAAAGCGAGTGTTGTTATGAAGTTTACCTGTGAAAAAGCGCTGCTGGTCTCCGCTCTGTCCGTTGCGAGCCGCACCGTCGCACAGAAGAGCACCATTCCCTGTCTCGAGGGCGTGCTTCTCCGGGCGGGCGTCGCGCTGCAGCTCACGGGCTACAATCTGGAAACGGGCATCACCGTCCATGTCGGTGCCCAGATCCAGGAGGCAGGCTCGTGCGTCATGCCCGCTCGCCTGTTCTTTGATATCGTCCGGAAGCTGCCGGATGAGATGGTCTCCATCACCGTCGACCACAAGCAGCAGGTCTCCATCCGTGCAGGCGCGGCCTTTTTCCAGATCACGGCCATGGATTCCGAGGACTATCCCGAGCTGCCGGACGTCAACGGCAAGAGCGGCGTGACCATGCCGCAGTCCGCGCTGAAGGCCATGATCTCCGGCACGATCTTCTCCGTGTCCGAAAATCAGGCCCGCCCCATCCAGACCGGCTGCCTGATGGAGGTCACGGAGGATTCCGTCACCATGGTCGCCGTGGACAGCTTCCGGTTGGCCCGCCGCACCTGGCACACGGAAAACGCCGCGAACCATACCCTGAAATTCGTCGTCCCCGCCGCCGGCCTCAAGGAGATCGAGCGCATTCTCGAGGACTCCGACGAGCCCGTTACCTTCACGCTCGGCGATAAGCACATTCTCTTCTCCATCGGCGACGCCCTGCTCGTCAGCCGCGTGCTCGAGGGCGAATTCATCGACTGGCGCCGCGTTGTTCCCACAAACTGCGGCACCGTCCTCACCGCGAACGTCGCGGAGCTGACCTCCTCCATCGAGCGCGTCAGCCTCATCATCTCCGAAAAGGTCAAAAGCCCCGTCCGCTGCGTCTTCGGCGACAATATGGCCGACTTCCGCACGGCGAACACCATCGGCTCCGCGCACGACACCTGCTCCATCGCCGGGAACGGCGGCGAGCTGGAGATCGGCTTCAACAGCCGCTACCTCCTCGATGCGCTGCGCGTTATCCCGAGCGAGGAGGTCACGCTGGAGCTGCAGAACGGCCTGAGCCCCATCGTCTTCACCCCGTGCGACAAAAAATATGACTTTGCCTATATGGTCCTGCCGGTCCGCCTGCGCAGCAACAGCTAAGACCGGATGAACGTTCCTTTTCTCGTCAGCAATATCCTCTCCGGCGTGGGCATGTGCGCGATGCTGGCAAGCACCGCCCTGCGCAGCCGGAGAAAGATCCTCGCGGTCCAGTCCGTGAACCACGCCCTTTCCATGGCAGCCTGCTCGCTTTTGCGCGGCTGGAGCGGCGCGGTGCAGGAGGCCGTGAACCTCGTGCGTGACCTCGCCATTCTGCTGTTCGGCAAATTGAACCGCTTCTGGCAGATCTTTTTCGTGGCGGCGGCGCTGGGACTCGGCGCGGCGGTCACGTTTGCGGGAGGCTTTCAGTGGTACGGCCTGCTTCCCGTTCTGGCCACGGCCCTCTATTCCGCCGTCATCGTCCACCCGCGGTGCAATGCCCGCTGGATCAAGGCCTCTACGGCCGTCTGCACGATGATGTGGGCGGTCTACAGCCTCTTTATCCGCAATTATGTCTACGTTCTGACGAACGTCATCACCTCGGCCTCCGCCGTCCTTTTCCTGCTGCGGAGCCGAAAGCAAGGAGAAACAACCGTATGAAAGTTCGTGTCCGGCGGGTGTCCGCCGAGGATGTCCCCGTGGCCATCACCACGGAATTTATCAAGCTGGAGAGCTTTTTGAAGCTGGCAAACGCCGTCCCGTCCGGCGGCATGGCGAAAAACTTCATCCAGAACGGCGAGGTGCTCGTCAACGGCGAGCCGTGCACCATGCGCGGCAAAAAGCTCCGTCCCGGCGACGACGTCCGGTTTGACGGCGTGACCTACTGCGTCCGCGCCGCGCATGCAGATTGACCGCCTCAGCCTGCGCGGCTTCCGGAATTACGAGGATGCGCAGGCGCAGTTCGTCCCCGGCGTGAATCTCCTTGTCGGCGGGAACGCCAACGGCAAGACGAACCTGCTCGAGGCCGTCAGCTATCTCTCCACGGGCCGCTCGTTCCGCACCCGCCGCGAGGCGGAGCTCATCCGCTTCGGCGCAGACTTTGCGGAGCTGCGCGCGCAGGTGCAGTCGCAGGAGCGCACGCGCGAGCTGCGCGCCGTGCTGTTTTCCGGCAGGCGGCCGCGCCAGCTGTGGCTCGCCGGGGTCAGGCAGCGCAGCCGCGCCGCTCTTTCCGGCGTGCTCACGAGCGTGCTGTTCTGCCCGGAGGACCTGCTGATCCTCAAAAAGGGCGCGGCCGGCCGCCGCAGGCTCATGGACGGCGTCATCTGCCAGCTCCGCCCGAATTACGAGGCCGCGCTGGCCGAATACGGCCGCCTGCTCGACCAGAAGTCCGCCCTGCTGCGCGAGCGCTATGACAATCCCTCCCTCCTGCAGGTCCTGCCGGAGTATGACCTCCGCATGGCCCAGACGGGCGCGCTCGTCATTTCGTACCGCGCCCGCTATGTCAAGGCGCTGGCGCAGGAGGCCGCGCGCTATCACCGCGAATTTTCCGGCGACAGCGAGACGCTCGAGCTGACCTACCGCACGGTCTCGACCGTGACGGATCCCTTTGCCCCGCCCGAGACGCTCTGCGCCCAGCTGCAGGAGCATCAGCGCAGCCACGCCCGCGCCGAGCTCGAGAGCGCGCAGTGCCTGTCCGGCCCGCATAAGGACGACTTCGAGGCCGTCATCAACGGCCTGCCCGTGGCGCAGTTCGCCTCGCAGGGGCAGACGCGCACGGCCGTCATCTCTCTCAAGCTTGCCGAGCGCGCCCTGCTGCGGCAGGGAACGGGCGAAACGCCCGTGCTGCTGCTCGACGACGTGCTGTCCGAGCTGGATGCCGGGCGGCAGGACTTTGTTTTGAACCAGCTCCGCGAGGGGCAGGTCTTTATCACCTGCTGTGAAACGGACCGCCTGACCAGTCTCGGTCAGGTGCTGTCCATCCGCAGCGGCACCATCGGAGGGGCGCAGTAATGTATCTATCCATCGGCGGCGATATGGCCGTGCGGGACCGCACCCTCATCGGGATCTTTGATCTGGACAATACGACCTGCTCCCGCGACACGCGCGCGTTTTTAACGGCCGCGGAGCAGGGCGGTCAGGTGGTCGACGTCTCCGGCGCATTGCCGAAGAGCTTCCTCCTGACCGAGGAATTCGGCATGGACCGCGTGTATCTCACGCAGTTCAACGCGGGAATTCTGGAAAAGCGCATGGAACAAAAGGAGAACACAATTCATGTCTGAAGAACTGCTGAATACGACTGTGGAACAGGAATACGACGCCTCACAGATTCAGGTCCTTGAGGGGCTGGAGGCCGTCCGGAAACGTCCGGGCATGTATATCGGCTCGACGTCCGCCAGCGGCCTGCACCATCTCGTCTATGAGATCGTGGACAACGCCATCGACGAGGCCCTCGCGGGCTACTGCACCCACATCACCGTGACGATCAACCCCGGCGACACCATCACCGTCACCGATAACGGCCGCGGCATCCCCGTGGACATTCAGGCCCAGACCGGCCGCCCCGCGCTCGAGGTCGTCTATACGGTCCTGCATGCGGGCGGCAAATTCGGCGGCGGCGGCTATAAGGTCTCCGGCGGCCTGCACGGCGTCGGCGCGTCCGTCGTCAACGCCCTGTCCGAGTGGCTCACGGTCGAGGTCCATAAAGAGGGCAAGATCTATCAGATGAAGTTCGCCCGCGGCAATATCACGCAGGAAATGCGCATCATCGGCGATACGGACAGGCACGGCACCATTGTCACCTTCAAGCCCGACCCCGAGATGTTCGACACCCTCACCTACGACTACGAGACGCTCCACACCCGTATGCGCGAGCAGGCCTTCCTGAACGCCGGCCTGCGCATCGAGATCGCCGACCGCCGCACGGAGGACGGTCCGTCCGACTCCATGTGCTACGAGGGCGGCATCCGCGAGTTCGTCCTCTGGCACAACCGCCACAAGACGCCCCTGCACGAGGAGGTCGTCTATATGGCGGGCGTTCGCCGCGACGCCGAGGCCGAGGTCGCCCTGCAGTACCACGACGGCTATAACGAGACCATCGTCTCGTTTGCCAATAACATTCACACGCCGGAGGGCGGCATGCACGAGACGGGCTTCAAAACGGCCCTGACCCGCGTGCTCAATGCCTACGGCGTGAAGACCGGCGTCATCAAGACCGACGCCGATAAGGTCTCCGGCGAGGACTGCCGCGAGGGCTTGACTGCTGTCATCTCCGTCAAGCTGACGGACGCCCAGTTCGAGGGCCAGACGAAGGCCAAGCTCGGCAACGCCTATATCCGCACCCTCGTCGACTCCATCGTCAACGAGCAGCTGTCCACCTATTTTGAGGAGCATCCTGCCGTCGCCCGCATCATCCTTGAGAAGGCCATGACGGCCAACCGCGCCCGCGAGGCCGCCCGCAAGGCCCGCGAGTCCATCCGCCGCAAGACGGCGCTCGGCGGGGCGGCCATGCCGGACAAGCTGCGCGACTGCAACGAGACGGACGCCAGCCTGACCGAGATCTATATCGTCGAGGGCGATTCCGCAGGCGGCTCGGCCACGCAGGGCCGCGACTCCCGCTTCCAGGCCATCCTGCCGCTGTGGGGCAAGATGCTCAATGTCGAGAAGGTCCGCGAGGACAAGGTCATCGGCAACGACAAGCTCCAGCCCGTCATCACGGCCCTCGGCGCGGGCATCGGCGAGGAATTCCACCTCGATAAGCTCCGCTATCACAAGATCATCATCATGGCCGATGCCGATGTCGACGGCAGCCATATCCGCACGCTGCTGCTGACGTTCTTCTTCCGCTATATGCGCCCGCTCATCGAGAACGGCTATGTCTATTCCGCCATGCCGCCCCTGTATAAGCTCACCCGCGGCAAGACGTCCCGCGTCGCCTTCTCCGACGACGAGCGCGACCGCATCTCCGCCGAGCTCCGCGCGGACAATCCCAATGCCAAGGTCGATATCTCCCGCTATAAGGGCCTCGGCGAGATGGATGCCCACGAGCTGTGGGAGACCACAATGGACCCCGAAAAGCGCACGCTCAAGCAGATCCGCCTTGAGGACGCCGTCAAGGCCGATGAGATCTTCACCCTCCTCATGGGCGAAAAGGTCGAGCCGCGCAAGGAATATATCGAGCAGAACGCAAAGTATGTCGTGAATCTGGACTATTGATTCTATTTTCAGGCTTGCCCTTGCGCCCCTTCCGGGTGAAGCAAGTTTCCTGACTTGTCATTGCGAGCCTTGCGCGCTCAGGGAGCCGCGTCGCTTGGCTCTCCCTTTGGGAGAGCTGGCGGCGCAGCCGCCTGAGAGGGAAAAACAGCACTTTCCTTGATCACGATTGCCATTCAAAAGTGCCCGCAGGCCCTCTCAGTCACCTTCGGTGACAGCTCTCCCAGAGGGAGAGCCATGGGCGCTTTGCTCCCCACAATAACACAATAAAAACCCCTTCAGATAAGCAGCAAACCAAATCAAGGAGGAAAAACCTTGGCACATCATAAAAAGGACTACCAGCCGGAGGACATCCGATTCCCGGATCAGGCGATCGTGACCTCCGAGCTGGTGCATGAAATGAAAACCAGCTACATGGAGTATGCCATGTCGGTCATTGTCGGCCGCGCGCTGCCTGACGTGCGCGACGGCCTCAAGCCCGTGCACCGCCGCATTCTCTATGCCATGTATGAGGATAATCTGACGGTTGACAAGCCGTTCAAAAAGTCCGCGACCTGCGTCGGCGACGTGCTGGGCCGCTATCATCCGCACGGCGACGCGTCGGTCTATGATGCGCTCGTGCGTCTGGCGCAGGACTTCTCCATGCGCTATATGCTCGTCGACGGCCACGGCAACTTCGGCTCCGTCGACGGCGATCCCCCTGCGGCCTACCGCTACACCGAGGCCCGCCTCTCGAAAATCTCGAACGAAATGCTCCGCGACCTCGAAAAGGACACCGTGGACTGGGACCCGAACTTTGACGAATCGCGCAAGGAGCCGCGCGTGCTCCCCAGCCGCTTCCCGAACCTGCTCGTGAACGGCTCGAGCGGCATCGCCGTCGGCATGGCCACGAATATCCCGCCCCACAACCTTACGGAGGTCATCAACGCCTGTCTGTGCGTCCTCGATAACCCCGAGGCCACGCTCGCCGACCTTATGGAGCACCTCCCCGGCCCGGATTTCCCGACGCGCGGCCTCATCCTCGGACGTGCCGGTATCCGCGCCGCCTATGCCACCGGCCGCGGCCGCGTGACCATGCGCGCCCGCACTGAGCTGGAGGAATTCGGCCAGAACCGCCAGCGCATCATCGTCACGGAGATCCCCTATCAGGTCAATAAGCGCATGCTCATCAAGAATATGGCCGATCAGGTCAACGAGAAGCGCCTCGAGGGCATCTCCGACATCCGCGACGAGTCCGACCGCACCGGTATGCGCATCGTCATCGAGCTCAAGCGCGAGGCAAACGCGCAGGTCGTCCTGAACCGCCTGTTTGCCCAGACCCAGCTGCAGACGACGTTCGCCATCAATATGCTGGCCCTCGTGAAGAACCAGAGCCAGCCGAAGGTCCTCTCCCTGCGCGAAATTCTGGACGAATATCTGGCCTATCAGGAGGAGGTCATCCTCCGCCGCACACGCTATGACCTGCGCAAGGCACAGGAGCGCGCTCACCTGCTCGAGGGCCTGCTCATCGCGCAGGATAACATCGACGAGGTCATCCGCATCATCCGCACGAGCTACGACAACGCAAAGGAAAACCTCATGCAGCGCTTCGGCCTCGACGACATCCAGGCCCAAGCCATCCTCGATATGCGCCTGAAGGCTCTGCAGGGCCTCGACCGCGAAAAGCTCCAGAACGAATATAAAGAGCTGGAGGACCGCATCGCCTATTACGAGCGCGTGCTCGGCGATATGGGCCTTGTCAAGTCCATCCTCAAGGACGAGCTGACCGCCATCCGCGACAAGTACGGCGACGAGCGCCGCACCGAGATCCAGGATGTAGAGGACGAGATCGACATCGAGGACCTCATTGAAGAGGAGGACTGCTGCTATACCCTCTCGAACGCGGGCTATATCAAGCGCCTGCCCGTCGATACCTACCGCACGCAGCGCCGCGGCGGCCGCGGCGTCTCCGGCCAGAGCCTGAAGGAGGAGGATTACGTCAAGAACCTCTTCATCGCCTCGACGCACGACTATGTTCTGTTCTTCACGAACACGGGCCGCGTCCACCGCAAGAAGGGCTACCTCATCCCGGAGGCCGGGCGCACGGCGCGCGGCACGAACATCGTCAATATCCTGCCGCTCGAGCAGGGCGAGCGCGTGACGGCCATGCTGCTGACGCGCGAATTCACGGACCATGAGTACCTTATGATGGTCACGCGCGGCGGCACCGTCAAGCGCATCCGGCTCGACGCCCTCTATACCGCCCGCAAGGCCGGCATCCGCGCCCTGTCGCTCGACGACGGCGACGAGCTCATCGCCGTCCTGAAGACGAACGGCAGCGACAATATTCTCCTTGCTACGCGGCAGGGCGTGGCCATCTGCTTTGCCGAGACGGACGTCCGCCCCATGGGCCGCGACGCAGCCGGCGTGCGCGGCATCCGCCTCGACGACGGCGACGAGGTCGTCAGCGCGGCCGTGGCCGCCGAGGGCAAGAGCCTCCTGACCGTCACGGAGAACGGCTACGGCAAGCGCACGGCCGTCGAGGCCTACCTGCGCGGCGAGGACCGCCAGCCGCAGACGCGCGGCGGCAAGGGCCTGCGCAACTACCGCCTGACTGGGAAGACCGGCCTCGTCGCAGGCGCGGCCATCGTCGATGATACGAACGACGTCATGCTCATTGAGTCCGGCGGCGTCGTGCTGCGTACTCCGGCCGCCAGCATCAACCTCTACGGCCGCGATACCCAGGGCGTCATCCTCATGCGCATCGAAGAGGGCAACCGCGTCATCGGCGTCGAGGCGATTTCCAATACGGAGGAAACCGAAGAATCCGGGGAAGATTAAGCTGATCATACCGGCTCCCAGATTTGTCATTGCGAGGAGCGAAGCGACGTGGCAATCTCAAGTAGGTACTGCCGTTCAGTACGAGCTATCGTAAAACGGCATGCACCCCCCGATTTGTCATTGCGAGGAGCGAAGCGACGTGGCAATCTCGGGAAGGCACCGCCGTTCAGTACGAGCCATCGAAAAACGGCATGTACCCCCGATTTGTCATTGCGAGGAGCGAAGCGACGTGGCAATCTCGGGAAGGCACTGCCGTTCGGAACGGGCCACCGTTAAACCGGCACGCACCTCCGATTTGTCATTGCGAGGAGCGAAGCGACGTGGCAATCTCACAGTACTCGCTCGGATAACAGAAAAGCTTCGGCGAATTCGACCCCCAGAAAGGCAGTCAAAGCATGAAACAGTATTATGTCTACCTTTTGACCAACAAAGGAAATACTGTCCTGTACACCGGTATGACAAACGACCTGCAAAGAAGATTGTACGAACACCGCGAAGGCCCTGTAGAGAGCTTTACAAAGCAATATCATGTTCATAAATTAGTTTATTTTGAAACAACACCGGATGTGAGAGCAGCAATCGAGCGTGAGAAGCAGATAAAGAGCTGGTCCCGCAAACGGAAAGATGCGCTGATAGCGACGATGAATCCCAAATGGGTGGATCTGTCTGCTGAATGGGAAATGTAGCAATTCCCGGAAATGGCATATGGATTCGCCGAGGCTGCCCGCCGACCGCATCGGCTCTCGGGTTTGTCATTGCGCCCCTCCGGGTGGGGAAAGCCCCCCTGACTTGTCATTGCGAGGCTCCGCAGGAGCCGTGGCAATCTCGCAGTACACGCCGGAACACAGGAAAGCCCCGGCGAATTCGATAGTGCCTGCTTGAGATTGCCACGTCGGGCTTCGCCCTCCTCGCAATGACACGGGAGGAAGGCACTCTCAGGTTTGCCCTTGCGCCCCTCCGGGTGAAGCAGGCTATCAGATTTGTCATTGCGAGGCTCCGCAGGAGCCGCGGCAATCTCGCAGCAGCCGGTCGGATCGCAGGAAAGCCATCGGCGAAAGCGCAACTGCCTCCCGGAGATTCCCACGTCGCTTCGCTCCTCGGAATGACAAACTTGGGGGTCTCATGCCATAAAATACATGCCCTGAATATTGCCAGCCTGCAAGGCGCTCACTACCCGCAAGGGGCACGCCGCATCCGTAAGGCGGCAAAGCCGCCAACGGCTGCGCAGTGAGCGCCGCTACAGACGCAATTGGTTGGTACGTTTTTATCGGTACCTTGTACGAACTGGAAGTGCCTTCCCGAGATTGCCACGTCGGGCTTCGCCCTCCTCGCAATGACAAGTCGGGGGCGGTTGCCGTCTTGACGATGGCTCGTTCCGAAAGGCAGTGCCTTCCCGAGATTGCCACGTCGGCTGCGCCTCTTCGCAATGACAAGTCGGGGGCGGTTGCCGTTTTGACGATGGCTCGTTCCGAAGGGCAGTGCCTTCCCGAGATTGCCACGTCGGCCTGCGGCCTCCTCGCAATGACAAACCTGGGGGCCTGCACCACCGATTGCACCTGCCAAATGCGGGCGCATTCCCCCACAACCACTCACCATTCCCGTCCCCATTCCCAAAATACACAAAAAAAGGAGATCACACCATGTTCTGTACGAAATGCGGAAACAAGATCCGGGATGACGCGAAATTCTGCACGTTCTGCGGTGAGCCGGTGCGCCGTCCGAACCCGTCCGCCGAGCCGCAAACGCCCGGCTCAGTCCCGAATGCCGGGGAAATGCCTCCCGTCGAGCCGCCCGTTCCCGGCGTGACCCCGCCTGTGGCCCCCGTTCTGGATGAGCCCGTCGTCCCCGAGGAGCCTGCCGTCCCCGAGGAGCCCGTCGTCCCCGAGGAGCCCGTCGTCCCCGAAGAGCCCGTCGTCCCCGAAGAGCCCGTCGTCCCCGAAGAGCCCGTCGTCCCTGAGGAGCCCGTCGTCCCCGAGGAGCCCGTCGTCCCTGACGAGCCTGTCATCCCGGAGGAGCCCGTCGTCCCCGAGGAGCCTGCCGTTCCTGAGGAGCCCGTTGTCCCCGAGGAGCCCGCCTTCTCCGACATGCCCCCCATTCCCCCGGAGCCGCCCGTCTCCGACATGCCTCCCATCCCGGAAGCTGCACCGCGCAAGCGCCGCAATACCGGTATGCTCGTCTCACTCATCGCGCTGGGCGTTGTGGTCGTCGGCGCGGCCGTCGGCGGCTTCCTGCTGTGGCACGGCATGAACGCCAAGCTCGAGCGCGAGCGCTCCGACCATGCGCTGGAGCAGAGTCAGGCCGAGGCCCAGCTGAGCGACCTGCAGGACGCCCTCGACCAGTCCAACGAAAACTATGACGCCCTGTATAACGACTACTATGACCTCGTGCAGGAATACTCCCTCCTGCAGCAGCAGAACGAGAACGTCTCCGACCTGCAGGCCCAGTACGATGCCCTGTCCGACGCCTATGACGAGCTGTCCAAAAATTACAACGAATTTGCCGATATGGCAGAGTTCTACAACAGCAATGCCTGCGTCGCCAGCGACAACAACGACTATTACCACACCTACGCCTGCGAGGACTGGGACCGTCAGGCCTTCTACATCTTCAACACGGCCTATGCCGAAAACGAGCTGGGACTCAAGCCCTGCCCGAAGTGCCGCTGAGGCACGGGAAAGGATCATCCATGGAATCGAGATTTTCTGTAGACACGACCATTGACGCCGATATCCAGTATGAGGCGTCCAAGAGCCTTATGCCGCGCTATGTGCAGCTGCTGACGTGGGTCTGCTTCGGCCTGTCCGTCGTGCTGCTGGGCATCATGGTCTGGCAGTACGTTATGACGAAGAACACCATGCATCTCGTGCTGGCCCTTCTGCTCGTGCTCGTGGTGGGCTATGCCCTGTTCAACCAGCTCCGCGGCCCGCGCACGGCCCTGCGCCGTTGGCAGCAGAACATCCAGTCGAAGTACGGCTCAAACGCCCTGCACCTCCACACGGATTTTTATGACCTCACCCTCGCCCAGACCCTGCAGGAGAACGGCGAGGTCCTCGATGCCGGGTATTCCACCATCACGGAGCTGCGCGAGACGGAGCATCTGTTCCTCCTGCACTGCGGCCGCCAGCAGTGGTACTTTGTGAATAAGGCCGGTTTTACGAAGGGCACGCCGGACGAATTCCGCGCGTTCATCTCCGAAAGGATCGGGGGCTGATCATGCGCAGCAATTCCGGCAAGCCGCTGGGCATTTACGTCCACATCCCCTTCTGCAAGAGCAAGTGCGAATACTGCGACTTTTACTCCCTCGGCGGCAGCCGCGACCGCCGCACGACGGACCAGTATCTGCAGGCGCTGGCCGACCACATCCGCGAAACGGGCCGCCTCGCGCCGGACTACACGGTCGACACCGTCTACTTCGGCGGCGGCACGCCGAGCTTCTTCGGCGCGGAGAATCTGGAAAAAATTCTCGACGAGCTGCAGAAGCGCTTCCACTTTGGCGCGGACCCCGAGATCACGCTCGAGGCCAACCCCGACAGCGTCACGCCGCAGGGGCTCAAGCGGCTGGTCCGCGCGGGCTTCAACCGCATCTCCATCGGCGTGCAGTCCGATCAGGACGACATGCTCAAGCGCCTCGGCCGTCCGCATACCTACGAGCAGGCGCGCATGGCCGTCGTCCGCGCGCGCGAGGCGGGCTTTGCCAACCTCTCGCTCGACCTGATGTTCGGCCTGCCGAACCAGACGCTCACCGGCTGGCGCGACACGCTCGAGAACGTCCTGCGCCTCAAGCCGGAGCACATGTCCTGCTATGCCCTCAAGGTCGAGCCGAACACGCCCCTGTGGGAGTACCGCGACTGCGCCAACCTCCCGAATGACGACGTGCAGGCCGATATGTACCTTGCCGCCTCGGAAATTCTGCAGGACCACGGCTACGAGCACTACGAGATTTCCAATTTTGCCAAGCCCGGCTTCCGCTCCCGCCACAATCTGAAGTACTGGACGGGCGGCGAGTACCTCGGCTTCGGCCCCTGTGCCGCCTCGGACTTTGCGGGCAAGCGCTTCACCATCGAGCCGGACCTGCGCACCTATGTCGAGGGCATCGCCCACCACGGCTCCGTCCTCTCGGAGTGCGAGACCATCCCCCCGCGCGAGCGCGCCGGGGAGTACGTCATGCTCCGCTCGCGCATCGTCACCGGGCTGGACGCGCAGGAGTACGAGCGCAGCTACCTGCTGCCCTTTGCACCGCTGCAGCAGCTGCTCGAGCGCTTTGCCGGGCACGGCCTCGCCGCGCAGAGCGGCTCCCGCTGGTACCTGACCCCGCGCGGCTGGCTCGTCTCGAACCGCATCATTCTCGCGCTGCAGGATGCACAGGAAAAATCCACCCCGCTGGCCAAGAAGCGGTAATGCGTTGTAGGGGAGGGGCGCATAGAAATGAATCCTGAAGACTGAAAAATGAAGAATGAAAAATACACAGACCTCCGGCCGTGCGCTGTAGGGGAGCGGCATGCCGCTCCTGGCGCTGCACCGCCGATTCGTATTGGGTAACAATAAAATGGCAACGGCCCCCGATTTGTCATTGCGAGGAGCGAAGCGACGTGGCGCCCTGAGCGCGAAGCGCGA
>ERZ1673752.2194-NODE-2194-length-22820-cov-5.062464_pt1 | contig 22820 bp, 15 predicted proteins | sample MGYA00580195_ERZ1673752 | MGnify/ENA primary metagenome ERZ1673752 (study PRJEB41218, sample SAMN15661744) | gut metagenome | host: Homo sapiens | place: Canada: London | collected 2015-08-20/2019-03-30 | study: EMG produced TPA metagenomics assembly of...
ACTTTCTGCACGCGCGGTGCGCTTCGCCAGAGCAGGTGAAGAATACAGGTGAATCCGACGGCATAAAGCAGGCTAAAGGGGTAGCCAAGAGCAAAGTTAATCAACAGCGATTGCAAAAAATAGAATCCCGTCCACGGGCTTAAGGCCCGGCTGCGGGTAACAAGTGTATCAATCAGGGTTACGTTCATAGATCACTATCACGAAAACGCCATGTGCTCACCCTGGCGTCAAGGGTCAAAGCCTGCCGGACAGTGCGTGGAAAGGGAATGAGAGGTCCGCTTCAGCGAGCCGCAAATTGTGCAGGGCTGCAAGAAGATAGTGCGAGCGTGAATTAAGGTCAACAGTTGCTAAACAGATGTTTTGCGAAGGGGGCTGCAAATCCGCAAAAATAATCGGGAACAGGCCAGTTTACAACGTAAGTGTGACGGGAAAATGAAGCGGCGTACCGCGACGCCGCTTAGTGGGAAGAATTGTCGTCCTGCTGCGGTTTGGCGTTAAACATATCGCACAGCATGTTCAACAGCATCAGGCGCACTTTAAAAGGAGAGTGGGTAAACACGTTCATACACCTCTTGAATTCATTCATAAGACCTCCTGATTCATGAACCCTTCGATCCGTGAAGGGTGACTGCATTACATACAGATATAGCACAGGCTATATTGTATAGCTATGGCTAATTCGTTAATTTTTTGTGCTTGTAGAGCTATGGTTTACAATGTGCGCTCCGTTACAGGGCGCTGGAAGCGTCAACCCCATTGAGGAAGCACAATGAACCGTCGCGCAGGTAAGCCAACAACAAAAAAAACGACGCAACTGGTGAACGTTGAAGAGCATGTGGAAGGCTTCCGCCAGGTGCGTGAGGCGCACCGCCGGGAGCTGATTGATGATTATGTCGAACTGATCTCTGATCTGATTCGTGAGGTTGGAGAAGCGCGCCAGGTGGATATGGCCGCACGCCTTGGGGTGTCGCAGCCAACCGTTGCCAAAATGTTAAAACGTCTGGCGTCGGTCGGGCTGATCGAGATGATCCCCTGGCGCGGGGTGTTTCTCACCGCTGAGGGCGAAAAGCTGGCGCAGGAGAGCCGCGAGCGCCACCAGATCGTCGAGAATTTTTTACTGGTGCTGGGCGTCAGCCCGGAAATTGCCCGTCGGGATGCCGAAGGTATGGAACACCACGTCAGCGAAGAGACGCTGGTGAAGTTCCGCGAATTTACGCTCAAATACGGTCCCTCCGCTGAATGAACATCCCCGGCTTGCAGGCCCTGAAACGCGATCGCTTTTTCCATCTTTTACTTATTACTGGCGTTGGGCTCAGCGTCTTTGTGCCCTTCACGCCGCACACCTGGCCGGCGGCCATAGACTGGCGCACCATTATTACCCTGAGCGGTTTGATGATGCTCACCAAAGGCGTGGAGCTGAGCGGCTATTTTGATGTGCTGGGGCGCAAAATGGTGCGCCGCTTCGCCACCGAGCGCAAGCTGGCCCTGTTCATGGTCTTTTCGGCGGCGCTGCTGTCGACGTTTCTCACTAATGACGTGGCGTTGTTTATCGTGGTGCCGCTTACGCTCACGCTGCGTAAGCTGTGCGAAATACCGGTTACCCGTCTGATTATCTTTGAAGCGCTGGCCGTCAATGCGGGCTCGCTGCTCACGCCGATCGGTAACCCGCAGAATATTCTGCTGTGGGGACGCTCCGGCCTGTCGTTTACCGCATTTACCGGGCAGATGGCGCCGCTGGCGCTGGCGATCGTGGCGACGCTGCTGGCGGTGGGCTGGTTTGCTTTCCCGAATAAAACATTGCAGTACCACAGCGGCACCACCGGCCCCCAGTGGCAGCCGCGTCTCGTCTGGAGCTGCCTGGGTCTGTATATCGTTTTTCTTATCGCGCTGGAGTTAAACCAGGCGCTGGCGGGCGCGCTGCTGGTGGCGTGTGGCTTCCTGTTCCTCGCCCGGCGGGTGCTGGTGAGCGTCGACTGGACGCTGCTGCTGGTGTTTATGGCGATGTTTATTGACGTCCATCTGCTGATCCAGCTCCCGGTATTGCAGAACGTTCTCCATAGCGTCAGCGGTCTGTCGCAGCCGGGATTATGGCTGACGGCGATTGGTCTCTCGCAGGTGATCAGTAACGTGCCGTCCACCATTTTGCTGCTTAACTATGTTCCCCCTACGGTACTGCTGGCGTGGGCGGTCAACGTCGGCGGCTTTGGGCTGCTGCCCGGCTCGCTGGCTAACCTCATCGCCCTGCGGATGGCCAACGATCGCCGCATCTGGTGGCGCTTCCATGTATGGTCAATCCCGATGCTGCTCTGGTCAGCGGCGGTCGGTTTCGGACTATTCCTTCTCATATAGTGCGCAATTTGTCAGTTTTTCCTGGCAAATGTATAGCAACGTCCTAGCTTTAGTGAACGGCATAGTGTGATGCCGCTCACTGACAGGACCGTTGCTGAACTATGGCAGAAGATCAAAACCCACCTGCTGATGAGCAGGATCAAAACAATAACGAGCGCAAGCGCCCGGGCAAAAAACCGTTAATTATCCTTGGCATCGTGGTCATCGTGATGGTGATCGTGGCGCTGGTCTGGTGGTTTTTAACCCGTAACGAAGAGACCACTGACGACGCCTTCACCGACGGCGACGTTGTAACCATTGCCCCAAAAACGGCAGGCTACGTTACCGAACTTCGCGTGCGGGATAACCAGCGCGTGAAGAAAGGGGATGTGCTGGTGGTGATCGATCCGCGTGATACCACCGCCCAGCGCGATCAGGCTCAGGCCCAGCTTGGGCTGGCGGTTGCGCAGCTGCATCAGGCGCAGGCGCAGCTGGCGCTCTCGAAGGTGCAATATCCCGCCCAGCGCGATGAAGCCAAAGCGCAGGTGCTTAAAGCCCAGGCGGATATGGCCAACGCGCAGGCGGAGTACCGCCGTCAGCGCGGCGTTGACCCGCGCGCGACCACGCAACAAAGTATCGATGCCGCGAACGCCCAACTGCGCAGTGCCCAGGCTGGCCTTGCCAGCGCCCAGGCGCAGCTGGAAGTGGCGGAGCAGGTACAGCTGCAAATTCGCCAGCAGGAGACCAACGTCGAAGCGCGCGAACGCCAGGTCGATCAGGCCAGAGCGCAGCTGGAAACCGCCAACCTGAACCTCTCTTATACCGAAGTCCGCGCCCCGTTCGACGGTTTTGTCACCAAACGCAACGTCCAGCCCGGTACGCTGGTGCAGGCAGGCACGGCGCTGTTCTCGCTGGTCTCCCCGAACGTGTGGGTGGTGGCGAACTTCAAGGAGTCGCAGCTTGAGCGCATGAAGCCGGGCGACAAAGTGACCGTGTCCGTCGATGCCTGGCCGGATATGGAGCTGGAAGGCCATATCGACAGCATCCAGCAGGGCAGCGGCTCGCGCTTCTCCGCCTTCCCGTCGGAAAACGCCACCGGTAACTTTGTGAAGATCGTTCAGCGCGTGCCGGTGAAAATCGTCATTGATAAAGGGCTGGATCCGAACAAGCCGCTGCCGCTGGGGCTGTCGGTTGAACCGAAGGTCACCGTGGAATGACGGATCACAGCCACGATAACTGGAAGCCCGCCAGTAACCCGTGGGCGGTGGCGATTGTGGTCACCCTGGCGGTGTTTATGGAAATTCTGGACACCACCATCGTCAACGTGGCGCTGCCCCACGTCGCAGGGTCGCTCTCGGCCAGCTATGACGAATCCACCTGGGTGCTCACCAGCTACCTGGTGGCGAACGGCATCGTGCTGCCGATTTCGGCCTTTCTGAGCCGCCTGTTTGGTCGCAAGCAGTTCTTCCTGATCTGCATTGTGATGTTCACCATCTGCTCGTTCCTGTGCGGCATCGCCACCGAGCTATGGCAAATCATCCTGTTCCGCGTGATGCAGGGCTTCTTTGGCGGCGGGTTGCAGCCCACCCAGCAGTCGGTGCTACTCGACTACTTCAAGCCGGAGGACAGGGGCAAAGCCTTTGGCCTTTCATCCATTGCCATTATCGTCGCGCCGGTACTCGGGCCCACGCTGGGGGGCTGGATCACCGATAACTACTCCTGGCGCTGGGTGTTCTTTATCAATATCCCGGTAGGGATTGTGACGGTGCTGGCTATCTATCAGCTGCTGGAAGATCCGCCGTGGGAGAAAAAGTCGGAAGAGAAGCTCACCGTCGACTGGACGGGGATCGGCCTGATCGCCCTCGGTCTTGGCTGTTTGCAGGTAATGCTCGACCGGGGCGAAGATGATGACTGGTTCTATTCGAACTTTATCCGCACCTTTGCGGTACTGACGCTGGTCGGCATTATCGGCGCGATCTACTGGCTGATGTACGCCAGAAAGCCGGTGGTGGATCTGCACTGCATGAAGGACCGCAACTTTGCGATCTCCAGCCTGCTGATGGCGGGGATGGCGATGATCCTGTACGGCAGTTCGGTGGTTATTCCTCAGCTGGCGCAGCAGGATTTGGGCTATACCGCCACCTGGTCCGGGCTGGTGCTCTCGCCCGGCGCGGTGCTGATTGTGCTGACCATCCCGCTGGTGCTGAAGCTGATGCCGGTGGTGCAGACGCGCTGGATCATCGCCTTCGGCTTTACCTGCCTGGCGGTGTCGTTCTTCTGGTCCCGCACGCTGACGCCGGATATCGATTTCGAAACGCTGGTGCTGTTCCGCAGCGCCCAGTCTATAGGGCTGGGGTTCCTGTTTGTGCCGCTGACCACCATCGCCTTTATCTCGATCCCGAGGCGGCTTAACGCCGACGCGGCGGCGCTGTTTACCATGTTCCGCAACGTGGCCGGCTCGATTGGGATTTCGCTCTCGACGGCGGCGATCACCGAGCGCTCGCAGGCGCACAGCGCGCATCTGGCTTACCACGCTTCGCCGTTTAACGAGCAGTTCCAGCTGGCGATACGCGAAAGCGCCCAGGCGATCCAGAACTTCACCACTCAGGTGGGCGATCCGACCGGCATTGCCACCGGGCGGATGTACCAGACGATGATCGAGCAGTCGCGCTTTCTGGCCTACATTGACGTCTTCACCATTCTGAGCGCGGTGGCCCTATTACTGATTCCGTTTTGTTTGTTGCTCTCGCCGGTTAAGAGCGAGGGGAGTGCAGGAGCACACTGATGATACACAGACGTTTACACCCTCTGATGATAATGATGCTGCTGGTGGGCTGCGCCGTCGGGCCGGACTACCAACAGCCAGCACCGCCCGCTACCACGCACTGGAACGATAAGGGCGACAGCGCGGTGAAATCGCAAATTTCCTCCGCCGCCACCAACCCGCGCTGGTGGAAAACCTTCGGCTCGCCGCAGCTCGACAGCCTGATTGAACGCGCCATCGCCGGGAATCTGACGCTACAGCAAACGGTATTACGCATCGCCGGCGCGCGCGAACAGATTAACCAGGCCGGCGGGGCGTTTTTCCCGTCGGTGAATGGCAATGTGCAGGCGACGCGCCAGCAGCTTGGGCTGGAAGGGGAGCTGAAATCCCACGGCGTGTACGACCAGTTGAATAATGTCGATCCTGAACTGCGGGGCGCGTTAGGCCCGCTGACGCAGCCGATTAACCTCTATCAGGGCAGCTTCGACGCCCAGTGGGAAATCGACCTGTGGGGCAAGGTGCGCCGTCAGGTAGAAGCGGCCGAGGCGCAGCAGCGGGCGGCGATCGAGCAGCGTAACGATGCGCTGGTCTCGCTGGAAGCCGAAGTGGCGCGGGCGTGGCTACAGCTGCGTGGGGCGCAGAGCATCATTGCCACGCTTAATACGCAAATTGAAAGCGCACAGCAGACGCTGGATCTGACCGAAAGCCGCCAGCGGGGCGGGCTGTCGCCGCAGATGGACGTGGAGAACGCCCGGGCGCAGCTGGGCAATCTTGAAGCGCAGCTGCCGCAGTATCAGGCGCAGGAACGCCAGGCGATGAACGGGCTGGCGATCCTGCTCGGCAAACCGCCGGGCGCCCTGGATGCCGAACTGCAATCCGTGCAGCCGATGCCTGCCCTGCCAGATATTGTGCAAACCGGTATTCCGTCCACCCTGGCGCGCCGTCGCCCGGACGTGCGCGAAGCCGAGGCGAATCTCCATGCCGCCACGGCGCAGATTGGCGTCTCGGTGGCAGAACTGTTCCCGAGCTTTACCCTCTCCGGACAGTTTGGCCTGCGCAACAGTGAATCTAACTGGCTGACCGACTGGAGCAGCCACTTCTACAGCTTTGGCCCGCAGGTTTCCATACCGATTTTCCAGGGCGGTCGGCTGGTCTCCAGCGTCAAGGTGGCGCGCGCGCAGCAGGGGGCGGCAGTGCTGGACTATCGCCAGACGGTACTGACGGCGCTCGGCGACGTTGAAAACGCGCTGGTGAGCTATCGCACCGACCAGCAGCGTGAAGCGGGCCTGGCGAAAACCATCGACGCGCTGCAAAACGCCTTTGATCTCGCCAGCGACAGCTACCGGCAGGGGATCGCCAGCTTTATTGACGTGCTGGACGCCCAGCGTCAGCTCGCTCAGGCCGAACAGCAGCGGGCGCAGGCGCAGGTGCAGAGCGCGCTTGACCTGGTGGCGCTCTACAAAGCCCTCGGCGGCGGCTGGGAGCCGTATCAGCAGGTACGGCTGCCAGACTACAGCGTCTTTGGCGACGCCCCGCGCGGATAGATTCAGAGGATTGGGCAAGAAACGGACAGGAACGCCACATTCGCGATGGCTGGGGGGCGGGTATAACTAACAGACACCCAATCGACATGCGAGGAAAGCGTTATGCGTTATCAAAAACTGGGCAATACCGGACTGTTTGTTTCTGAACTCTGCCTCGGCACCATGACCTTCGGCGGTGAAGGCGGCATGTGGGGCAAAATTGGTCAGCTTCAGCAAAGCGACGCCGAGCAGCTGGTGGGCCGCGCGCTGGACGCCGGGATCAATTTTATCGACACGGCAGATGTCTACTCGGAAGGGCGTTCAGAGGAGATCACCGGGCAGGCGCTGAAGAACCTGAAAATTCCGCGCGAAAACGTGGTCGTTGCCACCAAGGTGTTCGGTGAAACCGGCACAGCGGGGGTGAACTCGCGCGGTAGCTCGCGCTATCACATCATCAGCGGCGTGAAGGAGAGCCTGCGTCGCTTGCAGCTGGATCATATAGATCTCTATCAGCTGCACGGTTTCGACCCCGCGACCCCCATCGAGGAGACGCTTTACGCGCTGGATAATCTTGTGCAGCACGGTCACGTACGCTATATCGGCGTCTCGAACTGGGCGGCATGGCAGATTGCCAAAGCGCTCGGCATCTCTGAGCGTCTGGGGCTGGCGCGTTTTGCCTCATTGCAGGCGTACTACACCATCGCCGGGCGCGACCTTGAGCGCGAACTGGTGCCGATGATGCAGAGCGAAGGCGTCGGGTTGATGGTATGGAGCCCGCTGGCGGGTGGTCTGCTGAGCGGAAAATACGATCGCGACGGGCAGAGCGCGGCCGGTAGTCGTCGCCTGGCGTTCGACTTCCCGCCAGTGGATAAAGATCACGCCTTCGACTGCGTGGACGTGATGCGTACCATCGCCGAAAGTAAAGGCGTTTCCGTGGCGCAAATCGCGCTGGCGTGGCTGCTGCACCAGAAGGCGGTAACCAGCGTGATTATTGGCGCTAAACGCGTCGATCAGCTGGACGACAACATTGCCGCAACCGGCATTCAGCTGAGCGATGATGAGCTGAAACAGCTGGATGCGGTCAGCGCGCTGCCGCGCGAGTATCCTGGCTGGATGCTGGAGCGCCAGGGCGAGTACCGTCGCAATCAGTTAGCGCAACAATAACCTTTCTTTCCCCGGTGGCGCTTGCGCTTACCGGGGCTGCGTTCCCTTGTAATGACATATTAACGTTATGTCACTACACGAAATACCAATGGGCTGTTCTCTTCTTCCGCTGTTTCAGTATGCCAGCTTTACGAACGCACAGGGCGGTACCCGGGAAGAATCACTCCGGGCCAATGCGTGCGTTTCATTAATGCGCGCATCCGTGTATTAAGGATTGCCTTAATCCTCTACAAATGATATTAATTATCATTCTTATTATAAAAATAATGGCAGTTTAAATATCTGGCAAGGATGTGAGCTTAACGATCGATCACTTTTACGTTAGGCATGTATTAGGGAATGGGTATGAGAATTATCAAGATCTTCTGGCCGCTCACTGCGCTCCTGGCAGGGTTGAACAGTCAGGTATCACTGGCAAAATCCTCCGATGATAACGACGAGACCCTGGTGGTGGAAGCCACCGCTGAGCAGGTACTCAAACAGCAGCCGGGCGTGTCGATTATTACCAGCGAAGATATTAAAAAGAACCCTCCGGTCAACGATCTCTCCGATATTATTCGCAAAATGCCCGGTGTCAATCTGACCGGCAACAGCGCCTCGGGTACACGTGGTAATAACCGCCAGATCGACATTCGCGGCATGGGGCCGGAGAACACCTTAATTTTAATTGATGGTGTGCCTGTGACGTCGCGCAACGCCGTGCGTTATAGCTGGCGTGGAGAGCGTGATACCCGCGGCGACACCAACTGGGTGCCACCGGAACAGGTTGAGCGTATTGAAGTGATCCGCGGCCCTGCGGCGGCACGCTACGGTTCGGGCGCAGCGGGCGGGGTGGTGAACATCATTACCAAACGCCCTACCAACGACTGGCACGGTTCGCTGTCGTTATACACCAACCAGCCGGAAAGCAGCGACGAAGGCGCTACGCGTCGCGCCAACTTCAGCCTTAGCGGGCCGCTGGCTGGCGATGCGCTGACCATGCGCCTGTACGGAAACCTGAATAAAACCGATGCCGACAGCTGGGATATTAACTCCTCGGCCGGTACGAAAAACGCGGCCGGGCATGAAGGGGTGCGCAACAAAGATATTAACGGCGTTGTCTCGTGGAAATTAAATCCGCAGCAAATTATCGATTTCGAAGCCGGATATAGCCGCCAGGGGAATATCTATGCAGGCGATACGCAAAACAGTTCTTCCAGTGCCGTCACTGAAAGCCTGGCGAAATCCGGCGAAGAGACGAACCGCCTGTACCGGCAGAATTATGGCATTACACATAATGGTATCTGGGACTGGGGTCAAAGCCGTTTTGGTGTCTATTACGAGAAAACCAATAACACCCGCATGAATGAAGGATTATCCGGCGGCGGTGAAGGGCGTATTTCGGCGGATGAAAAGTTCACGACCAATCGCCTGAGCTCCTGGCGAACCAGCGGCGAGCTTAATATTCCGCTGAATGCGCTGGTCGATCAAACGCTGACCGTGGGTGCGGAGTGGAGCCGCGATGAGCTCGACGATCCTTCCTCTACCAGCCTGACCGTGGATGACAGTGATATCGGCGGCATTTCTGGCTCGGCTGCGGATCGCAGCAGTAAAAACCATTCCCAAATCAGTGCGCTGTATATTGAAGATAATATTGAGCCGGTTCCCGGCACGAATATCATTCCCGGCCTGCGCTTTGATTATCTCAACGAGTCCGGCGGTAACTTCAGCCCCAGCCTGAACCTCTCGCAGGAATTGGGCGATTACTTCAAAGTCAAAGCGGGGATTGCCCGAACCTTTAAAGCACCAAACCTGTATCAATCCAGCGAAGGTTATCTGCTCTACTCGAAAGGCAACGGTTGTCCAAAAGATATTACATCGGGCGGCTGCTACCTGATCGGTAATAAAGATCTCGATCCGGAAATTAGCATCAATAAAGAAATTGGGCTGGAGTTCGCCTGGGAAGATTACCATGCCAGCGTGACCTACTTCCGCAATGACTACCAGAATAAGATCGTGGCCGGCGATAATGTTATCGGGCAAACCGCTTCCGGCGCATATATTCTCCAGTGGCAGAACGGCGGGAAAGCGCTGGTGGACGGTATCGAAGCCAGCATGGCGTTCCCGCTGGTGAAAGATCGTCTGAACTGGAATACCAATGCCACCTGGATGATCACCTCGGAGCAAAAAGACACCGGTAATCCGCTGTCGATCATCCCGAAATACACCATTAATAACTCGCTTGACTGGACCATCACCCAGGCGTTCTCTGCCAGCGTCAACTGGACGTTATACGGCAGACAAAAACCGCGTACTCATTCGGAAACTCGTAGTGAAGATACTGGCGGTCTGTCAGGTAAAGAGCTGGGCGCTTATTCGCTGGTGGGGACGAACTTCAATTACGATATTAATAAAAATCTGCGTCTTAACGTTGGTGTCAGCAATATCTTAGATAAACAGATTTACCGATCTTCCGAAGGGGCGAATACCTATAACGAGCCTGGCCGGGCTTATTATGCCGGTGTTACCGCGTCATTTTGATCGTAGTGTTACAGGTGTACTGCCCGCGTCAAGGCGGGCAGTGTTTAGCGGCTTAATGAATGACAGCCTGCTGTGTTACCTGCGTTTTCACCACTGATATCTAACAGCGCTCCGCGGAAGGAGGCGTTGAACATCGGCCCGTGTCCCAGGTTTGGGAAATCCCAAAAGGCGGCATTGACGCCTTTATCTTCCAGCGTGGCGAGGGTGGCATGAATTTTCGTCAGCACTCCGGCAGCATGCGTTTCCCGGTTATTGCCCGGTGTCGCCGAACCTTCCATTATCATCAGGCGCCTGGCGCAGTGTTGCGACGGCTCAACCGCCGTGATGCGGCTCAGTAGCGCATCATGGCCTCTGCCCAACGACGGGCTGGCGCTGTAATACGTCCGGAAATAAGGGGAAGACAGCCATGCATCCAGCACGAACAGGCCGCCGTAGGAGTGCCCCCACAGGCCGCGATGCTGCCGATCGATATTCAATCCCTGTTCCACCTTTGGCGCTATACGCGTTTCCAGTAACTGGCGGAAGTCGTTGCTACCCCCACTCTTACGGCTGCGGGTATCCGTTTTGCCGCTTTCTGCTGCTGGCGTATAGTCGTAGGCCCTGCCGTTGAGATCGAAGGGGAGGTTGGTCTGATACCCGACAGCCACAATCACCGGCGGTGATTTTTCTGCCAGCTGTTTGAGCAGGTCGTCGTTCAGGCGGTCCATAACTGCGTTGCCGTCGAGCATATATAAAATCGGGTAGCCCGACGCCGGTGCGGCTTTATTTGGCACGGCCGTCCATACCCGATAATGGCGGCTGCCATCGGCGGAGTCGAACGAGTTGACGCTGAAATGGTAAAACGCAGAGCCTTTATCGGCGATATTCGGCCCCAGTGGCTGCATATCCGGCTTTGCGAAAGCGTGCGCATTCCAGATAAGGGTGAGACCAGAAAGAAGAGTGACAAGCGCCTTGCGTGAGCGTGTTGGGCGATACTCGCGGGCATACATCTGATGTTTATTCCTTTTCCGCAGGTGACATTTTCTTTATTCAGGAAGCCTGTACAGTTGCCTGAAAGTGTTCGCGGGTCAAGTCAACCCTGGAGTAAACCAAGCCCGTCAATCAGTGCGCCGCGCCACCATGCGTAATCGTGACCCCCGGTATACATTGCGCAATGGCTGTCGACGCCAGCGGTAAGCAACTGCTGATGCAGCCGCTGAACGTGGGGTACCGTCGAACCTTCCAGCGATCCCACGCACAGGCGGATGCGCACGCCCTGCGGCGGGGCAGAAAGCAGATGTTCGCTCACCCATGACGTATCGGTTTCGCTGAACACGTTTGGCCGGCTGGCACCCTCTGGCGTCCACCACATCGAAGGGGAGTGGCTGAGCGCCAGCCCGAACGTTTCCGGTGCGTAACGAGCGGCCATGAGCGCGCTGACCCCGCCGAGGCTCTGTCCGGCCAGCACGGTGCGCGAACGGTCTGCCCACCGCCGCTGCGGGTGTTCGGCGCGGATCGTCGGCAACAACTGGTCGGCGATATCCTTTATCAGCTCGCTGCGCCCGCCGAGTATCGCAGTTCGCTCGTGTTCATCGATATTGTCGATGCCAAGTACAGCCACGGGCACGATGCGTCCGTTGTTTATGGCGGCGTCAATTGCCGCGCATACGCCAAGGTGATCGAACCAGGTTTCACCATCGGGCAGTACCACCAGGCCGAGGGGCTGCGAAACATCAACGTCCGGCAGATAGAGCCGAACCCGGCGCGATTCCCCGGCGAGAGTGCGCGCCGAGGTAAGCAATTGCCCGCTGGGTGAGCCGCCGCGCCATTCGGACTGGGCGGGGGCTTTATCAAGCGCCAGCACCGACTCCTGTGTGCTTCCCCGAACGTTGATCCCCGGCGTTTTGTTTAGCGGATCGGCGTGCCCGACGAGGGTAGCAAAGCGGCCTCCGGACTGTGCAATCGTCTCGGCCGGGGTGCCGGGGGGGATTTCCACCAGCGAATAGGAGCCGCAGTAGCTTGCGGGTAAACGCAGTGTCAGAGTCCAGATATCCGTCGCGGGAAGGGCGGTCATCATCCCTTTCGCCACGTGCTCTTTATCCGTCACCCGATTCAGACGCAGATAAACGCCCTGTAGAGGGTGCCTGGCGCGCCACAGAAATGTCACATCACGCTCGTCTTTCGCTCCGTCGACTGGCGTCACCAGCGGTACATTTAGCGACTCAGCGTCTCGCCAGAAGTCAGAAAGGTTAGCAATGTGGCCTGCTGCCAGCTGGCTGTGCAGCCTGGCGATAGCAGAGGGATGTTGTTGCATGTTCAGCATTCACTCTCTTTGAATATGAAGGGTGTCAGTATAAATAGCTAAAGCGGCTATTCCGGGAACAGCCGCTTTAGCGCGTGTTTTGTAATGTCTTACGTGCGCAATTACTCTTCCACGATTTCCCCCGTGATGTCGTGCTGGCGATGGGGAACAGAGCTGCCGACGCTGTCATGCCACAAGCGGGTGTAGAGGCCGCCGGCCGCTAACAGCTGTTCGTGGGTGCCGTATTCCGCAAGCTGCCCCTTATCGATAACGGCAATCAGATCGCAGCGCTGCGCGGTGGTCAGACGGTGCGCCACAATCAGCGCCAGGTGCTTCCCGGTGTGCGCGACGTCTGTTAACGATGACATCAATCGCTCTTCGGATGTGCGATCCAGGCGTGACGTGGCTTCATCGAGCAGCAGGATGTGAGCATTCGCCAGTTGTGCGCGGGCCAGCGCAATCAGCTGGCGCTGACCTGCGGACAGATCGGCACCGCCGTTATTCACCGGTGTGCGGAATCCCTGCGGCAGATTGCGCACCGTCTCATACAGCCCTGCCTGTTGAGAGGCAATCTCAACGTCGTCATTGGTACTGGATGGCCGTGAATAACGAATGTTTTCCGCGATATCACCACTAAACAACGCCACATCCTGATCGACCAGCCCAATCTGGCGACGGTAATCGGCAAGCGAGGCATCATCAATTATCCGATCGCCAATGCTGATCCTGCCGTGGGTGGGGGAATACAATCCGGCGATCAGCTTAATCAGCGTTGACTTACCCGCACCGCTGCGACCAACGACCGCGACGACCCTTCCCTCAGGGATTGTCAGGGTAAGTTTGTTCAGCGCGGGTTGAGGACTGTCGGGATAACTGAACGTGAGCTCATTAAGATGCAGCGCGCCGGTGGCGGGCGGTGCGGAAGAGGGCTCGATGTTCTCTGTGCCTTCGGTCGCCAGCAGTTCATTGATATGTTTGCCGCTGGCCGTCGCCTGCTGCCAGGCGTCGACAATTCCTGATAACTGCTGCACTGGCCCATAGAATTGCCCCAGCAGCAGGAAGAAAGCCGCCAGCACCCCGGCGGTCATTTCGCCTTCGGCGACTCGCGATGCACCCACCAGAAGAACGGCGGCATAGGAGGCCTCGGTGCAGAAGGTCAGGAACGGGAAATAGACGGCAAGGTATTTTTGCGCACGTACGCGGGTCGCACGGAACCGATCCGATAACGCGCGCAGCCGGGCGGCTTCCTGTTCCTGCTGGCCATGCGATTGCACAACGCGCAAGCCGGAGACTTTCTCCTGCAGGGTGCTGTTGACTTTGCCTATTTCCAGCCGCGCCTGCGCATAAGCAGGGGAGCTGAGGCGGCGATAAATCCAGGTTGCCAGTGCGACCACTGGCACCGCGCTTAATGCCGTCAGCGCCAGGAGCGGGTCGAGCCAGAACATGGCGGCGGCGATGGCGAACATTGTCACCAGGCTGGTGGCTGCACCGGCAAGGCCGTTTTGCAGAAAGCGGGCGAGAGAGTCCACATCTACGGTCATGCGGGTCAGACGTGAATCGACATGCTTTTCATGCCAGGGGAGACCAAGACGCAGCATATGGCCGAAGCTGCGCAAGCGCACCGTATGCTGGACTGACTCTGCCGCTCTGGCGGCGAAGACAGTCTGTAGTGAATAACAGCACCAGCTCACGGCCACCAGGCACAGGGCGAATAGGGCACAGAGGCCGATAGTCGACATATCGCCTGTGGCAACGCCGGAGTCAATGCCGCGCTGCAACAGTATAAGTACCCCGACGCCTGCCGCCGAATCGAGGGCGATCAGCAGGGCGGCGATGACGAACATCCACGCCACGGGCTTCAGCAGCGACGTGACTTTGCGGCCTTTACCGGCCAGCGCCTGCTGTACTGCATTTTCCGGCACGCGCGTCATACGGGCGACAAAGCCTTTATCCCCCGTCTGCGCCGCATCGTCTTGTGCCGCTGGTACGGTCGGCCACAATCCGTTAGGCCCACTGTGGGAAGGCGCGAGGAAATCGCCGTCACCGGTCATCAGCGCGCGGAACGCCGGACAGCGCGCTTCAAGTTCTGCCTGGGTTCCGGTGTCCACCACCCGGCCCTTATCCAGCACCACAATCCGGCTGGCTAACTGAAGCGTCGAACGGCGTCGGGCAATCACCAGCAGCATATGCTTTTCGTCAGCATAGCGACTCAGCGCGGTGTTGATCTCCGCTTCAGTACCGGCATCGACCGCCGAGGTGGTGTCATCGAGGATCAACACTTCCGGCGCGGTAATGAGCGCCCGTGCCAGCGCGATTCGCTGCCTCTGTCCGCCGGAAAGATTCGTACCGCGTTCGGTTAATTGGGTATCGAAACCTTTCGGCAGGGCGTTGATAAAATCGCTGGCTCCTGCTGCCCTCGCCGCGAGGCGAATGTCGTCCGCCGTTGCCTGAGGGTGCCCGTAGGCGATATTTTCCGCCACCGTACCGGCAAACAGAAAAGCATCCTCAAACACAACGCCTACCCGACGACGAAGCGCCTCCAGCCTGAGATCGCGGAGGTTCTGTCGGCCTGCGCTGGTGTTGAGCCATATCTCTCCGGCGCTGGGATCGTAAAAACGCGCCAGCAGCATCAGCAGCGTGGATTTCCCGGAACCCGATGCGCCCACTACCGCCACCGTTTCACCGGCGTGCAGGGAAAAGGAGACATCGCTGAGGATGCGTCTGCCGCCACGGTACTCGAAGCTCATATTCTCCAGTTGCAGCCCGATAACCTGACCGTTAACCGCCTCCGTCCCGTCTTCCATCTGCGAACGGGTGTCGATCAGAGCAAACACGCGCTCCACGGACGCCTGGGTGCGCTGGGCGATAACCAGAAACGATGCCAGTACACGGGTTGGCCCGGTCAGCATCGCGAGGAAGCTGGCAAACGCCACGAAGGTGCCGAGATCGATGCGCCCGTGCATAACCGACCAGCCGCCGTAGCACAGCAGGACGATTTGCCCGAGCACCGGTAGCGCCAGCATGGTGGCACCTGGCATCGCCTGCGAGATGGCCGCGCCGATGCGTACCCGCACCATCTGCCGCGACTGGCGATCCAGCCAGCGCGTTTCACGCAGCTCCGCCACGCAGGATTTTACCACTGAGATCTGCGCCAGCACCTCGCGCATATGTTCGGTGAGATTTGCCAGTCGGTCCGAGGCCAGCCCGGTTTGCGCAAAGACCCGGCGACGCGCGCGCAGCGCAGTGATAGCCAGGCATGCCAGTACGCACACGACGATGAGCGTCATGGCGGGTGACATCCACAGCATCACGGCAATGCCGGCAATGTAATAAGTGAACACCGCCAGCGGCACCGGGCACATCTGTAGCAGGGTATGCACCTGCTGCAGATCGCTGTTGGTCCGTGAAATCACCTGCCCGGTGCGCAGTGCGTCCTGGCCTGCGCCGTCAAGTTTTTGAATACTGTCGAATGCCCGTCCTCGCAGGGTGTGCTGCACCCAGAGCGAGAGCTCCCCGGCATAACCGCGGCGCACGTAGTTACCGATGAAATCAAAAAAGGCAATCAGCAATAGCCCGCAGGCCAGCCACGGCAGACGAGTCGGATTGCCCGCCAGCGCGTCGTTCACCGCTTGCCTTGTCAGCAACGGCGTCAGCGCGGCCAGCAGAATGGTCGAGACCGACGCTACCACTACGATGATGCTAAGTTTCTTACGTTCCCAGCACACGCGTGCCAGGCGAACTATCCAGGACCGCGCAGGAGTGGGAGAGTGAGTCGCAGGCATTAAGCCTCCTCCGTCTGTAAACAATAGGATCCAAGTCGGATCGCTGTGCAAAAAAAAGCGCCAGCCCGATCCGGTCCCGCATTGTTACGGGCGTATCTCCTGGATGCGTGCTGGCGTATGATCGTCATGACGGCGTAGTGGCTACCCTTTCTGTACCCTCGCGATCAGGCTTTTCGCCACCTCGCTCGGACAGGGTTGCGCTGCCATTTCCGCCGCTACCTCTTCAGAGGCGTCGCGAAGCGCGCGATTGTCGAGGAAAGCATTGATCATGCTGCTCGACAGGCCGTCGTCGCCGGGGATGATCCCGCAGCCGCGTTCGACAACAGCGCGGGCATTTACCGGGCGATCGGCACCCTGGCCGAAGACGATCTGTGGAATACCGGCGTGCAGCGCCGTCAGGGTATTGCCCGCGCCACCATGATGAATGAAGCCATCTGCGCCGTTCAGGAAGGCTCCCATGGGTATCCAGTCGACCAGGCGAACATTTGAGGGCAGTGAGCGCAGATCCGACCGCGCATTGGCCGAAAGATGCAGGATGATCTCGGCATCGACTTCACTGGCGGAATCCATCACCCAGGCGATCAGGTCAAGGCCGTCGACCATCGGTTTGACGGTACCGAGACTCACCAGCAGACGTTTACGGTCGGGCGTCCTCTCCCACCACGGTTCCCACACCGCGCCGCCGTTGTACGGGACGTACTGCATGGGAATAATGGGTTCTCCGTCGTTTTCAAGAATGCTCATGCTCGGTGGTGTTACGTCGATCCAGGCCATATCGCGCGGTGCGGCCCCAACGCCGTGGCGATGATAGGCGTCCGCGAGCGAACGCGTTACGCCTTTGATATGCCAGGGCGTATGGCCGAAGCCGACGGTTTGCATTACGACCGGTATATCGTATTTGGCGGCAATCAGAGGCCCGATGACGCCGAGCGGCGGGTAGATGATGAGATCGGGCCGCCAGTGTCCGGCAAACTCCACCAGGTGGTCGGCCATCTCTTCGCTGAAGAATGAGAAGTTGCCCATTTTTGTGCCGATGTTGCTTTCTTTTCGCTGTGCCTCGCGGCGGCGATAGTCAGCTTCAGAATCAAAACCGGGTGCGGCGTCAAATACCACCAGCCCTGCTTCTGCCGCTTTTTGGGCGAATTTTCCTCCGCTGGCGATCAGCACTTCATGGCCGTTAACGCGAAACGCCTGTGCCAGAGACAGCACAGGATACAGCAGCCCATAGAGAGGCGGGCCTACAAACAAAATACGCATGAGAAAATCCCTCTCCGCTTGACGAATTAAATCAGGAAGTCGACGCAGTCATATGCCAGCAGCAGGACGTTAATTTTCGTTAAGCCTGCTTTGACAGACGCTGCGTCCTTTTTGAGTTTCACCAGCCTTACGAACGGTCCTGTCGCTGACTATTCCGTGACGTAGGCTGGTGAATCGGGAATTCCTTGTCCCGGCTTCCATTAACGCTTACGCGCCGTTGTCCTTTTGAACAGCCCAGGCGGCGTCGTGCTGCCACGCCGCGGTGTTCAGATGCATTTGTTGAGTGTGAGACCGTTCAACAAACCTGGAGAGGCTTGTTTCCTGATACCTCTGTATACCTTGCCAGATAAACCATCAGTGCAAATGCTAATGATAATAATTACTATTATCATGTGTGAGTTGCAACTATAATTAAGCACTTAATGCACAATGAATCGATTATGGGAAAAATCGCAGGTGGGGCTCAGCAAAAGGGGACTCTGTGGATTTAGGCACAAAATCCCACGCTTGCGGCGGTTTACAGGCGGACCTGGTGATTCTGTGTAATTGATGGCGGGGGTCTACGATGACGCTACTTCACCAAATAGCGCGGGTTTACCTCCCGTAAATACTGGCGATGTTACTATGATGCCTGATTCACTGCTGTTTATCGTTATGGAAAACCTGCGTAATGTTAACAAAATTCCATCCCCGACGCGTAATGACCTGTGCTGCGGCTCTGCTAATTATTTTTAGCATCGCCTTGTTCTTCTTCCTGAGAAGCCCCGAGGTTCCTGAGTATGTTACCGCTCCAGTACGCATCGGCGATATTGAAAACGCCGTACTTGCTACCGGTCGAATTGATGCGATTGAGCGGGTCAACGTTGGGGCACAGGTTTCTGGCCAGGTTAAGTCGCTGAAAGTGAAGTTAGGCGATCGTGTCACTAAAGGGCAGCTCATCGCTGAAATTGATGACGTGCCGCAGCGGAATGATTTACGCAACGCAGAAGCTGCTCTCAACGTGGTAAAAGCGGACCTTCAGGCTAAGCAGGCGCAGTTGAAGCAAGCCTCATTGCGTTTTAAGCGCCAGCGCCAGATGTTAAATGAGGATGCCAGCTCGAGAGAAGATTTCGAAACGGCTGAAACCACGCTGGCCAGTACCCGCGCTGAGCTATCGGCACTGAACGCCAAACTCGTCCAGGCGCAAATTGATGTCGACAAGAAAAAGGTCGATTTGGGTTATACAAAAGTTGTTGCTCCCATGGACGGCATTGTTATTGCCGTTGTCACCCAACAGGGCCAAACGGTTAACTCCAGCCAAAGTGCGCCGACCATTATCAAACTCGCACGTCTGGACGTGATGACAATTAAAGCCCAGATCTCTGAGGCGGATATCACGCGAATTTCACCGGGACAGAAAGCCAGATTCACCATTTTCTCTGAGCCGGATAAGCATTATGACGCCACGTTACGTACCGTTGAACTGGCACCTGAGTCGGTTATGAAAGATGATAGCCTTGCCAGCAGTAGCTCAGCCTCAGGGTCAGGCACGTCAAATGCTTCGGTGTACTACAACGCGCTGCTGGATGTCCCCAATCCAGAAAATCGGCTGCGAATTGCCATGACAGCACAGGTGACCTTGCTGGCTGGAGAAGCTAAAAATACGTTACTGGTGCCGATTCAGGCTGTGCACAAGGTGAGTGGCAACAAACAGCAGGTGCAGATATTGACCAGTGATAACCGGCTGGAAACCCGTGAGGTCAAAACCGGCATTACTAACAGTGTGGATATCCAGATCCTGGACGGTGTAAAAGTCGGGGAACATGTTGTGTTATCGCAGCCGGGTGAAAAAGCGCCCGGGGAAGGGTTTGTATCTTGAGTAATATCATAGAACTCAAGGGCATCAGCCGCACCTACAGGAACGGTGGACAGGATCTCACCGTGCTTAAAGGGATTGATTTGACTATCGCTGCTGGGGAGATGGTCGCGATCATCGGCGCCTCCGGTTCCGGTAAGTCAACCCTGATGAATATTATGGGCTGTCTCGATGTCCCTGATTGTGGCGATTACTTTATCAGCGGTCAAAATGCCGCCCAGCTTTCACCTGACGATCTGGCAAGGATCCGCCGTGAGCACATCGGTTTTATCTTCCAGCGTTATCATTTAATGCCCGACCTGAGCGCGTTAAGTAACGTTGAAATTCCGGCGATTTATGCCAACAGTGAGCGCGAAAAGCGCCGTCTGCGCGCGGCGACATTGCTTGGAAGACTCGGGCTGGAAGGTCGTGAACATCATAAGCCGGGAGAGCTTTCAGGCGGCCAGCAGCAGCGTGTGGGCATTGCCCGCGCGCTGATTAACGGCGGTGAAATCATTCTGGCGGATGAACCCACCGGCGCGCTGGATACGCAGTCCGGTCAGGAGGTACTGTCAATACTCAGTGAACTGAATCAGCGTGGCCATACCGTGGTTATGGTGACACATGATATGAAGGTAGCGCAGCATGCTAACCGTATTATTGAGCTGCGTGACGGTGAAATTATTTCTGATACCGGCAGTCGTGTTACCTCCGGGGTTGCCCTTAAACGACCTGACAGCGTTCAGCAAAGCTGGTGGCAAAGTATTGTTGACCGTACCCGTGAATCCCTGCACATGGCGTTAAAAGCGATGAATGCGCATCGCCTGCGCACGACGTTAACCATGACGGGCATTATTTTTGGTATCGCCGCGGTTGTTACGGTGGTGGCACTGGGTGAAGGCGCGAAACAGCGAACCCTTGATAATATCAAGGAGCTTGGAACCAACGTGGTGAGCATCTACCCGGGAAGGGATTTCTTTGACGACAGCACTGAAGCCATTCGTACACTGGTCCCGGCAGACGCCGAAGCATTAGCAAAGCAGGGGTTTGTTGACAGCGTCAGCCCCGAAGTTAACGCTTCCGACAACATTCGCTTTCTGGGCAAATCCGCTACCGCCACGATCAATGGCGTTGGGCGCGATCATTTTCGCGTAAACGGTATTGAACTGTTGCAGGGATCAACTTTCCAGGACGATCGAAATGCCTCGCAGGAAGTCATCATTGATGAAAACGCCCGCAAGGCGTTATTTGACGATGCGGGACTCAAGGCACTTGGGCAAATCGTTTTTCTGGGTTCCGTGCCTGCACGGGTTGTCGGCATCGCCAAAGGGAACAGCCGAAGCTATGCGCCTAATCGCATTAACGTCTGGATGCCTTACAGCACGGTGATGTATCGAATGACAGGAAAACCGGTGTTGACCAGCATCAGCGTAAGGCTTAAGGATGATGTTGCCAACGAGGCAGCGGTCAGCGCTATTTCTCAGCTTCTCACTCAACGCCACGGCGTGAAAGACTTCCAGCTTTATAATTTCGAGCAGATTCGACAATCAATCGAACGGACCTCAATGACCTTTAGCATCCTGATTCTGATGGTGGCCTGCATCTCGCTGATGATCGGCAGCATTGGGGTGATGAATATCATGCTGGTGTCGGTCACGGAACGGACCCATGAGATTGGCGTACGAATGGCGGTCGGTGCGCGTCAGGGCGATATCATGCAGCAGTTTATGATTGAGGCTGTGCTGGTATGTCTAATAGGCGGAGTGTTAGGTATTGCACTGTCGTATGCCGCCGGAGCGCTGTTCACCGCGCTGGCAGGGGGCATTTTCACCGCCATTTATTCGTGGCAGGCCGCTGCTGCCGCATTCTTCTGCTCAACTTTAATCGGCATGATCTTTGGTTATCTCCCTGCCCGCAAGGCAGCAAGGATGGATCCGGTCGTTTCACTGGCCAGCGAGTAACCCATGAAAATATTATCCCCTTTAACAGTATGCCTTGCTGTCCTGCTTAGTGCTGGCTGCGCCGACTCTCTGAAAAGCGACTATCAGCCTCCTGAGGTGAAATACCCTGCCAACTGGTATCAGGCGGATGCTGCGGAGGAGAGGATGCCGTTCGACTGGCAGGCCTTTAACGATCCAGACCTCGACGGCTGGCTGCGGCAGGTGATGGTGCGCAATAACGATGTCGCTGGAGCAGTATTGCGTGTTTATCGCGCCCGCCTGGAAGAAGAGCGGATTGGCATCACAAACGATCCGGGACTAAAAGGTTCGCTCGCGCTTGACGGTAAAAAACAGCTGAACAGCTCAGCCAACTGGAGCAGGGGCAGCGTTGCCAGTATTAATACCAGCTATGAGCTGGACCTGTGGGGCAAAATAGCGCGGCAGCGCGATGGGAAGGCGTGGGCACGTTTTGCCTCGGAAGAGGATCTGCGTTCTGCACGCCTGACGCTGCTTTCAAATGCCAGTAATAATTACTGGCGCTTAGGCTTTATTAACCAGCAGCTGTCTGTCCTGCAACAAAGCATCAACTATGCAAAAGAGACGCTGCGCCTGGCTAACGCGCGTTATGCCGCGGGCGGTGCCTCCTCTCTGGATGTTGTGGATGCTCAGCAGGGCGTGCTTTCTCAGGAAAACAGGCTGGCGGCGTTGAAGAATGAACGTTTACAGGCGCTCAATCAGCAAGCCGTTTTGCTTGGAACCGCGCCGGGCAGCGCGATAGTCGAACCGAAAGCGTTACCAATGGGACCACTGCCGCAGGTCAGTGGAAAGATCCCGGTCAACGTGCTGCGGCATCGACCCGATATCAGCGCTAAAGAGTGGCGGGTACGGGAAGCATTGGCCACCGTTGATGTCCAGCGTACTGCATTTTATCCAGCGTTTAGTCTGACCGGCTCGCTTGGCACCAGCAGCAGCAGCCTTATGGCCTTCCTGGAAAATCCTGTAGGCTCTGTTGGAGCAAACCTGACCCTGCCGTTCCTGGAATGGAGAGAAAGGGGCATGGACGTGAAGATTGCCCGCAACGACTACGAGCAACGGGTTCTGGAGTTTAAACAGGAACTTTACAAGGCGATGAGTAGCATAGAAGATGCGCTTGCTTTGCGTCATCAACTCCTGGAACAGGAGACGCTTCTACGTGAAGGCCTGGAACTGGCGAAAAAATCAGAGAGGTTAAACGAAGTTCGCTATCGCCAGGGCGCGGTGCGAATTTCTTTCTGGCTTGATGCTCAGGAGAAACGCCGTCAGGCCGAACTGGCACTGTATGAAAATCGCTTTAACCAGTTAAATAATCTGGCAAAAATCTATATGGAGTTCGGCGGTTCGGTATCTTTCCCCTGAATTGCGCAGACTCATTTACGTCTGGCAGCAAT
>ERZ1673752.2195-NODE-2195-length-22813-cov-5.377054_pt1 | contig 22813 bp, 15 predicted proteins | sample MGYA00580195_ERZ1673752 | MGnify/ENA primary metagenome ERZ1673752 (study PRJEB41218, sample SAMN15661744) | gut metagenome | host: Homo sapiens | place: Canada: London | collected 2015-08-20/2019-03-30 | study: EMG produced TPA metagenomics assembly of...
TTTAAAGGTGAGCACTGATTAATTCTCGATTGAATTAATCAGTGCCTCCTTAAGGAAACGCTTGGTGATTTTCGATTAAGTTTATCAGTATTTCCTTATTGCGGTTAGTTCTACCCTGCTTTTTTTTCGGCTGTAAGTTTTACCCGTTCGGAGCACTGTCAGGCGAATCCCATCAAAACTTTATGATAAAAAGTAAACTTTTCCATTACACCTTGCATTTCAAAGTGGTACGATTTCCGTGTTTTCCACGACAGCTTGATTTTTATTATAATTTATCTAAAATAAAATCAATGAAACGATTGTTTTTTTTACTATTCTCCTGTATGGTTATGTTTGCTTTTGGGCAAGTTGCGGTGGATGTTTTTGATCCTTTCTATGATGATTTGACGGACTGGGAAAATGAAGGCTTGATAAATTATGCGCCGAATATGCGTCCGCTGCCGTTACAAGAAATCGAACGTATTTTAAATATTGTAATGGAAGTCGGCAATGAGCGTGAACGCCGCGTTGCGCGCGAACACTATACCCGTATTTTTGATCGGGTATTTCATTTCGGCGGGACTACTGAACTCGGCTTCGGATTTTCAACATCGAATAAAATAAAATATTTGGATATTGCGCCGCTCATGGATGTCAATTATCGGGCAACACCGTATTTTTCGCTTTCAATGCACTTCGATGTCCATGCAACAAATAAAGTACCGGCAAATGAACCGAAACCGCTTTTATCGGGTTCAAAGCGAGATATTACGGAAGATAGTGTTTCTGCGGGCAGATTGAATATTTTACCTTCGGTTAAATCAGGTATTACGATCGGCAATTCCGAGTATTATTTTTCGGCAAATATTGCGCGAACAGCATACGGACCTTTTTATAATTCGGGTATTTTCGTTTCAAGCGATGTGAAAAATCACGGGCAGTTTAATTTGGTGATGAATAAACGGCTCGTTTCATTCAGTCAGTCGTTGTTAACGCTCGCAGCAACAAACGGATATGGCAAAAACATAAACCCACATAAATTTTTATCCATTCATTCTTTACATGTTCGTCCGTTTGATTGGCTATCAATCGGCGTTGTCGATTCTGTGGTCTATGGGGGGCGCTTTGAGCCGATTTACATCATTCCGTTTTCGATATTTTTTATTTCGCAAGGAATTTTGGATTTTCCCGATAACAGTGCCATCGGTGTCGACTTTACGGTGAAACCCATCACCGGTTTGCGAATTGACGGAGCGATTTATGCCGATGATATGGGGTTTAATGATATGATTAAGTTCAAAAAAGATTTTAAAGCACGAATGTCGGGACAATTCGGTGTTTCATACACCATGCCGAAAAAACATTGGTTCCGCTCAGCCGCTTTGGATTATACTTTCGTTACACCTTACGCTTATACCCACATCGCAGGTGACAACGGAACTTTTGACAGTACCAATTATGAAAACTATACGCATTCAGGTCAAAACTTGGGAACGAATCTTGAGCCGAACTCCGACCGTTTTCATCTGAAAGTGCAATTTGAACCGGTGGATAGTTTTAAAATAACAGTAGCAAATAGCTTTATCAGACATGCAAATGCTAACGAAAGTGTTACCGATCCTCGTTTTTTATTAAAATACATGACAGAAAATTATAATACCACCGGGACGGTTTTTAACCATGCAACGATTGATAGTCCCGACCAAAACGGTGATTCGGATAGAACTCACCTTTTTCAACATGGAAACCCGTTTTTAAAACAAAAAACAGTTGAATATATCAACCAACTTTCGTTGGAGCTTTCGTCGGTTTTGCCGATAAAACGGCGGGGCGGTTATATGAAGTTTTTCTTTGGGTACTGTTTTGAAACGGATATCAATCCCGGAGTAAATGCCGCGATGTTTTCAGTGAGCGCCACTTCACAACAATGGAAAGGCGCCGTTCTCGCTGATGTAAAAAAAGGACGTTTTACCATAAAAGGTTCCGAATACGCCACTCAAGACGTTATTGATGAAGCAAATCGACAAAAAGCGGCATGGCGAGAACAAGCACTCGGTAAAAAGTTTAACCATTACATACGACTGGGGGCAACGTTTTCGTACTAAAGTTCTTTTGTACGTTTCATTCGAAGTTTCTTTTGACGCTCAAAATGCTTGCATATAAAAAATCTTTATGATAGGATTACGTTTCAATAGGTGTGGAGGCATTTTATGAAAAAATGTGTGATGAAAATTTTAGTGTTTTTCTTTTTTGTTTTTTTAGTCGTTGGGTGCAAAAAAAAGGAAACGGCGAAAACTACAGAAGCAAAAAAAACGGTCGAGGCTACTCCCGTTGATGAAACGATAAGACAAGAAGTTGATTCGGTCGTTGCGGCAAATAATGAAAAACAATATCATCTGGAAAAAGCAAAAGTCATTACGCTGAAAACCGAATTTAAAAATGTAAAAAAACAGCCGCGGGCATCCGCACATGAAAAATATGTCAAAGAGCCGACCGTTTTTGTTCCCTTTGATTTTTCAACCGAAGAAAGTCCCGACAATGTAACTGCCGTGGTCGGAAGTGATGTGTGTAAATTTTACCTCGGTGCAACAATCAAATCTTTCGATGATGTGCAAACGCTCAAAAGTGATATCCTGATTCCTATCGGCACGGTTTTGAAATTGAAATCCTGTATCAGTGTTGACGAGAATGATGCCGGCAAAAAAATCATCACCGGTGAATTTTATAAAACGGAGTACGGCACTGTGGTCGCTGCATCGAAAAACACGTTTGAGTTTGAAGATGAATGGAATTATTTTTACACCACGGAATATCAAGGCAAAACCGGTTTGGTTTTCGGAGCTGATTTAAAAGGCAAAGATAGTAATGAATTTACCAATCAAGGAATTGCCGCATTATATAAAACGAACGGAGCGCCGAAGCAATTTTTACCGATTGGACAGCGGCGCCCTCTCACTCCGGAAGTTAAAAGTTCTTTGGAACGGTACCGCCTTGCATTTGAAGCGGTTCCGGCTGAAAAAATTTACGGATTTGATGATATGGTAAGCCTGTATACGAGCGAAATTCGAGGTCGGTACTCGGAAAATGATGCCGCCGTGTACCAGCCGATTTTTATCACGTCGGATTTTGTTTCTCATGCAAAGCATGTTATTTTTGATGAAAGTTTGCAACTGGCCGAACAAAACTTTTTTATACCGAAACTCGGCAATTTAGTTGACGGCTTTTTAGCGGCGTTACAAAAAGTAAACACGGCCGAAAGCAAAATCACCGCAGGGAACGAGACGCTCCAAAAAGCGCGGGACTATTTTAACGTCGCAAAAGCATTAATTGAAATGACAACGAAAAGCGGCGCGGATGCTTTAGCGCACTATGATGAAACGGTAAAACGTGAAATTGAACTTATTGAAAATGCAGCCGGACTTGAAACCTCTCCGCTTTTTACTTTTGCGGACGGCAGTTCAAACCGTGAAGACTACAGTCAGTATAAGCCGCGCGGACATTACACAAAAACGCCTGCTTTGGAAGCATACTTTAAAACGATGATGTGGTTCGGCAGAACCCATTTTATTATTTCCGAAGGGAGCAATGAAGGCACGGTTCCGGTTTCTACCGTTGATGAACTTACAAAAAATATGCTTCCTATTGCGCTACTTATTACGGATGTTGTCAATCAGGATTCGAATCTGCTGCAGCATTGGAAAAATATTTTCGATCCGATAACGGCTTTGATCGGGCTGTCCGACGATCTTTCGTTTTATGAATGTTTACCTTTGTGGAAAAATCTCGGCGTTACGGATCTGGCAGCGTGGAGCGACGATCCAAAAAACATCAGCGCTTTTGTAAAGCTCGCTGCTGAAAAGTTAAACCCGCCCGCTATTTCGGGGAACTCGGTGTTTCAATCCGCCAGTGCGGGAACCGAACAAAACAGAAAACCGCCGATGGGTTTCAGACTTTTCGGGCAACGGTACACCATCGATTCGTTTATTTTTCATGAAACGAGTGCGCCGCGCATGCAGGACATTGATGAGCAGGGAAATAGGATCGGACGAATGATGGTTTCAGCTCTGGATGTGCTGACCGCACTCGGCAGCGAACGGGCAAATAGTTTACTCGGTACGCAATACAAAACGTTTAAAAAATTACCGGATGTTTTAACGGCATTTAAAAATGCAATTGAAAAAAACGGAGCGGAAAAAGCGTTCGGTAAAACCTACTACGGAAGTGTCTTGCAGGAAATTGCGGCGATTGCGAGCTTTGAGCGCGGAGCCGGTTTTTACTTTACCGAAACGCCTTACTGGGATTTGAAGCAGCTCAATACGGGACTGGGGGTATATGCCGAATTAAAGCACGATACGATTTTATATATAAAACAGTCTGCGGCGGAAATGGGCGGCGGTGCGGATTGTACCTACCGGACAAAAGAAGTGCCGAAGCTCCTCGATTATGTTGAGCCGAATCTGCCGTATTTTGAAACAGTTACGATGTCCCTTTCTTTTTTGTATGAAATCTATAAAAATTACGAACTTGCCGATGAAAACACCTTGGACTACATACAACAATGTATCAAACAGTGTCAAACGCTTTTGGAAATTGTAAAACTGGAAATTCAGGATAAACCGGTAAGTGCCGAATTACTGGCGGAAATACAAAAAACGCCTTCAGTTTTAGGCTCATGTATGCAGTTTCAGCGAGATTACGGAAATTGGACTGATACAAAAAATACGGCAATCGTTGCGGATGTTTTCACCAATGCGGAAACCGGCGAAGTGCTTGAGTTGGGAACCGGCATTCCCTACCGCATCTATGTCGCGCTCAATGACGGGCAGGGCGGAAAGCGGATTGCCGTCGGCTATTGCTTTAATGCCTATGAATTTACGCAAGCGATGAATGACCGCTTGACGGATGAGCAGTGGCAGGAAAAAGTGTATAAGCAAAGTTATGAAAAAATGCGTGAATATAAACCGTATTGGTTGGATCAAAAATTGTTTGAAAAATAAGGTGAAAAAAAATATATTTCTTGTACCGGTTTTTTTTGTAGCATTAGCGATTTTATTTTTGCTCTGCTGTACGGCAAAAACGGAAGATGTGCAAACCGCTCAAGCCGGCAGCAGCTCGGATTGTCCGGTTTTCCGAACCGATGCAGCGCTTGGAAAAGTGTTTCCGGAAATCGAAACGGTACAGCACAGCGAGCTGCTCCCTGACAATGCCGTCCCCTGGGGCGGCGTCGTCAGTCACCATGCGCTTACCGGAAAATTAATCGATGAGTTTTTTGCCCGCTTGAGTACAAAACGAACGGTTGACACCTTTATCCTCTTAAGCCCCGATCATTTTAAAGTTTCACGCGAGTATGTTTCAATTACGGACGGTAGCTGGAACACGCCATTTGGGCTTGTTGAAAGCGATACGGCTCTCACCCAGAAACTTGCTGCGGATTTCGGTGTTACCTATAATCATAAACCTTTTTATGACGAGCATGGAGTTGCAACGCTCATGCCCTTTATCAAAAAATATTTTCCAAACGCAAAAGTTGCGGCAGTTGTTTACGAAGTGTTCAATCACTACAGCGGTGTTATGGTAAAAAAATACGCCGAATGCATTAAAAAAAATTTTCAAACCGAAAGCGGAGCCTTTTTGTTGATTTCGTCCGATTTTACGCACGGCGCGGATTTAAAAACGACGCTTGACCAAGAAGCCCGTAGCGCCCGTTTTTTTTCCGCACCGGCTTCCGTCAGCTGGCAAAACGTCACCTGCGACAATATGCCTGCAATCTATGTTTTTTCCCAAATTGCCGCGCCGCGCACGCGGGTGACAACGCTCTATAAAACCAACTGTTTCTTTTTGGCTCCCGCTGAAGCCGCTCCGAATGATATTACAAGCTATTTTTTCAGTTACTTTTGGGATGCGGCAGAGTGAGTACATTGTCTTTCATAGTATTTGTTGCATAAGACGCCCACAATATTATTGACATTCTTTTCTCTTTCGGTTATCATATCGGAAATGCGAACTCTTACAACGTTACAGATAAATAAATTTTATGATTCATATAAAAATCTGAATGTTACATTTACCCGAGATGTTATCTCAGCGATCGGGCTGCGCCCCGAGCAAATTATGCTCCGCTGCGGCGGTGAGCAGTGGGCTTGTATTATGAACTCCGCATCGATGATGCAGGCAAAGGTCATTTGTGAATTAAAATCAAACATCGTAACTGCTTTGAAAGAAAACCACCAATCCCTCAGTTTGCGGTTCGCTTTCAATGAAAACGACGGAAAAGAAACAGTGGCATTTTTCGTTTCCGGTAAAGTCATTAATATTTCCACGTTTCAAGCAAAAACGAATAATTATATTTTAGTCTCGATTGAGTACACACAAAAAGCTCCGGACGATTTAATCGAAAAACTGGGACTTTTATTGGAAGCGAATATTAACGCAACTAAACGAAGTTCCGAGCGTCTCGCCTTATCGGATGACAATATCCGTAAAATAGATCTTATATCACGGGATGCGTTTGTCTTTGTTCAGGGAATTCCGCGCCGCTGTGTTTTGATTGACATTTCTTTTGCCGGAGTAAAATTAATTTTGGTTGGCGTGGCAAATTTTTTGATGGGACAGGAAGCGACCGTTAAATTCGATTTTGATCATCCGCAAACGACTATCGGTGTTAAGGGAAAAATTGTACGAGCCGAACACGTGGAAGGCAGAAAAGATTTAATTGCCGTTGCAATTGATTTTAAAAAAGATGAAGTTCCGATTATTTTTAAAATGCATTTAAATAAATTTTTCGGACAGCATAAAATCTCCAGAGAAATCGAAACCGCACAACAAGCCGAAGAGCAAACCTCGCCCGCTCCTGATAGGATATAGCGGTACACAAACGACAGGAAATACAGTATGACAAACGAGAATACTTCTATTTTTTTTATTGCATTGCCGAGCGGGCATGAGCTTGCGCTGCATTTCGCACAGGAATATCCGAATTTCGATGCGGAAATTCCGCTCCCGTTTATCCCGCCGATATCGGAGGCTGCCGGTGAATCTCATAAACAATGCGGCAACGATTGTTGTGACGAACATCATCATAACGAAGAAAAAAAACAATCCGCCGGTTCTGCAATTACCCGCGATATGATCATTGCGGGGCTTTTGTATATATTCGGGTACGACCGCGATAACCGGCATTTTGAATATTACAAGGAGCTTTTTTTAGCAATTGAACATCAAGCGAAACAAGAACTCATTTCTATCGCAGTATTTGACACCGATAATTTTGAGTTTGAACCGGCATTCAATTTGCTTTCAGCGCTTGAAGGCCTTTTTCCGAATGATGTTACCGTTCTTTTAAATCTTGCGCTTTTTTATGATAAGCGTGCGCAATTTTACCGCCAGTCCGATTTACTTGCAGATGCCGCCGAAAACGAACAGCTTGCAGAATCGTATTACGGAGCGGCAATTTTAGCCGAGCCGCCGCTTCCCGAAGTTTTTTACTCTGCGGCATATTTTTATTTTAATCAAAAAAATTACGGAAAAGCGCATTCGCTTTTTAACAGCTACATCAATCTTGAAACAAAAAACGACGCGGCGGCAAAAGAAAAAAAACAAAGAGTACTCTCACTCATTGAAAGCATCAATGCACAAAACTTGGACGATGTTGCATACGCCGATGCGATTGCATTTATAAAACATGACGAAAACAAAAAAGCGTTGTCGCGGATTCACGACTTTTTGGCGGAAAATCCGCAATCTTGGAACGGTTGGTTTGTGCTGGGCTGGGCATTACGGAAATTGGAGCGCTACGCCGACGCGGAAAAAGCATTTCTTGCAGCGCTGGAACACGGCGAAAAAACGGCGGCAATCGACATCGAAGATGCGTATTCTGATATTTGCAACGAACTGGCAATTTGCTATTTAAACTTAAAAGAATTTGAAAAAGCAAAAAACTGGCTTTTTTCGGCTTTTGAGTTTGATACGGAAAATATTAAAATTATTTCCAATTTGGGCATGGTCTACTACACCGAAGGCGACAATGAAACGGCAAAGGGCTTTTTTAACACGGTGTTGACGATTAACGAAACCGATGAGTTAGCTCGGTACATGATTGCAAAAATAGACGGTAAAGAAAAGTGATCGACTTACATACCCATTCCACGGCTTCCGACGGGACATACACACCGGCACAGATTGTCGAATTGGCGAAAAAAGAAGGACTGACGGTGCTCGCTTTAACCGACCACGATACGGTCGCAGGTCTTGCAGAAGCGCAAGCGGCTGCCGCTGACGCGGGACTGACTTTTATCCCCGGTGTTGAATATAATATCGAAATTCCTTTCGGAGAGTTTCATCTGCTCGGGTACGGTATGGATATTCATAACGAAGCGTTTACCGCATTAATTGCCGATTGCACCGAAAAACGCAATGAGCGGAATCACCGGCTATGCGCAATGTTTTCCGATCAGGGGATTCCGCTATCCATGGAGCGTTTAAAGGCTCGCTTTCCCGGTCAAATCGGACGCCCGCACTTTGCGGCCCTGTTAAAAGAATTAAACATCGTAAAATCGGTTCAAGAAGGCTTTGATAAATTTCTTGCAAGCGGAAAACCCTTTTACCTGAAAACGAAAGGACAGAATTTTGAACACGTACTTTCCGTGATTCACCGTGCAGGCGGTATTGCAGTTTTAGCGCATCCGATGTCGCTTTATCTTTCGTGGAAAAATCTTTCAAAAAAAATTATCGAACTTCAGGAAGCCGGTTTGGACGGCATTGAAGCATGGAACGCGGGAACAAAACCGACGTACTGCAGGCGACTGGAGCGATTTGCTAACGAGCGCGGTCTCGTGATAACCGCCGGAAGCGATTTTCACGGTAAAAATAAACCGAATCACCGGCTGGGGCGAAAGTCAACCGGCAGTATAATCGAAGACCGGTACTATACGGAACAGTTGCAGCCGGCGCTGCAAAAACGAAAGGACATGCAGTGAACAAGCCTGATTTTCCGATGCGGTTGCACGTCTTTTTAGCCCGATGCGGTATTGCGTCTCGCCGTACATGCGAAGCGCTGGTACAGGCGGGACGGGTAAACGTAAATGGTGAGACGGTGTATGAACTCGGCACAAAGGTTACGGAAACCGATGCCGTGTGCTTTGACGGAAAGCCGGTTTGCATCGAAACGAAAAAAGTATATGTGCTGCTCCATAAACCGAAAGGCTACCTTTGTGCCTTGCGGGACGATTACGGACGACCGCTTGCAAGCGATTTACTGAAAAACGCCTATTCCGAGCGGCTTTACAATGTCGGACGCTTGGATCTCTACTCAAGTGGGGCGATTCTTTTTACCAATGACGGAAATTTTGCCGATGCAATCGCACATCCGTCCGGTGAAATCGAAAAAGAATATTTTGTTGAAACGGTTTTTCCGTTTGATGAAACCGTTTTGCACAAATTTACCGAAGGCGTTACCGTTGACGGAGTTTTATACCGATGCAAGCGGGCGGAAAAGCTCGCTCCGAAAAAAATGCGGATAACGCTCATTGAAGGCAAAAACCGCGAAATCCGCACTGTGCTGAAACATTTCGCTATTAAAGTACAGCAACTCACCCGTATCCGTATCGGAAACATTTCCTTGGACGGTCTTGCACCGGGGAAGTTTCGCAATCTTACCAAAACCGAAATTTCCGATCTTTTGCGGTTAGCGAAAAACGCTAAACTGCGGACACGGCAAAACAAGAACGAGTGCAAAACGCCCTGAGAACAAACAAGTTCGATACGTTATAAGTACTGTTTGTAGTATTCGTAGAGGGCTTGGGTGCCGGCTTCGGAAAAGCCTTTTTCGCTCATTGAGTCAAACGTTTCTTCCGCCAAGGCAAGCACCGGCAAGTTGAGCATTTCTTTTTCGGCAACTTCCAAAGCAATTCTCAAATCTTTTAAAAAGTGCTTGACAAAAAACCCCGGCGCGAAATCGCGATCTAAAATTTTTTTGCCGTTGTTAACGAGTTGCCAGCTGCCTGCTGCTCCCTGCGAAACCGCCGTGAGTAACTTTTTCGGCTCAAGCCCGACCACTTCCGCATACCGAATTGCTTCAACGGCGCCGAAAAGATTTGCCGCCACTAAAATTTGGTTTGCCGCTTTGGTGTGTTGTCCCGCTCCGGCACTTCCCATAAGCGTAAACGTTTTTCCGAGTACTTCAAAAAAAGGCAGCACTTTTTCAAACGTGCTTTTTTCACCGCCGCACATAATCGAAAGCGTTCCATTTTTTGCCCCGATATCACCGCCTGAAACAGGGGCGTCCAGTGCTTCAAGACCTTTTTCGGTACAGGCTTCGGCAATGTTTTTTGCAAGTTCGGGCGATGACGTAGTCATATCGACTAAAATCGTACCGGGCTTTGCTGCGGCAATTAAACCCGCTTCATCGAAATATACCTGTTCGACATCGCTCGGATAACCGACAATTGTAAACACAACACTGCTTTTTTCAGCCACGTTCGCAGGCGTTTCGCACCAAACGGCTCCCTGCGCCAGAACTTCGTCCGCACTCGCTTTTGTGCGCGTAAACACGGAAAGCGAACAGCCTGCTTTCAGCAAATTGAGAGCCATACTTTTTCCCATCACACCTAAACCGATAAAACCGACCTTTGCGTCTTTTAATTCCATAGCTTGCTCCTCAAGTATTAAAGTATTTTACACCGCCATATTATAGAAACCCAAAATACATCTTGCAGCATACTTTTTATTTTACAGCGAATAGCAAAATATGTCCAGTCCTCGCATACTGCGATAGTAAAAAATTAAAGCTCTAAACCACTTAAAATCATCATTGAAAAAAATTAATTTATATGATATAATTGTCTCCATTCACTATGTTTAAGGAAATATCTATGAAATCGAAAGTTAGAGCCTTACTTGCAAGGCTCGCACTACTGGTAACGGCCGTTGTTTGGGGGAGTTCATTGACAGTGATCAGTGCCATTAAAGATGCATTTACGCCGAATATGCTGTTGGCATTACGGTTTTCACTCGCCTGTGTATTGCTGGCGCTTATTTTTGCACCGCATTTGAAAAAAATTGACAAAGATTATGTTTTGTCAGGGCTGATTATCGGTTTTTTTTTATTTATTGCATACTCAAGTCAAACGATCGGGGTTACTTCGGCAAACGGAGCTCCCGGTCGGAGCGGTTTTATTTCCGCATCGTACTGCGTTATTGTGCCGTTTTTAACCTGGCTTTTTATGGGTGAAGCGCCCGACCGTTACAATATCATTGCGGCGATTTTCTGCATTCTCGGGCTTTTTTTTGTATTCTATCCGGAATTGGCAAAATCGGCAAATGTGAGTTTAAGCCGAGGCGATTTATATGCCTTGATGAGCGGTTTACTTTTTGCACTGCATATTGTAGCCGTTGCAAAATGGGGCGCCGGTAAAGACCCGTTTCTCATTACGATTTTACAGTTTGCGACGGCGGCGGTTTTATCATTTATTGTTTCGCTCATTTTTGAAAAACCTTCATTTCATACGGTTTCAGGTCCGGCGCTTTTTGCCTTGGGCTATCTTGCGATTATGTGTACCGCACTCGCGCTCTTATTTCAAACAATCGGACAACGATACACGCCGTCGTCAACGGCAGCCCTCATTTTGGGAACCGAATCGGTATTCAGCATTATCTTTGCGGTGATTTTTGCCGGCGAAGAGTTAACCGCCTCGTCGATTGTCGGCTTCGTACTTATCTTCTGCGCGATTATTGTATCCGAAACAAAACTGCAATTTTTGAAAAAGCACGCATAATTTGCAGACGTAGCGGGTAAAAAAAAGCATCGAGCGTATTTTTTTAAAAGCATCGGAAGTGCGAGAAAAAACGTCGACACTACCCCGCTTCGCCCGCCGCTCCATAGGCGTTTATCGGCATTGCTTTGCGAAAAGCGGCGGGCGTCCGGCTGCGGCGAAAGCTTTATTCTTTTACAGCCGATGCTTCAATTTTTGTGTTGTTCTTTGCATCTGCCGTTTCAATTTCATCTTTGATAGTTTTTGAAAGCTTATCAACGCTGTATTGAGATGCGGCAAGTTTTATCAGTAATTCCTCGTATAATGCACTGTAAAAGCGTATATCGTACAGACGGGAATCGTAGTCATCAGAAGTTTCCGCATTTACGTGAAGTTTTAATACCATCGAGAGGAAAGCCAAATATTCAGCCTGCTCTTTGTTAAACCAACATTCGCCTTTCCATTCGTTGATGCGGAGAAAATTTTGGAAATAAGGTTCGTTGAGCCATTTTCGCAAGACATGAGCTGCCCGCGTTGCTTGCGTTTTCGGGCGGATATCTTCCAACACAAAAAAGTTGGTTAGCATTTGAAATGAAGTCAATGTTTGATTATAGTTTAAGCCCTGATGTGATAAAATTTCCGCTATTTTTTTGTCAAAAAGCCAGTATTGCGTTAAATTCCGTGCATCGGCGCCGGTTCCCGATTCGGTGATGATATTCCGCACCGTGTACAAAATAACAGCTGCCCCGGACATTACTACCTTTTCGCGATTTTGATAAAAAGTGTTTTCGATCAATTTCAAAAAATTGACTTCGGACGGGGTTAAGTCGGCAGAAGGCAAAAAAGTACCGCTCGCCAAAGCAATTAAACGCTGTAGCAGACGTAAAAATGCCGGCATGATGGTACTTACTTGCGGATTTCCCGTCAGTGCCGATTTGGAAATCACTGCCTGAGCCGCATCAACTTTTTGCTTAAAATCGATAGCGGTTCGGATATAATTTTCCATCGCTGGGGTAAATTTTTCAATAAAGTCGGCAATATCGCGTGCAAAATCGGTTTCACTCCGATTTGCTTTTCCATTCGATTTATCGCGGAATTGTGAAAACCGTACAAGCGTTTCAAAATATTCCGGCGAGAGGACGCGCTCCAAAGCGGTGTAAAGTTCGGCAAATTCCAATTCCTTTACTTTATCTTCAATATTGGCACATCCGCAACCATCAAGCGCTTTACAGACTTTCCGATAGGCTTGTCGCTCGTTATCTTTTACTTCGTAAATGTCCCAAAAAACTTGGCACTGAAAACCGTCCAACGCAGCATAAAACCCCGAATGGGCAAGTTCCGTATTTTCGCGGATAAACATCCGATTGCTGCGCTGCTCGTGGAAAATCGTAAAGTAATCTTTTTCATTGGTCAGCTGCAATGCATTCATGAGACTTTTTTGTTCAATTACTTTTTCACCACCCGATTTTTTAACGGCATAGCCGGCGGAAACTAAAATCCAGCCATATGCCCGCTCATAGGCATTGTTGTAAAAAATCAGCGAACGCTGTCCGCCGCAATAATTCGACCAGGCAAATACGTTTTCATTAACGAGTCCATTATTCCAAAAATCAAACAAAAAGAAATTTTCCACACCGGAAAATATATACCGCTTCCGCAAGAGCGGAAAAATTTCTCGTTTGTGCCGTTCAACCAATTCCTGTTTCGGCTGTTCGTTATAGTAGGCACGCCGGTATTCCATACCGTATTTTTCTTCAAAGCCTTCGATTTGTCCGTGACCGAACATCGGTAATCCCGGCATAGCAACCATCATCGTACAAACTCCGAAATATTTATCGCCGGAGCCGAACTGCGCAATTGCCGTGTCTTCGTCGGGGTTATTCATAAAATTGACATACCGTTTTAAAACTTCCGGATCAAATTCCAAGGTGTTTTTAATCGTTGCACGGTATTTTTCGTTTTCTTCCCGTTTGAGCATATTCATAAAAGCGGAATTATATACGCGGTGCATACCGAGCGTTCGCACGAAATAACCTTCCATCATCCAAAATGCTTCCGCTAAAAGGAGCGTGTCGGGGACTTCTTTTTTGCAGCGGTCAACGACTTCACGCCAAAATTCTTCGGGAATTTTTTGGTTAAACTCTTCATTAGTGAGCGTAAACCGCGAGCGGCTTGCGATTGCGCCGCCCGAGCCGGCTTGCGGATACCAGAGGCGCTGAATATGTTTTTTTGCGAGGACCATCGCCGCATCGAGCCTGATTATTTTAAAGTTCCGCGCGACGTTGATGATTTCCTGAATAACCGCTTCTCGCGTTTCGGGGTTGAGAAAGTCAAGCTGTGCCGTATCATTCCAAGGAAGTCCCGTTCCGTCATTACCGTGATAAATATAGGTAACATCACCGGTTAATTTATCGAGACGCTTAAACACTACCGCGCAATCTTGCCGCGAATAATAGTGATCTTCCAGATAAACGGCAACGCGGGAATCGTGACAGAGGTTTTCACCGTTAAAGCTGTACGCCGGAAACGGCAACTCGCGTGTTTGCATAAAAAGATTCGGACGTTCAACAACCCAGTGCGAATCCATTGCCGTATGGTTCGGCACCATGTCCGCCGCGAGTCGAATCCCATAATGAGCACAGCGGGAGCGTAAATTTTCCAAAGCTGACCAGCCGCCTAAGTCATCCGCAATTTCGTATGAATTTAAACTGTACGCACTGGCGGCGGCATCGGGATTGCCGCAAATTTGCTTGATACGGGAACTTGCTTTTGAACGTTCCCAAATACCGATGAGCCACAGCGCGTTAAAACCGGCTCGCGATAAAAATTCCAGCTCTTCGTCGGGGATTTGATCTAAGCGGGAAATTTCCCGCGAATATTTTCTGCTGAGCTGATCCAACCATACAAGCGTACTTTTTGCCATGAGCGTTACGTTTGGCATCCAATCATGGTCTTTGGTAAAACGTTCGTATTCTTCGAGTAAACTTTCAAACGTATAGACATTCGTTTCAACTTGACCGCCCTGTGTTGCAAACCATCCCTGTTTTTCTTCTTCGGCGATTAAATCCAAACCGGAAAAAACGAGTTTCAGCCATTCGCCTAAAAAATCTTTCCAGTGACTGATAATATACTGCAATTGTCCTTTTATACTGAACGGTGAAAAATCCACCGGTTTTTTGAGCATTGAAATCAAACCGGTATTTTCAGGACCGAACGGTTTTTGCTGTTCGGAAAACGCTTTAAATGAACGCCAAAAAAGCGAATACCGTTTATTATTCCGCAGTGCTTCATCGTTAAATAATATAAAAAAAGGTTCAAAGGCGGGGTTTTCGTTGGCAAGACGCAAAAGGAGAAGTTCCTCAAGCGCTAAAAATTTATTTGCAACACCGGAAGCTTCATCTATGTCGGAAAGCCATTCCTCGGCGGTTTGTTTTTTTGTGTAGACCGCACGGGGCGGAAATTCTTTTATGAAGTCAAGGAGTAGTTCCTGCAGCGGTTCTTCCGTCTTGTCTTTTTTCCCCAATTCCGCGTTGATAAAATCGTACGCATCGGTAAAAAATGTTTTATTGTAATCACGGCGGTATAAACGGCATACATAGTGAAAAATTTCGTCCAGCAAGCCCATGCCGTTTAAAAGTCCCGCTTTTAAGTATGAAACGTTTTTTCCTTTTTCACCGAAGCTTTCGGACTTCAGCGCCTTGTTAAAAACATATACGAATTTATGGACTTCCGTCACATTTTTTAAAATCGTATTTCCCGTGGATGAAAAAAGGCTTTTATCAAAACGGCAAATATCACGCACAAAAGCACTGATATGAAATTCCATCAACTGTAAAAAATCATCAACTTTTTGTTTCATCTTGTCCCCTGACTAAACCAGACTTTACTTATTATACAGCATTTCCATTTTTGTTTCTAGAGGCGTTTTTCAGAAAACACTGATTAAAGGCTTGACGCCGTTTACCGGCAACTTTGCGAAGCAAAGTTTTTTGCAGAAGCAAAGTTTTTTTGCAAAGTACGGAATATCATAAAACATCGTGTTAAAGACTAAGTTTTGTATAATCGCTCTAGACAAATTATTTTAAAAATAGTATTATTGCAGAAAATATCACGATAATATGGAGGTTGATATTTATGAAATCAATTTCGAAAGTTTCAAAAATTGTATCATGCGCTTTCGTTGCATGTGTAGCAATGTTTGCGCTAAGCTGCTCGGGCAGCGGAAATGCTGTCTTAAATAAGGACAAGCCTTTGGTATTTTTTAACCGACAGCCATCGGATCCCACAACGGGAAAAATCGATATGGATTCGATGAACTGGAACGACAAAACCTACTATGTCGGGTTTGATGCTGCAGGTGGCGGTGCCGTACAAGGCAAATTGATTACGGACTTTCTTGAAAAAGCCGATGCGTCTATCGATAGAAACGGCGACGGAGTTTTAGGCTATGTTTTGTGCATCGGAGACGTCGGACACAACGACTCAAAAGCCCGAACCGAAGGCGTTCGAAAAGCGCTCGGCACATGGGCGGGTTCTACCGACCCGGGCGTTGTACAGGAAGGTTCGGTTACGATTGCGGGAAAAACCGTAAAGGTTGTAGAACTTGAAGGAAAGGCAATGACCGGTACCGACGGTTCAACGTGGAATGCAAACGCGGCAACCGAAGCGATGGGCGGTTGGGCAACAAAATTTGCCGACCAAATCGATATGGTTATTTCCAACAACGACGGTATGGCAATGGGCTGCTTACAGGCTTCAAACTATCCTGCCGGTGTTCCGATTTTCGGTTATGATGCAAACGCCGATGCCATTGAAGCGGTCGGAAAGGGCACGTTAACCGGAACCGTTTCACAGAATGTGGATGCACAGGCAACGGCAACTTTGCAGGTTTTGCGAAATCTTCTTGACGGACTGACCGGCGAAGATGTATACACAAAAGGGATCAGCACACCCGATGCCTATGGCAATAAAATTTCTGCGCCCGTTGACTACTGGAGCGATGTAAAAGCGGTTATGGCGGCAAATTCCGGTGTAACTATTGATAATTATGACGCATATCTTGGCGGAAGACGCGATCCCGGAATCAAGCAAGTAAACGGCGCAAAGAAAAAAGTGCTTCTCACGATCTACAACGCAGGAGATAACTTCCTTTCATCTTCGTATGTTCCGGCATTGAAATACTATGCACCGCTTTTGAACATTGACTTAACCATCGTTCAAGGCGACGGACAAAACGAATCGAGCTGTTTGGACCGATTTACGAACCTGAACAATTTTGATGCATTTGCAATCAATATGGTCAAAACAAATTCAGGTGCGGATTATACCGATAAGTTGAAATTCTAGTTTGTATATTTTTCTCTATCGTTCCTCAATTCTATGAGTATGGGGACGGTAGCGGACAATCCTTAAAAGCTCAAAAAGATTTTAAGGATTGTCTCATTTTCTCATGTTGCGGATATAATTTATGGAAGATACAGTCCTTGAAATAAAAAGACTTTCAAAATCTTTTGCAAAAAATAAAGTGCTTGACGGTATTGATTTAACGGTAAAAAAAGGCTCGGTAATGGGACTTATGGGAGAAAACGGCGCCGGTAAATCAACAATGATGAAATGCCTTTTCGGGATTTATACCCGTGACGAAGGGCGCATCTCACTGCTCGAAAAACCGATCGAGTTTAAAAATCCGAAAGAAGCGCTTGAAAGCGGTGTCGCGATGGTTCATCAGGAATTGAATCTTTGTCTTGATCGAACCGTTACCGATAATTTATTTTTGGGCAGGTATCCGACTCGTTTCGGTGTTGTCGATGAAATTAAAATGTTCGAATCCGCGCATGCTCTTTTTTCTTCGCTGGATATGCATGTCAACCCGAAAACGATTATGCGGACGATGTCGGTGTCACAACGGCAAATGGTTGAAATTGCAAAAGCCGTTTCCTACGACGCCAAAATTATTGTACTGGACGAACCGACTTCATCCTTAACCGAGCGGGAAGTCAAAAAGCTTTTTTCGATTATTCGAAACTTACAAAAAAAAGGAGTTTCGTTTATTTACATTTCTCACAAGATGGACGAAGTGTTCGAAATCTGCGATGAAGTTTCGGTCTTACGTGACGGTAAAATGATTTTCACCAAAGCAATTGCGGAAACAAATATGAACGAAGTGATTTCCGCAATGGTCGGTCGTTCTCTTGATAAACGCTTTCCCACGGTTGACAATACGCCCGGCAAAGATTTTTTAAAAGTAGAAGAACTTACCACGAAATATGCGCCGGTTTTGGATCATATTTCCTTTACGGTAAAAAAAGGAGAAATCTTCGGGCTCTACGGATTGGTCGGAGCGGGACGAAGCGAACTCCTTGAAGCGCTGTTTGGTATTCGGACGATTGCCTCGGGTGATATTCGGATTAATAATCGCGTATTGCGCTTTAAAAACAGCAAAGAGGCGATGCAGCACGGCTTTGCGCTTTTAACCGAAGAGCGAAAATTAAACGGTATGTTTGCAAAAGACACGATAGAATTTAACACTGTCATTACCAATTTAAATAGTTATAAAACCGCCGGCGTACTTTCGAATCGAAAAATACGGGAAGCGGCAAACCGGCAAATTAAAATTATGAAAACCCGCTGCCTTTCGGCCGAGCAGCCGATTGTCGCTTTGAGCGGCGGCAATCAGCAAAAAGTAATTATCGGCAAATGGCTTGAACGCTCTCCCGATATTTTTCTCATGGACGAGCCGACGCGGGGTATTGATGTCGGTGCAAAATACGAAATTTATCAGCTCATTATCGAAATGGCGAAAGAAGGAAAAACGATTATCGTTGTTTCAAGTGAAATGCCTGAAATTCTCGGCATTACCAACCGGATTGCAGTAATGTCAAATCATAGACTTGCAGGCATTGTCGACACAAAGACAACGGATCAGGAAACGCTTTTGAAGCTTTCCGCAAAATACTTATAGAGGTGCACGATATGGATACTGAAAAAAAAGAATACGAAGACTTTTCGGAAAATGTTTTTCCGATTGAAGACGATACTTTAAAAGAATATGCGGAAACGCTTTATGAACTGCGTAAAGACGGCGTCGATGAAATTGCCTCAATAAAAAATGAAATCTATCGGGCAAAACGGAATCGCCTGCTTGCTCCCGAAGTACAAAAGATGGTGCTTGACGATTATCAGCTTGCCATGGCGGATGCAAAAAAAATTGCAGCGGAAAATAAATCGGAAGAAAAAGCGCTTGCAGCAAAAGCGGTTCAGTATTCAAATAAACTTTTCCGTGAAAATATCAAGCCGTTTATACAAGCGGAAAATGAAAAACAAAAAAGCGCGAAAGCAGAATATCAAGCGGCAGTCGCTGCAATTCGTGAAAAAGACGAAACGGGAAAGAGAGAAATCGCGGCTTCATATTCGGGAAAAAAATCCAAAGAAGCTCTTGACGCATTACAAAAAGATTTATCGGCTCACAAAGTTGAAATCGAAGTATTGCTTTCCGATGCGAAAAATACTTACACGCAAAAAATAGAAAATTCCAAAGATGCAAAAAATCAAGCCTTTATCGACCATGTACAAAAAAACATCAGTTTGCGGAACGGAAAAACGAATGTACTCGAAAACATGACGTTATCATTTCGAGACTATATTTATAAGTTTAAGCTTTCTACTTTTTTACTCAATAACGGATTATACCTTGCCATTTTGGTTTTCTTTATTGTGTGTATTATTGTAGCTCCGCTTTCAGGAAGCGGTAATCTTTTATCATTGCCGAATATTTTTACGATCTTGGAGCAGTCTTCAACAAGAATGTTTTATGCACTCGGCGTTGCCGGATTGATTTTGCTCGCCGGCACCGATTTGAGTGTCGGACGAATGGTCGCTCTTGGCGCGGTTATAACCGGATTGATTTTACATCCGGGCGTGAACATTGTTACCTTTTTCGGTTTAGGACCATGGGATTTTACGGCGCTCCCGATGATATGGCGACTCGTTTCCGCACTGTCGCTTTCAATAATTCTTTGCGTACTTTTCAGCGCATTCGCCGGCTACTTTTCGGCGAGCTTAAAAATACATCCCTTTATTTCAACTCTTGCAACGCAGCTTATTATTTACGGTTTACTCTTTTTCGGCACGAGCGGAACGCCGGTCGGTTCCATTGATACCGGCATAAAAGATTTAATCGGTGGCAGATGGATTTTAGGCGTTGTTAACGGCGAACTCATTACTTTTCCGAAGTTGATTATTCCGGCGATTATCGCGATTATCGTCGCATGGTTTATTTGGAATAAAACGACATTCGGTAAAAACATGTATGCGGTCGGCGGTAACGCTGAAGCGGCAAGTGTGAGCGGAATCAGTGTGTTTCGCGTTACGATGGGCGTTTTTATTATGGCGGGTATTTTTTACGGGGTCGGGGCGTTTCTCGAAGCATTCCGCGCAAATGCAAGCGCCGGAACGGGACAGGGCTACGAACTGGATGCTATCGCAGCCTGTGTTGTGGGAGGAATTTCGTTTAACGGCGGTATCGGAAAGATAAGCGGTGCGGTTATCGGCGTGATTATTTTTACGAGCCTTACCTATTGTCTCACCTTTTTAGGCATTGATACAAACTTGCAATTTGTGTTTAAAGGTTTTATTATCATCGCGGCAGTTGCCCTTGACAGCGTCAAATACTTGAAGAAAAAATAACCGGTGTAATACGCAAAGGTTTTCCGAAACTCATTTTTGGAAGCCTTTGTGGAATACTCATCTTTTACAAAATTTCCCGAATACCAAATAAAATTTTTATTTTTTTTAATGATACTCTTGCGCTTTTCTTTTGTTTATAGTATACTTACATAAGTAGAAATTTTAATTTCGGAAGAGGTTTACCTTGTTGTATTTAGTTACGATGCAGTACAATCGAAGCGATTATCTGAGACTTGTCCAATATCGGAGAGCTTTATATGCAAAGGGCGTTCGTACCGTTGCAAAAGAAGCCGTTCTCAATAATGATGCTTTGTCACCGTATTATATTGCCAAGGTAAGCCGCTTTGAGCGCTTTAAACAGTTTATTAAAAAGCTCATCATATTCCTGGCGCACATCATTTCATCGGCAAATCGCTTAGTCGCTACCGACAGCGGACGCTATCAGACTGTTAAACATCCCAGTATCATCAATCAATACACCGATTATTTTGTTTCACATATCTTAAAAAACTACACAGCTTCAAAAAGGCAACGCGTGTTGCGAATTTAGATCGAATTCCTTTTGGAAACGCTGATTAAAGGTTTGCTACCGTTTAACACCGTTTCTTTCATCATTATTATTAAAAAACTATTTTTAAAATTTAGTATCTCATTTATATATTGAACTATTAAGGAGAAATTTATGATTATAAAAGATACAATGATGCGGAAGTCGATAGAACAACTTTTGAGTTATGTTCATAAGGATCCTGAAGTAAATATCGGTAAAGCGATCAACATGGCAAAAAAATTGGCGCCAAATGCTTATGTCAATCAGATTAAAGTAATTGAGTCGATTATTTCCGATAAAAACAGCCCTTACTATAGTTTTATTTTCGACAATATACTCAAATTGCAACCGGAAGTTCTTGATAAATTTATCGTCAACTTTTTATTAAAGGGAAATATTTTAACCGATAAAATCAGAAAAGAAGCGAAGAAAAAATATAACTGCAATATTCCGTGGACAATTTTAGTGGATCCGACAACGGCATGTAATTTAAAATGCAAAGGCTGCTGGGCAGCAGAGTACGGTCACAGCTTAAATCTATCCTATGAAGAACTTGATGATCTTATCAAACAGGCAAAAGAAATTGGCATATATTTTTTCATATTTACCGGAGGTGAACCGCTCGTAAGGAAAAATGATATAATTAAACTGTGTGAAAAACATTCCGATTGTGATTTTCTCGCGTTTACCAATGCCACGCTGATTGATGATGCGTTCGTTCAGGATATGCTACGGATTAAAAACTTCGTGCCGGCTATTTCCATCGAAGGTTCCGAAGCAACAACGGACGGACGCCGCGGTGAAGGCGTTTATAAAGCGGTTATTTCTGCAATGGATAAATTAAAGGCTGCACGACTTCCGTTTGGAACTTCTTGTTGCTACACTTCTCAAAACTATGAAGCGATTACCGGTGAGGAGTTTATCGACTTTATGATTCAAAAGGGAGCACTTTTTTCTTGGTATTTCCACTTTATGCCGGTCGGAAAATCAACGGGAACCGATTTATTGCCAAATCCTCAGCAACGGGAACATGTATACCACCAGCTCAGAAAATTCAGATCGGAAAAGCCGTTGTTTATCTTGGACTTCCAAAATGATGGTGAATATGTCGGCGGATGCATTGCAGGCGGCAGAAACTATCTCCACATTAATGCGAACGGCGATGTTGAGCCCTGCGTGTTTATTCACTATTCGGATTCCAACATTCGTGAAAAAACATTGATTGAATGCTTACAAAGTCCGTTATTCACAGCGTATCGCGAGGGACAACCGTTTAATAAAAATATGTTGCAGCCCTGCCCGATGCTTGAAAATCCGAACTTACTTCGCGAGATGGTAACAAAAACCGGAGCAAAATCAACGGATATTCTTGACAAAGAAGATGTTGAGCACTTGTGCGGTAAATGTGAGCACTATGCGGCTGCATGGAAAGGAAAAGCCGACGAAATGTGGGCTGAAACTTTGAGGCAAAAAGCGGCTGAACGTGCAGCAAAAGAAGCAAAGGCTGCAAACGAACGATAGTTATTTGTTCTTTTGATAAAAATGAAACAAAGTCGGTCATCTGATCGGCTTTGTTTCGTTAGGAGTGATGTTTGGTTGTGGAATTATCGAAAGCCTTAAGGAGGCACTGATTAATGCAATCGAGAATTGAGGGCATCTCTAAAACCTTGGTTAGATTTTTAGAGACTTCTTTTCAGTGCTCACCTTTAAAATCATTGTTTCAAAAATGTTCAGAGCCACTTATACTGAATATCGAGAAACAATAGGAAACACTGTTAAACGACTGTCAAGCCTTTCATCAGCGTTTTCATACAGTATTAAAATGATTCTACAAACTTGATTTCCGTGGCAG